>Ga0115008_10003069_pt1 | contig 13816 bp, 13 predicted proteins | sample FraStrMetagenome_FD_87164 | JGI IMG/M metagenome (GOLD analysis project Ga0115008, IMG submission 87164) | Marine eukaryotic phytoplankton communities from Arctic Ocean - Fram Strait ARC3M Metagenome | ecosystem: Environmental > Aquatic > Marine > Oceanic | place: Fram Strait | collected...
AAGGCCATGAAACATGTTTTGCGGTTCGCGAATAGCCCATATCTTGGCTTTTTTAAACATATCGATGATGAGGCTTTGAATGCTTGCGTGCATACGATGGTAGTCAACATTGATTAGCATCGCACTCTTTACCATAATACCATGTGCATCGACCACTGTTGCATTACGTCCGATGAAGTGGTGTTCATCCGCAAAGGGTTGAAGAATGTGACTTGGTACCTAGAATGCAACGAACGGCTTCAATGAATACATCATTATTTAAAATTCCGTCTCTGTTGGGAAGAGCTCGTAGGCATTGGGGGGCTGATCTCGTCCGTATTGTACCGTGAGAGGCGTTCCATGTTATGATTGAAGTGCTCTTCCTCGTTCTGGGTGTAGATTCGATCTAGATGTTCTTTCGTTGCGTCCTCTAGGTCTTTCGACAGGCACTGGGTAATTGATCCCTGCTTTATCTCTCCATACAGCGTAAATCCAGCAAAGCTCGAATCGTTGTGAAGTCTCGATGATAAGTTATTTTCGTGATCTGGGATCATTGTGTGATATTCGTTGCACATTGAGGTGAAAGCAAGATTGATTCCGTATCCGAGAGCGCTTTCATTGCGTGAGATGATTTTGCTCCACGGACCCTGTTCGGACATAAGGCAGTTTTCTCCTACCCAGTGTTCCACATAAAGCTTGTTTACTTTCCCATGAAGTTCCCATCATCGTGATGCTGGGGTAGTAAAGGAGGGATGCCGTCCATTACTCCTCCGATGAATTCGGCACATCTTACGTGACTGAGCTCTCTAACCCCCAGACCTCCAAGACGAATAGGAAGGTGAACTCGAATTTTGTTAAATGTGGATAGCTCTTCACTCTTCAAACTGAAGCACTAACCCATGAGTTTTGTCGATCGCTGAGTTGAGTGTCGTGCAGAACCCTTCTGTAAATTGAGGTGGTATATTTCTGACAAAATAATTTCCTTTGAACTGAAGGCAGTTCAGAATGAGGAGCCAGAGGCACTGACGCGATGGAATATGTCGGCTAGCAATCCTAGTCGGGTCCAGCAGGTTTCCAATTTCGAGCATGTTGCTTCTGATGCGCTCTCCTTTGGTTTTCAGCCGTTCCGTGACGAAGACTTCATTTCCGATTGGAACTCCATATGCACGAAGGCTAAATAGCGTCGTCCCATCTTCGCATTCTGTTAATCCCTCCGGAATATTAGCAGCCTCTCGTAGCTCGTGGTATATTTCGGATTTCTTAGACTCCTTGACATAACATTTCATTTTACTGTAGTTGAGCTTGAGACAGATTGATGCGAATCTTTCTTCATAAAGTTTGACTTCTGGAAAGGCGATCTCTGGAGGTCCGAGCATGTACGTATCATCAGCACCACTCAAGATGATACCGCCCTTTTCTTGCAGCGAGTCACGTGTGAATTTGTTGGCTTGGTTGATACCTATACAGAAGTTGGGCATGGCTTCCATATCACCTTGTTTGACACCTTCGTCCATCTGATATGTTGCAGCCTTCATAAATGGGCCATAGCCGAGTCCGATGAAGCCAGAGATCATCATATTACGGAAGTTGTAGTACCATAGAGGTCGAAGCTCGATGTTTTCCCATAACTCTTCTAAGTTAGAATGCCGTTGGATCTCTTTGAATGCATTCAAGATGTCTAGCGCGATTATGACCCAGTCTGGGTTGGCTTCCAGAAGAAGTGTGATTGCCATGATAAGTTGTGATCCGTCTCCATTCGTTCCCACCGAGAACTGACTGGGTTCGTACCCGGCTTTGATTTTGTTCATGTATGGTTTGCACAGAGCTTCAGTTATCACTTTCGTTATCGCTTCGCCTTTGCAGATTGGGCGACAATCCATGATTTCGTTGAATTCTAGGTCGGCAGCATCTTTCTTGTTTAGGGCTGTTAGACTTGATCCATTCCAGATCTGGTAAAAAACGGCTTGCGGCTCTCAAGCGGTCAAAGTGTACTTACGTACTTACTGCAAGGGTGTACATGTATGTGAAGAAGGATACGAAACACACTCGAGAAGGCTAAAATTGGTTCGCCTGTGAATAGAAAATGTTTTACTAACATTTTACTAGAAGGCCTCTGCGGGATTTTTCTTCGATCACTTTATCGCCAAAATACACCACTCCAACCAAATGCATACCATCCTTGCGTCCATCACTACAACAACATTAACAAATATCAAACCAATCATTGCTATACCTCCACGTAACACTGAGTGAACATTACGTGAGTGATTATTGTAAAAAGAAAGCACTTTAGATCTATTTGTATGCCTGTCAAAGTAAGGCGATCGTTGAATACTGTCTTGCCGGAGCAACTCCAACATTTTTCTAAGTCCTCGCTCAACACTCAATCTTTTCATGTTCTACTTTGCACAGTGAATCTGTGTCGCATCGAGAGTGGATTGGCATCGTAATTTGGATCATTGCGCTTTTCTATACAAAACATTGGTATTTACACATGTGGACAATCTGCTCGTGTCAAAATAAATACTAAAGTTTGTGATATACTTTTTTCTCTTTCAGACGTTTTAAGTAGGAATGTGTCATCTTTTAAAGTAGAGGACAGAAGCAACTGCCTCTGTTTTAGATTAGGAAAAAGACCTTTTGAAATACCTTGCTAGACAGAACGTACTCGATTTGCTTCACAGATAAATGGACGTCTAGGAGTACCTTCGGATTTAGACAAATGTTCAATTTTCAAAATGTGCAGCATGAAGATGTCTGAACTATCATCTACATATATTAAGCTTTCTTTTTTTGACATCAATCGATACGAAGGTGGAAAATACTTATACTTGCGAAGGTATAAGTAATGTTAAACGTTTAACACACGTTCAGGAAAGAAACAGAGATTTAGAGGAAATTAATAAGAAATTATATATGAAGGATGGTGTGTGGAGATCAGTACTGTGTACCATCCATATATATCACATGGTGCTACAAGAAAAGTGGTGCAATAAAATAAGACATAGTTCTTGTTGTATCGATGATATTTCACCACTTACTGCTCTCCACGGCAACAAAAAAAATTTCCAATCATCAACCGTAAACTTTGAACCATTGACACTTCGACGGCATATCCTCACACTCTCAGCATATCCATATATATATATATCACATGGTGCTATAAGAAAAGTGGTGCAATAAAATAAGGCATAGTTCTTGTTGTATCGATGATATTTCACCACATACTCTGCATAATATATTATTTACTCACTACCGTGCGAAATTTGTGATTTATTAACGGGTACCTACAAAACAACGATGGAACCAATTTGATCTTGTACTTATGTTCCTATCTGATATATTTGTGTCTTTTATTGTTGAGATGAGGCAGTGAATTTATTGTAGTGGGAAGGGGGAGATGTGCCATTGTTGCTGAAATGAAATGCCAGTGTTGACTTCCTAGTAAAATTGGGACGTTACAGAAAAGTAGATCCCGCAGAGGCCTTCTAGTAAAATGTTAGTAAAAAAAATTCTATTCACAGCCGAACCCTATGTGCGTGAACATGTGTCGTTTCGTACCCTTCTTCTTCTACACCCTTGACTTACTGGCGTAGTGATATTTGATATTTCGTGTTCCGTGTATTCATTGAACAGATTTCACAGTGCATGTACGTTACGGGCAGACATATGAAACTTCTTCACAATTTGATGATTCAACCGAAATACTTACACGTGTAAGTTGAAGTCAAGCTTCGAGACCAACTCATTTTTCATTTTTCATTATTTTCTCTTGCTTCTTGCCGCAAGAAATTCAGATCCACTTCAAATTTATCACGTGAAGCTTTCCGCTTGCCTCGTCTCATCAACTATTTGCGTACTACTATCTTTTGTGACGATCAAGTAAGAAGAAAACAGCAATACAATGAAGTTTACTACCGCTGCCCTCGTCCTCTCCAGTGCAACGGCATTTACACCGATTCACCAACAACAGAAAGTGACATTTCATAATACAGCTGTTGCATTGAACGCAGTAGCTATTGAAACCCCGTTGGCTCCTCTTACGAAATGGGGCGAACAAATCAGTGATGCCATTTCCCTTCAAAAATCTGCTAGGAGTGCTAAGAAAGGATCTTTTCCTATTCTGTTCACTCCCGAGAATGCCAATCTTGTCAATGCCTCCACGGAAGAAGAGTTGAATTATTTCAAAGAAAATGCTGAGATTTTTCGCCAAACTATGGTTCAGGATGGAGCCGTGCACATTAAAGGATTCCAACTGATGAAAACTCAAGAGGGATTCCAGTCTTTTTATGAAGCAATTGGTATGGATCCGTGCCTCGACCCCTTGCACAGTGTCAGTGCTCGTCCGACCATCAATGGAGAAAAGGGAAGCCCAGTGTACGAGGCTGTCAACAAGGAATCGAGGAAAAATTTCTTTATCGGCATGCACAATGAGTTTGTCGGTACACGTGCCCCTCGTGCCGCTGCTTTTGTATGTTTCAAGGCAGCGGAAGTTGGTGGAGAATTTTTGGTTGCTGATGGAAGGAAAATTTTTGAGGAGATGGATCCAAACCTTATCGAGAAAGTTGCCAGCAAAGGAATCCGGTACAGTGTTATGGAATTACCCTTTTTTGGATTTTTGGACAACTTCCCCGAGGCGTTAGAAAAGCCTGCTGCTGGATTAATTCAGGGTTTGGCTGAATTTGCAATCAACGCAAAAGTTGACTTTGATGTAAAATTGTTGTGGGGTCAGAGTGATTATGATCAATCGAGAATTTTGCAGGCGCGTGCGCCTTCTCAGGCTGGAGTTCTTTTACATCCCGAAACTGGAGAACCGCATTGGTTTTGTAATGTTCACTCTCATTCCAGTAAGTTGCGAAAGAAGCGTGAAGAAATTTATGGCGCGGAGCGTTTCGAGGATGGCGCGTCGCAGATCAACAAGTCTGACATGTTTTTCGGAGATGATAGTGACCTATCGGAAGAAGAATTAGAGGAAATGGATCGCGTGATCACCAACAACATAAAATACATTAAAATGAGTGAAGGTGACGTAGTTCTTCTTGATAATTACAAAACTATGCACGGCCGTAACGTCTTTGATGGAACAAGGAAGCACGGAGTTGCATGGTTCCAAGGATGGGAAGGAATGAGATCGCCCTAGGAAAAGGATTTGAACACCAAATAATTTTCGATTAATTTAATGCGTAGTATGGGGTTGGGGATTACGCCATTATTTTGAAAGCTGTCGACCATTTCAAAGGCTAATAGAGGATACGATGTAGCCAAACATTTCAATGTAATGAAGCAGGTAACAATCTAGTAACTTCTGAATCATCTTAACGTCTTCTCCCTTATTTCTCAAAGACGAGTTTCAGTTTGGCCACTTATCGACAAATCATCGCCGCCAACGTCTCTCTTTCCTCCTTTCTTACTGATCAGATGTGTCCCTTCTATCCGAACTTTGTGACTTACTGCTTTAACCATATCATAAATTGTCAGCGCTGCTACTGAAGCTCCAGTAAGCGCTTCCATTTCAACACCTAAAATCACAGATCAAACAGCAAGCTCCTATTACAAAATCTCGTACCCATAGAAATGGCCTGACATTGAAAAACGCACCTGTTTTGTGAGTTACCCTGCACTCGCATTCCACTATAGCAGTTGCCGTGCCATCTTGCATGTTTGCTTCTAAATTTATGTCGATGTGCACTCTCTCAAGAGGAAGCGGGTGACACAAGGGTATGAGGTCACTTGTCCGCTTGGCTCCCATGATACCGGCAAGTTTAGCAGTAGAAAATATTGGACCTTTTGGACCGACGATCTCTGAGGATGAAATTGATTGTAGCTCCTTTTCATTTCTCGTCCGAAACGCTTCCATCACCTCCACCGGAAAGATGACTTTTGTTTGTGCTCTCGCAATCCTTCTCGTGCTTATCTTACGACCGACATCTACCATTGAAGCTGAATCTCTACTACTAGAAAGATGTGTAAATGTTTTGTCATTACCATCGTTGAAAGATTCTACTATAGATGATTCACCATAACTTGTCGAAAAATGTTCTGCTTCTTTCAATCGTCCCACAACTTCATCGAGGGACTTCAAAGAATTGTCGCCATCGGCACTATTTTCGCCAATATCTTGCGAGGTCCAACTTTCTTTATCAGCGGCAGTAAAACCAAAGAGAGCTTCGCGTTCTTCTTGGAGATCTCTGAGCTGTTCTTTATATAAAGCATGGTGATGTTCACCACTAGAAGAGGAAACAAAACGCACATATGGAAGACTTAGTTCGACGTGGGAAGGTGCAGCCGTAAAGGCAAATCGGCATCTTCTCGGATACTTCGAAATACGTTCAATTGACCGACAGCCAATTACTTGTCGTAATGAGTTTATATGGACCATGCTATTTGCTCAATTAGAACACACCCACGTAAATCTTTTTCCTTTTTCCTTTTTCCTATGTGAGGTAAGATGTATTTATAATCTCTGTCATGTACGTATGCCAATTTTGACTTCCGCTTTCACTTTTAACGGCAGCACGTAGGAATGATTGGTCGACACTGCATCGAAGTCGGTTCGCATTTAGTGTACACACGAGTGAAAATCTAATCTTCTGGATGTGTTTTGAACCTTATCTCATAAAGTTACATATTTCGAAGAGGACTCACTTCCTTTCATTGATGCCTCTGTCTACTTGTACAAGTGTGGAGTTCAATGTGCACAGAGGCGTTAGGTTATAAAATATTGTGTAGTGCAGCGAGTGGCGTTTTATTGCGATATGCAATGTGAAAAATCCATGTCGCCTCATGACAACAATAAACATGATAATAATCTTATTGGAGGTAGTTTTATGATCATTTAATTTTAATTTCCTAAAAATGTTCCCTATGTTTTTCATGCAGAGATACTTTTCATCACAAGACAACGCTAAACTAGAAAAAAAGCCCATGTCCGTGATGTAGGAAAACATATTGTAAATTGATCTCAAACTGGTCAAAATTTTGTGTCTCTCAGTTATAACGATTTCATTCCCATCATACCACGGAGCTGCTCGAAGATCACTAACTGAATCGTAGTAGTTGGTGCGAATCGTGACCAGATGGGAATAAATCCACGCCAGAAAGTAAGTGGTCCTTCTTGTGTAGCAATCTTAACGGCACAGTCAAACGCATTCTTATATATTTTTACGTCGGCTGGCTGATTCATAAGCCTCGTTCTGACCATATCGAAGGGGCTGACAGTACATGTCATAAAGAATCCTGCACTTCCCGCAGATAAAAACTGCACGAGTAGATTTTGCTTCGGCAATCCTGTAAAATCAACCATGTATCCCTTCATCTGATCATAGCAGGCCATCTTCGTTCCATTTAAGACCATTGCTCGTGCGATGTTACTGTCGATACCTCTGTAAAATCCCCCAATACCCTGGTTCTTTAGCAAGTCCTTTGCTGTCCCAACGATGCTAGGAGTTCCTTTTTCGGTGGCCATCATTTTGGTTTTAAGAACATCGAATGGGTTTCCGGCAAGGGAACCAATCGCTCCTGCTGCACTTCCAGCGGCAAACTTTTTGATAAAGGTAGTCGACTCGGGCGTAGTACACCCAAAAGCCACCTTACATGGTTCATACAAACCTAATCGAAGACTAGTGTACGAAGACTCGCGCAACCAGGCAGCGTTTACTCCCTTCCACAACGCAGTGACGCCCTCATTAGCAGCAATGCGCTTGAATGTACCAGGCATACCCAAAGCTCCATACTCTGGACTTATCTGGATTCTAGTTTTGATTACATCTGTAGCAAATTGTTCATAGTTCAATCGAAGGGATGAGTGTTGGATAAAACAAAATGTACTAACGCATCGAAAATAATGATTGGCTAAAAAGAAGACGAACTTTGATGTTTGAACTTCAAGTTTAGCTCATTTACTTATAGCATTTGGATATGACGTAATGGGATTTGTGCCACCACGTCATGAAGAGTGGCCCTTGTAGAAGCACTATAGCAGACTCCGACTATCCCCAAGCGCGTTTTTGCGATGACCACAAATAATGGCTGTCCCGTTAGGGAAAAGTGATGGAAGAAGCCTCCGACAGACTTACCGATGGGATGAATGAAAGTCACCGTAATTACAGCAGCAGTTCCTGCCATACCAACTTGCTGAAGAAGACCAGGGGCGGCAGCATTAGCGGCGGTCGCCAAAGGTGTTGATTTATTAGATTGTTTCGTCATGGTGTACAAATATTGATGGTTTCCTTCTGATGTCAAAAATTGTGCGGAATCAGATTTGTTTTCTTTCTCATCAGCGAGATTTTGAATCTAACTTAGCTGTCTTTGTTGTCGTGGCGAATCCCAAAAAATACGCAGGCTCTCTCCCTTCTCCCTCCCTCTACATAATTTTTTTTTGTAAAACGCACCCTCCACAAGTCCTCGTCCTCAAGCACAACGTACGTCAGATACTCGAGATTATTCGAAATAAGATACCTGAATAAGTAGAGAATAAAATGTTTCTAAAATTTACTGTACAACTGTGCAAACATTGAGAAACAAATATATTGGGACTATCTAGGCCAATATATATTCACTAAACGGTTAAGTTTGATAATCATTTTTTTTCTCTTCTTCACAAGCACATGAGGCCTTCTGCGTTTATCCGCTCCTCGATTTTCGCTTTGGTGGTCCTTTTCTTCGGTTTGGGAAATTCCTATGATGCTGATGTGACACGTCTTTTCGAACAAGGAAACGACGCCTTAGCTGCTGGTGGGGCTTCATTACCGAGTGCAATTTCGAGCTATAAAACGGCGTTAACGATGCTATTGAATGAAATTGGCGACCCTGAACTCATTCCTACAGAAGATCTTGAGATGATATTATCTCTTTACATTAACCTTGGCACAGCATATTCGAGTATTCCGAGCGCTGATAATGATATGCTCGATCGAGCAATAGAAGCTTATCGCGAGGCCATTAAAGTACACGAGGATTATGCGTATAAGAGAAATGAAAAGGATTTAAATGATTTGGCGGCTCAGTCAGCCTTCTTCTTAGGAATGGAGTACCAGAATTCAATGCAGTTCCGATTCGCTGCAGATGCTTATGCGCTTGCAGGGACGCTTGATCCCTATCACTGGGCTGCGATGGGGAACCTTGGAAGTGTGTTGCAAGATCATTTAAAAGAACTTGGTGATGCTATTGTAGCATACAACAGAGCTTTTGACATCATCACCAAAGATTACATGGTTGCCACTGATATGCCTGAATACCCTGCCCCGATATTATCTCAGCTGCAATATAGAATTGGCCTTGCAATAAATGCAAGTCCTAAACAAAAATGTGCAATAACTGATGATCCAGAACGTCAGCGCGATTGCAAGGAACTGGCTGCTAATGCTTTTTCGTTGGCTACTCGGTATGACCCAAATAACGAAGAGGCAAAACATATGCTTGCAACTGTTACAGCAGATGCGACAATGAAGAGAGCGTCGAACAAATACGTCACTGCCCTCTTCGATGATTACGCTGAAAACTTCGAACACTCGTTAGTTGAAGAACTTCGTTATAATGGTTACGAACGATTAAGACGGGGTTTCGATCGCGCTTTCGGTGGGGGAGAAAATGTGCCGCAATTTTCGATGGTCGTCGATGCGGGTTGCGGGACTGGGTTGGTTGGAGAACAGTTCCGCAACGTTAGTCAACACCTTCTTGGTGTTGATCTAAGCGAGGCAATTATTAATGAAGCAAAGAAAGCACGGCCAGGTTTATATGATTCCGTAGAAGTTGGAGATGTGACTGAAATTTTTCGAAAAGTTAAGCCTATATCTTTAATTATCGCCGGTGATTCCTACATTTATTTTGGTGACCTATCGGAATTGTTCATCTCTATGAAGGAAGGATTATTGGAAGGAGGATTTGCTGCGTTCACTCTAGAAAATGTCCAAAAAGATACTGAGGCGGCACTGGCAACTTCGAAACCAGAATGGCGATGGCAGCTAACAGCTTCAGGAAGGTTTGCACACCGAAAGGATTACGTGGAATCGGTGGCTAGACAACACGCCCTCAAGGTGGTTCATTACGAAGAGCTGAATAATTTTCGTTACGAGGGCGGGGTTGGAGTACGCGGTCATATTTTCGTTGTTCAGAAGAAAGCTTCCACTCAAGAACTCTAACCTTATAATTTGTATCGTTTACTTCTTGCCCTGGTTTCCGTACTTCGTTGAACGATGTAGTGGATAGCACATCACTATGGAGTAATTGATAGGATTGAGGTTCAGCCAAATAATTTGGTACTTAACACGAAATTTATAACATTTTCATGTTTGATGTTTGGAGATGACTTTGAAGACAAAGCTTATTTAGATTCAAAACTTTAGAATTTGCGACTCTTTCAAACTTTGGAAAACGTTTCTCTGGTTTTTTACTTTATTCGAAGCTGTTCAACTGCTATCTCCTTAAGGGCGCCTTTCAACTTTTTACCCATTACCTTGTACATTTCTTCATCATTCTTACATTCTTTCTTCATCCCTTCAATAACTTGTTCAAAAAGCTCCTCATCAATATCAAATCGAGTCAAGACATGCTTCAGTTTATCCAAAATCACTACGAACTCATTTCCCTCCTCTTGAGCTCGATTGAAATCATCAATGCTCTTCAATTCCGTTTTTTGATGTGCATCTCGCAAATCGCAACCACCAAGAAACTGTTTGGTATTTTCAGATTCCTCTAATACCTCAACACAATATCCCTGCTGACACCCCTCGACTGCCTGAAAAGTTTCCCAATCATATGCCTTACGGTGCGGACAGCAGGACCAGAACTTTGCCGTCTCATGAAAAACAGGCGGTTTTGCATGATATCTACACGGCGGGTACGGCCCTCCTTTTGGAAATCGTTTATTGCACCCAAAATGCTTACAGGTCACCAAATTCTCATTCTCCTTTTGAATCTTCGCCAGTTTCTCTTTTCGCTCCGTCTCAATTTCCATCAAAGTTTTGGAAGGACCGTGACAAATGAATACATCCGATCTATCCTTTATGCATTCACACACCACCGCATTACTCGCTAGCGTAAGACGCGTATCTTCGCTATCACCATCCGTCTCTAAATGCAACTGAGAAGAATCGCTCAAGCATTCCCTGTTGTTGTAACTTTCAACGAACTGATCGAGCAGTCGTTGTGTGGGTCCGGATTTCCATGATTTTGGTAACGTTATTTTCAATGTTTTGTGTTTCGTTTCGTCGGCGTTGTCCTTGTAGTGAAGAAAGACTTTCATGTTTGAGATTTAGGATTGTGCTTGTATTTTATATTTTTATAAGATATTGAGATTGGGACTACCGGTAGAGGGATGAATGCTGAATGTTGAATGGACCCATATTCATTTGCCTGTCTCCCTCCTCTCTTGTCTCTTGGTCTTTTCCTTTGGCCATGAAACTTTTTCGAAATTCGCAGTGTTGACTAAAAGAGAAAGAGATTATGCTTTTATTTTGTTAACTTCTACTCTTGTATCAGGTATAAATATAATTCGATACTAGAGATTATTTAGTTGGTATTACGTTAATTTTCGTCTCGTTACATTCGTACAATTCTTTTTATGTAACACTATATGTTTAGGTTCCATTTCATATCTACATGTACTCTACACTTTTCGGGGTATGAAACCTATAATCACATTCGATTCACAATAGCCAAATAAATAAATTCGACAACCATTCATTAACTAAGGTCAGAATCAATTTTTTCATGTGTCGTTATTTGTTGTAGGACGCAATCTAACCACATGAATATTTTTTATGGAAAGAGGTTTGAGTTCATTTAATTAATCATGCATCACATGATTTGAAAACATTCCAACTTTATTGCAAATGTGGCGGCAAAATGAAGAACATCGTTGAGCTATTTAAATATAAATCTATTGGCTACGTCTATTGACAATCGATGTGAGTGCTCTACGCCATTCGTAATTGATAATCTCCATTGGCAGTGATATATCTAACCCAAGGAAGTGCAGCGTATCCACTCTTCTCGATAATCTTTAAATACCTTACTTGAATACCTGACACTGTGAAGTAGGGAATCTCGAATTTGACGCCTATGGGCGCTTTCCACGCATTTTCTCGCACATCGTCGGCACTAATGCTAGGTAATCCAAAATGAGCCCTCATGAGGTATTCTCTGGAACCATGAAATTGCTTAATAGTCCACACAACGGCATCGCGGTCCGGCATGTAAGTGACCGTTCCAACAGAACATTTGAAGGATGGCGAATCGACGTCGGATGGAACTGGAATGATAATTTCAACGTTATTGGCAATACTGCGACTTTTGAATTGGGACCGTGTCTTTATCATGTATTCAATCCTGCTTCCCCTGTGGGGTTCTACGACTGCCTCGACCCAAATAAGAGGTTTTACGTGTGTATTGAGACGATAAGTCATCAGATCAAATTCGCCATCGGGTGGGATGAAACTTATTGTACGGTCATTTTCGAATCTCGCCAGTCGAACGCATTGGTGAAATTTGATATCTTCCAATTCTACGCTTTTCCCTGACTTCGCCTGTTGCGTCCTTCCAGTTGCTTCGAACATTAGCTTGTCATTGAGGCCTAACTTGAGCTCGGGCATTCCAGATAGATAACTCTTCATCTTAACAGCTCCATTAATTTCACTATGCAACACAGTTCCGTTCGCTGCCACGAGCAAGTTAAGCTTTTCCACAACATCGAGAAACACCTCATTTTTCTTGTGCACAATTCCCTCTGATCTCCACGAGACTGCATTCGTAAGTGCCACGGGGGGTTTATTAGACACATCAGTAGCCAAGCGATTACCTTCCTGCGTAATAAATGACCGAAGAATGGTAGAGTCAAGCGCTTGCGGCAATCCATGATCCATCGTTTCATCCAGTAGCTCATATATAATCACAAAGTTATCCCGTATACTCTCCTCTTCCAGAACTCCAAAGTAATCCATAAACACCTGTGCTAACTTGTACAGAAACGTAACCATAAGCGTCGCGTTCGAGTTCCGCTTAGTAACAGCCACAAGAAAAAGATTCTTGTGCTGCACGTACACGTACGTCTCCCCACCAGGGTTCGACAACGTGTTACATTCTCCTTGATCGTCCACGTGAAATATCGGTTTACGATCTTCATCTTCACAGTCACTGAGATAGCGTTGAAAACGATCGATGGCTGCTGCTAGGGGAATATCGCCTCGATAGTTTCGGCTTATGATGACTTTCCCGTTTAAATCCGTCACGAACAAGGCAGATGCGACCATGATGTTTAACAACTATGTATATATATATAGTATATTTTCAATTAAACGTGATCTTTGTCAGGGATCTCAATATGAATTAAATAATCGATACAATGAATTGGTATTAATGAATCAATCAATAATGAATGTAAGTTATGGCGGTGGATGATACGTTGTGTAATGTATTAATAATTGTTTTGTGTATATTCTTATTCCTCTCTATCTTGAGAGAGAGAGAGAGAGAGACCTACTAAGTTACAATAAAATACTATCGGCGGTCATTGCGAGGATTGGATGTAGAGCTGTAGAGCATGCGAAAAGGGAGGATTGGATTTACCTCGCGCATGTGCTGGATACAGAGGGAATCGGGTACACAGTAAACATACGACTCGTAGTACATGTACATACACAGTAGTACACTTTGTGTATGTTCGATGCGAGGTGCGAGGATAGCACGCGTGTCTCTCTCTCGTGTAAATCACCCACCCATCACCCATCACCATCACCCACTCACTTACTTACTAACGCACTCAGCTAACTTCGTTCACAGCTCGTACGACGTACGAGTAAATATACGAACAAGAGATAAAATAATAAAATAGAATATTGTA
>Ga0115008_10003071_pt1 | contig 13814 bp, 7 predicted proteins | sample FraStrMetagenome_FD_87164 | JGI IMG/M metagenome (GOLD analysis project Ga0115008, IMG submission 87164) | Marine eukaryotic phytoplankton communities from Arctic Ocean - Fram Strait ARC3M Metagenome | ecosystem: Environmental > Aquatic > Marine > Oceanic | place: Fram Strait | collected 2012-06-18
ACAAACCCACCGTACACCCTACAAGTGCCCCTAGCAGTGCACCATCGAGTCAACCTTCCATTGCACCGACTAAGATGCCTAGCAACATGCCTTCCAACAAACCCACCGTACACCCTACAAGTGACCCTAGCAGTGCACCATCGAGTCAACCTTCCATTGTACCGACTACGATGCCTAGCAACATGCCTTCCAACAAACCCACCGTACACCCTACAAATGCCCCTAGCAATGCACCATCGAGTCAACCTTCCATTGCACCGACTAAGATGCCATCTAATCGACCATCGAACATACCATCTACATATCCATTGGATACGCCAACTTTAAGTCCTTCGAGATATCCCACTAAAATACCTTCTGCTACTCCGTCTACTTACCCTTCTTCGATGCCGTCATTTTTGCCGACAACTTCGCTCGCGCCAACTACCTGCTACGGGCGAGAATACGACTCGACTGCTTCTATTTCGCAATATTTTCACGGCAACCGCGCCTTGTGCGATAATGGAATTAAATTCGAAGACGATTTATTACCAAAATACCCCCAAATGAGCGTTACCATGGCTGTTCCAAACACGGATTGTGTCGTCACCTTATTTGATTTGCGGTTCAAAGACGAAAAAGAACTTGTTCAGTTTAGTTACAATATCGTTGGTGGATGTGCAGTGGACGAAGTAGTTGTAAAATACGCCAATGGTTACGTTCTTTACGATGTTGGGGAATCAGGTTTACTATCCGATTCTTTCCTGAGAAGTAGTGGATGTAAAGGCATCAGTCACGTTGACTTTTGCTTTGTCTCGAATGCTTTTCCTAATGAAAATACTGAGACTACCAATGAGACTGATTATTTACACGTCACCGAACCAAATATTGACGATGGTCAAACTGAATCTTATACAGACGATGGTCTGGTTAGTCCATCTACGTGTTCCTCTGTTGCAACCCGATCGGAACTTATCAATGGAAACAAAAGAGATTGTGAAGGTGGATTCAAAATCGAAGATTTAGAGATGCTGTACCCCGACAGAACAGTTGACTTTTTGTGGGAGAGTTCGGGTAATTTGTGTGATATTCATCTAACCAATTTGATGTTTAAAGATTCTTCGGAAGTGATCCAGTTCGATTACGATATCACGGGGGGTCAAGGATGTCTTGTTTCAAATGTTAACGTAAAATTTGGCAATACATACGTGATCTACACAGGAACAGAATCTCAATCTAGTGATCAGTGTTTGGGATCTGAAAATCAGAAAGGAATAAGTTATATCGAATTTTGTCCTACCACTTTGGATCGTCGTTATTTAAGGACGAGAAGCTCATAAATTTACATGATTACTTTTGATATGAGTTTGTTTAATACTTCGGGGCTAGATCGATAAAACAATAAACTTTTAGATCTGATTAAAAGATTAATAGATAGAACTTCTCATTCGTTTGGCTCCTTGACATAATAAAATAAACATTTTCCTCCCTAATGAAAATAGATTTCTTCATATCTCTAAACGTAGCTTAGTTAATTGCTTGCGACCGCTATGTTTTACTTTTGTATGACCATGACAAGACCCTCACCCATAGTTCTGAAAATAAAGATGCGGTCGAGGAGAGATGGAGTTATTACCTCCGGCGGAAATAGGTTGATTGAAATTCCAAGTCTTAACTAGCGAATTATGATTTGGTGACTATCAAGAAAATAAAAAGAAAGTTGTGTCTCCTTTTTCGGGTTTTACCATCACGACTATACCATCTTCATGTCATAGTTAAGGTAGTAAATCGATCAGAAGGTGCCTAAATCGAAAAGAATTGTCGCCTGCTCTTGTGAAGATATCAAGTCGGTTCAGCCCTATTCTTGAAGGTGAACCGTTCCACATATTCATGAGAATAAGGTCAGAAACATGGAAAAGCGGTTCTGTTTTGGTCAGAGGATTATTTCGAGTATTCGAGTGACCTAACTTGACTATGATTTAAAATGTAATTGGAATTAGAAACGAGTAACGGAAGTACGAAAGCACAACGGAACCAAATTATGGATTTGAACGAAGCTACTTTAATTTAAAGTTTATCTTCAGATGGCGTCACTTTAGCAACTCTAGCATAAATAATACTTCAGAGATTTTTTAGTTTCAAAACTTAACCGTGTGATTCCCAATATAATGATAAAGACATATTCAAGGCTCTCCCCAGAAGATATCCCTTCAAACTACGCATCGAGTCGATTTCACGGAAAGGAGGTGGAACCTATCGCTGGTTATATTGCAAAGTATGAGATAAGCTAAAGGACAGAATGCGACTTTTTTTTACACTACCGTAGTAATCGAATCTTAGTAGTTTATGTATTACCGCACGCTAATTTTCATCGCGCTATATTCTATATTCGTATGATTCTTTATGTCAACAAGGCTGGTTATTAATGTTTTGGACGGCGCAATTCTGAGTAGAGTATGTCGTTGATTGTAGGAACGAAGACGGTCCGGTTCTCGGAGGATAGAGGAAACAGTCAAACCGTTATCCTGCACCTCCCGCACTCCAACAAATTGCCTCCTCACGATTACCAATTGTTCCTATTGATCTATCCACTGTCAATCCTTTCTCCGATATTTCGCTAATAATTTAGCGGTTTGTGATGCTTCAGGTCGCTTTAGCATTCCCATAGTACTTACCGTCGGCGGAGGAAATCGAGACTGCATTAAATATTTTAAGTACTACCAATAATACCAACCATGTATAACCGATCCAATCACTACAACGCAAAATCTCTGGAGAGGTCACCCGGCTTTTCACTTACTCGCAACATTTCTCTATAGATGAACAATACACTGAGATGTTCACGGGCACCGGAAAATCGTAGCACTTCGCCATAGGCACTACGAGGAAAAAGGGAGGGAAATAAGAGACTGTAAAGGTAGGTTACAGTCATTAACGATTACTTTGTTATCCACCAATGGTATTAAGAGATAGTATCAAGTTTTGTTTTTATCTCCTTACATATATACAATTTTGAAACACATATAATTTTATCCTCTCATCTTTACGCTTTTGAAGCAAATAAAATCCCTAAAGGGGGAAAATTAGGGGTGACCTATCGCAGGGCGTATAGGAGGTGGGAGGCCTTTGCTCTCTATAAAGTCGAACGCGACTGTGCCTGTACTACTTCGTCAGGTGCGACTACTGGTAGTACATAATAACAACGGATTATATTTAACATGGCAACGTGAACTAAATATCTTCGTTGTCTCCATTTCGGTTAGTTGTCTACACCCTGTTTCACGGTGTTCAAGAAGATGAGAGCAATCCAAGCCTGACAAAAAAATTTCTTCTAAGCTTTCCACAAGAAGTGCCTACTTCTAGATTGATACATTTCTAACCACGGAAAGTGAGTGTATGGCAACAAGGACTTCCAGTTGATGAAGTCACAAAAATAGCATAACACTAACTCAAGGATATCTTCATTCGCCTTTCCATACGATTAGTGATGATAAGTGCGCGAACAGCAGCACGCAACTTCCTCTTTGCATTAAACTTCCTAAACTCGACTAAATTGACACCCAAATCCTTGTTCTGAAGAGAATCGCCACCTTGAGTAATCCAATAATTATTCAACGCACTTTCAGCGCTGAACCTCCTCCTCGAATCAACTGTAAGGAGCGACGTGATCAACACCTTCGCATCTTTCGAAACATTTTCCCAATAATCTTTATGAAATTCGTAGTCACCCGCTTTGATCTTGCGGAAAAGATCACGCTGATTATTTTCAATAAACGGAGGATATCCTCCGAGAAGAATATACAAAATAACTCCCACACTCCACATATCTGCCTTGGTGCCATATCGAACACCCATCAAAATCTCAGGTGCCTTTAGTTCGAATTTCAAGTCAGATAAATCGTGTTATAGCTTAGTTCAATGAATAATCGGTGTTTACTTACGACATATCCCGGGGTACCACACTGTGTTGAAAGACAGGCGTCATCTTTGCATTTCTTTGCAAAGCCAAAGTCGGCAATTTTAACAAATGAATCATCATCGTCCGTTGCAAGAAGTAAGTTTTCAGGTTTCAAATCACGATGCGCAATCTTATTAGCATGAATGTAACACATCGCATCAAGAAGAATCTTACACAAATCACGTGCATCCTTCTCGTTGTAGTAACTTCTGGATACGATGCGATCAAACAACTCCCCTCCAGTCATTTTCTCCATTACCAAGTAGAACAGAATTTGTTCCTCGAAGAAATCGTAGAGCTTCACTACATTGGGATGCCTTAATTCTTTCAAAATTCCAACTTCGTCTTCAAGTGCATCCAAGTCCTCTCTGCTTAGTTTGCTCTTAGTTACGATCTTAATAGCGTACAGAGCAGCCCTCGAATTCGCATTCTTGTACAAACCTTCGCGAACAGTTGAAAATGCACCATTACCCATGACGGGCCCAAGCTTATAAAAGCTGGTAAAAGGTTGCCTCGAAGCGGAATCATCAAAGGACGGTTCTGCCTTCATCGGATTCTGTGACCTAATCTTTACATTTCAAAAGTTAACGGCAAAGTAATGTTTTAGTATAACAAGTGACATAAAGCGAAATAGAGTCGTATAAAATACATCCAAAGCATCAAACCCTTTCACCAAGCACCCGACGATCGAGCTGGTTAGACACCTTTCGATGATGGAAGAACTCTTGACTTGGACCGCGGATTTCCACACATTTCTACTGATAGATTCGACTTACGATAGGTCCACTGGATCTGTTGTTGACAGGAGTAGGTTTTGAAACCTGACCTCCAGAGGGTGATTTACTGGAAATGCAGCCCATCTTCAAACAATATTCTACTAAGTCTTGGATATGTTATCGGTGTAGTTTTGTCGGCTCTCTAGAGTAACGTAATGAATCTTAGCTGGTACCTTTCTCGTGAGTATTGGAAGGATTTGCGTTTCAAGGATATCTGGTGAGGTGTGGCACGAACGCATCACCCACATCTTTTCCTCCCCGATCGTTAGAACTGCATGTGCTACGTGTGTAGCGTGCACAAGCGAATTATCTCTCTATCATTTAGTTAAGTGGAGAGTCTATTGCTATAAATAGATAATATGAAAACTCGTAGGAAGAGCCGATTTGTTAACGAAAATGGACAAAGTCAGGGGTTGAAAATTTTCAATTTACATTTATACATGTACATGTATCTTGGTGAGATACTGGAATCTTGTCCAATTATATGGGAGATTAGAAATATGTGTGCACCTTCATTTCAAACACCTCGTTCGTATTCACATGTCACATGTCAGACGTTTACCAGCGTAATCTAGCTCTGACCTATCTCGTTACAAATGTATCTCCCTCTCCTCTCTCCAGAGAAGAAGAGTTAGATAGATGGGTTTTCATTTATTTATATGTATTAATAGAACCTACACTATAACGTTAAGATAATTTGCACCATCCCTTTGAGGCAACTTCATCCTACCTTCGTACGATTTCCGTTGGATAATTCTTTACATTTAAATCAATCATGGTTTTTTTAATCAATCATGGTTGATTCGTAAATACGGAAAGCATCTTTGTTACATGTAGATCATCCCCGTTATACCATTTTTATTTATCTGTTTGCTTTTATTTTGTTAACTTCTACTCTTGTACCATTATTGGATGATAGTTTTTATTTTTTTTTAAATTGCGCATGTATTCGCTGCATCCGAATTGGAACGGATGAGTGTTCATCTGCGAAGAATCAGATCAGCTTGCATTTTGATTGCCCTTACTTCAATCTCTCCTTTTCTTACAAACTATATTTCGTTTGAAAGACTGACAATATTTACTACCGGTATTTTTGTTGTATCATTCCAATAACCTTTATATAACTTGATAACTGCTTCCGGAATGTCATCTTCGATGAAATTATTCTTCCAGGCTCGTCAAATCCATACTAACAGAACATGATGGAGAACGCAACAGGTTTGAAGCTACTATTGTAAGCAACGATTCGGCATCTTCCAGTCACCAGCCTCTTTCAATGTATCAAGTGTTTCAAAGAGTAAGATTCGAACAGGTTTAGAAGGAAATCCAGTTGTACCGCACTTCTCCCATCTTTCGAACAATTTGCATCCTTCACTTACTGTTTTCTTAGGTCTTGAAAGTTTTCAGATAGGATGTTAAATCGAAATCTGAACTTTTAAATGAAGGTTTATCCATCTCATTGTCTGCTTTCAAATATGACAATTCAACACTAAAACAGATGTTTTCTTTCCTCTCCAAGAAATGGATTGATATGATGATGGGTTGGCATGAGGCCTATTCGCCATTGCTCCTTATGCTCGAGTAGAATCACTTGCTTTCATTTCTTGCCGACAAGGTCATATTTTGTAAAGTTGGAAGGTAATTGTATCCGTAAGAAAAGATAGAGTGCAGGTAGCTGTTCACAGATCGCACATTTTCGAGCTGAATTTGATTTTATTCTGTATAACCCTGTGATAGAAATATTTTTCATTACTAGGAACGTTCACAAATCTATAATTCTTCTTCATCAAGTTCTGAGAACTTGCCATTCTTCATGAGGTACCCCGGAAGAAAAGTGATCTGGTGATGTAAAATGGTATGCCAAAGAATTGACTCTAATTATGTTCATTCATGGAAGTAAGAAGGAAAGTAGAGGAATATAAAGGAAGTGACTATTACGATCCTCTCATGTTGACAGTTTGACTATTATTCTTCACCAAATTCATAGACCACAATTGAATGGCTGATTCTGATGTTCATCGCTACGTGATACAACCAATAGCAAATTTTTGTTACTAAAATGAAAAATAAAATTAAAAAGATGTGAAATAATCATGCTATCAAGGGTATTTACATACATTCGAATACTTTCTTATTAAGTAAATGTATATTCAAAACAATTAGTTTTGCACTATTATAACCGCCTTCTTCGGAACAATTAGACACCAAAGATAAAGTATCTATTACATCAACTGGAAAACATTATATACAATCGACAAAGAAGGGGACGCTTCGATTTGATCCTTACGATAACATTAACATCTCCACTCCTGTTACCACAAAACTTGTCTTTGTGATCAGCAATCTGATCCGTCCATTCCATCGTAAGTTATTACTTTGAAATGATCACAAAGCTCTAACCGATGACATTTATGACTAAGGGCTCTTGTATTCTACTCTCAACCAAGACATCTCTCTCAAAAATTAGATAGAAGTATGAATCAAAACCAGGCCGAGCTAGCTCCCCCCAGAGCAAGCACTTCTTCTTGAAGTTTATGTACACGGCTGACCAGTTGTTGGTTTTCTTCTTGAAGCCTTGATATTTCATCCTCAGCTTCTTTCACTCTTTTGATCTGCGACTCATACTCGCCTTGAAGGTCGACTTTTGAATATAGCTCCTTTGAAATGTTCGCTATTCTTTCGTTTTCACTTCCAATCAACTTAGTAAAATGATGAAAGAATCGAAAGAATATTGATATCGGAATTGTCGTTTCATCGCAATTCAACTGGGTACAAATGAACACAACACCATCGCTTCCGATATCGTTTTCATGTGATATCTCGTCCAAATCCTTGTACCTCGAGAGAAGAAGATTCGTTGCTTCTGTAATCTTGTTGTCCAGTGGTGATAATCTTACTAAGGTCGAAAATATTGCTTTGAACATTTCAAAGATTTGCTGCATATTATCAATGTCACTTTGATGTCCTTCAATGTCAAATAGTGCATGGGTATATACAGAGAGTGCCTGTGAAAGCATTGAAATAGCAGAAGAAGACAAAGCAGTTGGAATTTCCAAAAATCGCGGAAGGAGGTCTTTCGCTATTACATCTAATCCACCCTGTCCAACATTTATTGGCGAAAATGTATACTGTAAAATGTTGATGACATTCATCCAAACATCATCAACGGCAACATCTGTTTCTGAAGCGAATGAATCTAATCCAGCCTTCATTATATTCATCACAGACGAAGAAATAAAAAGCCTTTTCGATTTTTTTCTCTGAAGAAGTTGTAAAAGCATATTGGTCAGGTAAAAACTCATATGAAGTAACAAATCTTTTGGAGTTGACGGATCTGAAAACAAATGCATTATTTCTTTCGAAGCTTCCTTTGAAATTATTTTGAACTTGGTATCAGTAGCTGTTTCTCCTCCACTTTTACCTGCATTTTCTCTGGCGCTTGCGCACAAAATATAGGCGCAATCATAAAATAATTATTTGAAAACTAATACGATAAAAGGCTATCAATGTACTTACATTACAAAAGAATCGGAAGCAATAGAAGCAAGAGAGTTAAATGCAAGAAGAGATGAATTCTTTATCATAGTAATGAGAATCTCAATACAAAGTCGCTGCCCTTGAGTGAGAAACTGACTTTGAGATCTTTCGTAAAAGGAACCGAGTACAATCATCACTATATCTAGAAATGTAGCTTCATCTCTTTCATCAACCCTTGCACGTGGCGCAAGCTCGTTGCTTTTGCAACATTGATAAAGATTTAATAATCCAGACGAAAATTTTGAGTAAACCTGAATGGAGACTTCATCGGAAATCAGGTATATCGAAAAACTTGGCTGTTCGAAGTGTACTGGAGTTGATAAGTCAACGAGATGCTTTGTAAATTGTTGTAGGGCATGAAATGATATGGAAAAGAGTTCATGTCTAAGGCTTTTCTGAGTCAGATTCATGTCGTACGAAATATCACTTATGTTTGCTTCTCTCACACTTCTCAAAGCACCGTTGATAACTTGCATATTTGTTCCAACCCGCACATGATTTGTCACTTCCTTAACTCCAGCAATGCTCGATATTTGAGAGCATAATAAGAGAAGATCAATTGCTGCCTGTCTTGTTTCTTGGCAAATTGCACCAGTCCCAGCAGCTAGCGATATATTGATAATGCCTTTCCAGATGACAACAAGCCATTCATCGGGTGGAAAATCAACTAAATAAGCTGCACCTATTGAAAGTTCATACTCAAGAGACTCGACATTTCTTTCAATTTCGGAAGATGCCGCGATGACGATATGATAAAAAAATTGGCGTAATATTCTTTCAAGACCCCGTAGCATCAATTCATGTGTACCCTCCCACTGCTTCGACTTCGTGTTCCGAGAGTGATGGACGAATAGCGGATATTCTTCGTTAGAAATGTCACTCGTTATTTCAGCATCATCTTCGGAAGCCGACGTGAAAAGTAAAGCACGCAACAAAACATTGCAAATATTACGCCACTGATCTGGAGTGAACGCGCTTCCTAACCCAACAATCAACGAGACCAAGCTCTGCAATGAAACGTTGCGAACTTCTGTCCGCTCATCACGACTCAGTTCGATCAGCTTTGTAACGCTTATCTTTACTGATGTTGGAGAAGGGTCGTGGTCGGCCAAAGTCCAAAGTAAGCCAGTAGCGGTGAACGAGACGTTTACGTCATGTTTAGACGAACCGAACGAGGAGCAACAGTCAAGGAGGGCAATGCGACATTCACTGGCAAAACGATCAGGAGAAGACGGAAGGTGATCGAGGTAATCATTCACTATCAGTTGAAGGCAAGAAAACGCTGCAACACAGCTCTCCTTCCACGATTCATCTAAACGCTTTGAGTCAAATGAGCTTGTCCCAGACAAGGACGACAACGAAGTTATTAGATGAGTCCACGTATCTCCCTCTAATTCATGACCTGCACTTTCCAAAACTATAAATGTCGATTCCAAACCTAGCTTAGCAACGTCCGGAGATTTCGCATTAGTTAGTAAGGTGCATAGCGGGGAAAGAATTTCTAATTGTGATAATTGAAGTGAATTTGTGTCGATTTCATTTTTATCGATTGTAAATATATCAACATCAAAAAATGAATCAACGCTTGGAGCCAAACGTGCCTTCACAATAGTGGCATATGATTCATTATTGGTTGAAAGAGAGGCATTTACCAGAGTCCCCATCGCATTGATGGCATAATTCCTTTCATCTTTTGACATTTCGTTCGCAATATCTATGTAGTGGTCTGAGATTATACTCCAAAATGTTTTTAAGCGGTGAATGTTTGCAACTGCAATGCCTGTAAGTGCAACAAGAGTAAAGTTCAGCTTTCCCGGCCATGATTCCTGATCAGCAATCTTTCTGTAGTCAAGTATCGTATTAGTTTCCTCGTAGAAATCGTGACAGAATACGTTCGATTGTGGTATTAGCTGTGAACTAGGATAATCGTCTGTGACGTTACTACTCGTGAAGCCATTCATAGCCCGACCAGCGAAGTCAATTAATCGGTTGCTAATCCCAGCGGATATATCCTGTTTGCTATCCTCGGTTTCATTTTGGTCAGCTTGAGACAAACTTGCAGCCGTTGTTGTTGGGCGACTCGCAAATTGATTTGAGATTGACACACGAACAAATGCGTTTATCATCAAGCACAATGAGTCTTGGGTGAGAGTTGCAGTAAAAGTTGGAAGACGAGCATAAGCTTTCGCAAGCGAATGAGCTGTAACCTTTCCTTCATCTGATAGATCTTTCGACGTTATAGGTATGGGTGCAATTTCTTGTAGAATCTCTACGACGTATTGCCAGTCTTCCACGGTAAAAACTGCACAACTCAACTGAACAATATGAAATATCCCTGAAAGAACTTCGATGTTGCAATCTGTAACGTGACTAAAGAAAAAGTAAGCTCTTATTCAAGCGAGCATCGTTTAATGTAGGTAACTCACCGAACGTTTGTATTAAGCTTTTTGTTGAAGTGCATCATATTGCATAGTTGAGGGAGTATGGTTCGTCTTATTTGTGAATTCATATCGTTAACCGAGAAAATGGTGTGAGAAAGCGAGACGTATGCATTAGATATCTGTTTTGTTATATGCGAAGAGTTGGATAATCTTGAAAAGAAATGCCTGAGTGTCGAATCTATGCTCACGCATGTACACTCAACAAGAGAGTGCAAAAGATCAATGCCCGAGTGATCATTTTTAGATAAACTAGAAACAATATCATCTAGAGCATATAGGAGCAAAAGAATTGACCGGTATGCTCCATATATCATATCAATTTCTCTACAACCTGAAACAGAAATGAAGTCGAATTCAAGATGTGGTCCACCTTGAGACTGATTTGAATGTGGTGCGCCTTTTGATGATCTCCCACTTTCCCATGCATCGTATGACTGTAATAATATATTAGATGTATGAAAGAAGTTTGCATATTGACATTAGGGTATCGACGTTAAATACACATCAACTTTTCCTCACCTTCGCAGATTCTTTTGCGTCCACAAAAAATCTTGGACTGTATTCAGACCCTGACGTTATCCCATTTTTTTCAACACAGGCGACAAATTCTAATATTTTTGTTTGGTTGGATGTTGAAATAATTGCAAAATCTTGAAGTGCTTCAGCAAGTGATGTGATGACAGTTGAGGTGGGCCGTTCTGCATCATACGATGTGTTTAGCTTTGGCAATAACGAGGTATCACTAACAATTGAATGAATAACTTCTACTGAAAGGGCAGCTGGCCAAAGAACCATACTTGGTACAAAGAAGTTTTCGCCATCATGCTGATCGGATGAACTTGTTCTTACGTTGTAAATGTACGCATCCTTTCAATAAGTATCTATAAAATTAGCACAAATAAGGTTTTATTCCAATCGTATCATATATCTTACCTCAAAATTGGTGAACCCACGATATACTTCCGAAAGTCGATTTAAGAAACGTAGCAACGAACTAAGAAGAATGTGACATTCTCCACCGAAATCCGCATAATGTCCATAGGTAAGAATAATGGTTTTCGCGATATGCACCGACCTAATGAGTAAAGAGAAAGCTTCAATACATACTTTTTCTCCATTACCATCTATTCGTTGTTGGGACTTCGAAAATTCTTCATCTATTTCATTGGAAGAGGGTTCTTCTTCAATTCTATTATCTCCCAAGTTGTCCGCTATATCTACAGAAGAGTAACAATCTGAAAGCAATATTGTCGTCACAATTGGACATGCAATTGACCTTAAAAGCATCGGGAACGATGTCTCGAAAAATGAACAGGCACTAGAAAATAACGCCTTATTTTGTGATAGGATCCCATCAAGAAGTTCTAAAGACATACTTCGCGGTAAAGGAACCAAATTCGTCTGTTGTATGGCTTTTGACAAAGGGCCAGATCCTTTAATAACTCCGTCATCACCGCCACATTTTGCCTCCGCCAACACACAAAGATCCATGAAAAGTTTACTTGCTACAGTACTTTCTACCTCTAAGCGCTTGTGTTGTCTTGCGGAGATCCCTTCGCGGTCTATGGTAATTACGGAGCAAACTTTGTCAAATATCATTGAAACAAGTTGTCGTAGTGTTGCATTCGATGCTCTACGAATGGTTTTCATGCTGGTTGAAGCTCGAATACCCTTTGATTTTTGCTCTTGAGAACCGACAGTTGCTCCTGATAATGTAGAAGATGCAGCCGTCCACATTGATCCCATTTGACTTGTTGCTTTTCGCCTCATTGATGATTGAGTCAGTTTTAGACAAAGCACGCATGCTTGTGTAAATAGTTCTTCATCTAACCCATCTATATTTCCTTTCTCTTCTGTCAATGCATCCAGCCCTTTATCTTGCTCATTTTCAAATGAACCAAGCTCGGCCATCAAAGTATAATTTATGACAACTGTACAAATTTGAAGCATGTGAAGGCGGGTTTTTTCTCCCAACGATACATTAGAGCTTTGAATCGTCAATACCCTTACAATTTGCACCGCATCACTTAGAAATACTGCTTCCGCGCTGAGCAACAATTGTATGGCATTAATACTAATTTCGACTAGATTTTCTGGGGCCTCAGAAAAATTACAGGCAAACAAAAATGGTCTCAAGACGTCTTGGTTGCAAAAAATTCGAGTGGTAGGCTGGTCGGAAGAACAATATCCACCTTGGGCCGCCTTTCGAACTTGAGCTGCATAATTTCCCTGCAATTTCCGCAATGTAAGCAGACCTCGCTCGGATGCCTCCCTCAAAATAGGTAGATACCCCCCAGCTCGAAAGGTGCTTGAATTCGCAGACGCTCGACCCTCGCTTCGAGCTTGAGAACCTAGATCACGCAAACTTTCTTCTAGTTGCGACACAAAATTCATATTTCTCACTAAAAATTGCTTTAAAATCGAATGAAAGTCTGCTCTTTTTCAAATTGAAAATTCAATTTATTTGATACTGCAATCTCTATCTTTTCTATTTCTCTACACACCCCTTCAAACATAAAATCCACTTGTTTCTCCCTCACTCGTTAACATTTACAAGAATGAGTTTGGCCACCGCTGGATGAGTTGCTAGTGAAAATAAATTATTATATCAATGTATATATATACACGTATATCAGTCCCTCTACAGTGCTCGATTGGGCAAGATGCCTTGCTTTATACAAACTTCTTCGTCTTCTTCTTTCTAATTGCTCAACAACGAGTTATGAAACACTCTAAATTATACTCTATTGAATGTCTTGTTTTATAAACTAATTAAACAATATTTATGTTTTGTTTCATCAATCGTATAAATTTTATAATATAATGTATGGATACCGGTACCTATCATATACACTCTCTTGTAACGGCGATGCTTGACTTGCTCTCGCAAACGGTGGGAGAAACGAAATGAGATTTTACCAGATCTTCAGCCTTCAGCCTTCAGCACGTCATGCTTAGGGTTCCTGGTAGACCTTTTCGAACGTGGTATGCCACGAGGGAATACCACGTGATCAAATTTCGCAAAATGGTAGACACGTATACCACAGTGGTATGCCACACATGGACCATCCATCTGACAATCATCATAACACAAGATGCAGCACTATCAAACAGAAATCGAGC
>Ga0115008_10003074_pt1 | contig 13810 bp, 11 predicted proteins | sample FraStrMetagenome_FD_87164 | JGI IMG/M metagenome (GOLD analysis project Ga0115008, IMG submission 87164) | Marine eukaryotic phytoplankton communities from Arctic Ocean - Fram Strait ARC3M Metagenome | ecosystem: Environmental > Aquatic > Marine > Oceanic | place: Fram Strait | collected...
ACTAAAATAAAAATTTGAGGATTACAAAAGTAATCCATAAAAAATTAAATTTACTTAGGAGACTAAAATAAAAATATGAGGATTACAAAAGTAATCCATACCGGGCTGAGGGGGATTACGTAACTAAAATTAGGTTTCTTATTTGTTCCCAATGGGACCACAATGAGTTGAACCTTTTCCTATGTATTGATCTAATTGGGATGGATATATTGGAAAGAGGGACCACATTTAAATGTTCTCTACGGTATCTTACATTTTTCTGGATTCTATTGCTGACAGGTTTTGATAAAAAGATTCCATAAGGAACATCCAATTTTCTACGAGTTCTTTATAACGACGGACATCATCTGCGCGAGCATATTGAAAGAGATTTGGAATCGCTGCTCCAGGCGCGAATAATGTTGGGACAAACAGTGGTTTAATTCAGGTATTGATTGAGATTAAACTGTCAATTGTTGTATCCTCTTTTTAAATGTATAGAATTAAATGATTGTTCATGTATTATGTACTTTATCTTATTTTGTGTTAACAGTGTGTTCTTTGTTACTCTAGAGACACCACAGAATTTATGACAGCTGTTTGATAGAAAAAAAGCTTTTGCAATTACCTTATAATTACCTGTCAAACTATAATTGACAATATGAGTAGTACTAAAATCAATTCAACTTTATATCAATAAAATCTAGTAGCAAAAAGTGATCACTTAACATGCAGAACGAAAACCTCGCATTTCGTTTTTAACTGCTTCATTATTGGTATTTTCCCAAGTGTAATTCTACAGCTTCTCTTATGAAGAGAAAAGAATCACCTTTATGGTTTAAATTAGCTGCAGTAGAACACGATATCTTCGAATTTAAAAATGGCAGCTTACTTTATGATAGCCTTAGAGGAATGGAAATTAAAAGGAAACGCGGGGCTAGAGATGCAATATGAAATTATAATTCAAGCTGAAAATCCAAAAGTGGAAAATTAAAATGTTTTTGGAGTGATAAAGAAAGGGTTGAGCACGATTTTCTATACATTATATGGTTCCGTGAGAAGAAAGCCAGGGGCTTCTTCTCACTGCATCTGGATTGCAGAACGAATTCCAAACCAAATAAGAATAGAACCGAACGAATTCAAGCACTTCAATTTTTTAACCCTTCGCGTTGGCAGAAATACTTTTCAATAACTCTTAGTTAGGAACTAATACATATACTTAAAGTTCTTATACATAAACCGTTTGGTGTTTTTTCTTTTATCTATAAGTAAGCAGTTTTCATCTCGGTTTGGTTACATAGACAGGTATTTTGCAAGTCATTATGATTCCTTTCTTTAAATAAAAACGGCTTCAATATTGACGACAAGGAAATTCATTTTTATAATAATGTGTGCATAGGATCAATCGCTGAATCTATTGGAAATATTATAAGTATCGAGACTGTTTTTAGTATCTCTGCACTAGACCAATTATATTTTTCACTTTGTTGAAAATGAAATACAATTTTAAAGAACATTTTATCCACTCTTAAATATAGATATCGACTCACCCCAGCATGTGCTAGTTTGCTTTTTGAAAAATAAACGCTACAAATGTTGTCGATCCTTTTTATTTCTGTCTATCTTTGTGCATGCCATCCACAAGCTACTATTGTTACAAAGCCTTTCTTTACTCTCACATATTCCAACGTGTATTTTCTGTCCATACTAACATAATTATATGCTCTTATCTCACACCAAATCATTAATCTTCTCTTTTGAAACATATTTCATACTATAATGATTTTTTCAGGAGATTCATGCAGCAGAAAAATTGTGACAATCTTTTCTTGTGACTTAACTATTTACATGTTATACAAAAGCAAAGTAATTTAAATGTTTTTACATTCGAAATGAATATGAAGGGCAACTACAAAGTAGCATAGTGTGTTTAAAAATTTAAACTGCAGCTTGAACTGAAACGTCACCACTGTCACATCAAACAATGCTTGCTATTCATTTCAATCTTCATCAAGTTTTATGGAAATTTTGATTGAAACATGGCTTATTATCTTCCTTGCGATTGCAATTGATGCAACAAACAAATCCAGATTCGGTTCTTTTGGATTTTTAAATCATGCTTAACAAACCAATGATCTTTGTAAGTGGCTCTTTTATAGAAGCACGTTCTGTGAAAGAATTCTGCATGAATTCGTTTGTCAGCCTATGCAAAATAAAATAACGAAAACATGTAACATCATTATTCTTATCTTCCAATCTAATGGATGAGCACATTAGAAGCTACATAAGTTTCAACTCTTGCACTATATGGAGACACTCAAGAGAGTAAACCAGAAGTGAATAACACACTCTTCTTCGAAGAAACTTGAATTTTCATTTGGGAATAAGAAGGACAGGAAATAGTGATTTTATAATCCTGGAATTAATTCATGTCATCATGTCATGGGGATGACCCAGTAAGTCGATGGTTGTAGCATAAAAAATATGAAAGACTGCAAAATGTATAATTTAGGTTTTAATTCATTATGAAAAGAGCAGAGGCAATGTTATTTAAGAACTCAATCTGTCCTTATTCACAGTATATTATTATTTTGTCTCTAGAGTGCGTTTAGAAGTATATCAGGATGAGTTTCTCATACAGATCATGACAAAAAATCTTTCTCTTATTCTTGAAAGAACAGATAATGATATTAAAATCAAGCTCGCCTTCCAAAGTGCTCCGAAGACTATTTTAAGAAAACATATTTCAGTCGTGTAACAGTTTTTGGGGCAAAAAATAGATTCTATTGTCTATCATGGCTTAGGTACAAGCTACATCACATAAATACGAAAATTTTTAAGATCCTATTTTAAGATCTCTTTTGAGTCAAGAGAATTAGGAGCAAACGATAGCTACTGCTTGCATCATATCGAAAGCTTCATTTTTGAGCACAATGCTCGAATAGACCCTTGGAATAGTGCTAATATAATTTCTTTTTCTTGCCTATTTGTCACGGCTATTGCTAAAGGGGTTCTGCCTTGGTTATTTGGACAAATTAAAATTTCCGGGTTGACTTCAATGAGTGATTCGATCAGCTCTGAATTGATGTCTTTCCGATTTGCTACTATGTGCAATGGATAGTTTCCATTTTTGTCAGTCTTGTTTATTTCATCTCGTAGAGTTTTTATCATGAAGTTCGTGAAAACTGGCGGGAATTGAATATTTTCGAGCTTTAAAGCTGTGTGAATTGGTAGCACAACATCCTTTTCTTCGAAAGAAGAACTTTTGCTTGAGTGGTTTTTCATTGCCGTTCCTATGATGTACAGCAAAGTTCTGTAAACAATATCAAAATCATTCCCTTCTGGACCTTTGTACGGAGAATAACGTAATATTTCAAAATTGTCAACATGATCTTCAAGTTCATCAAGCCATTCGTCGAAAAATACTTGAGCAGGCGATCCAAAAATAGAGATATCATCATCAAGGCCCTTTGGATATGATTGAAGAAGAAGCTTGATTATTTTTGGGGAACGACGACTCATCAATGCTTTATGAAGGGGTAACATTCCATCATCGTTTCTCATCTCAGCTAATTCTGGAGCTACTTCGAGTAAAAACGACACAACGTTTTCATCATCTAGACCATAATTAATGAGGCAATTATGTAGAGGATTGTTTCCGTACACATCCTTGAAAAGCACTTGCTGAGTGCAAATGTTATAAATCTGTTGAATTATATGTTTGGGACCGAAATTAGTCGCGATAAAGAGAGTATACGGATTCCGCCGCACCATTTTTTTTGTGCTATTTAACAGCAATAATCTCTCTGTATTCTTCCAATCCTCTTTCTCCATTGACTCATAGAGATTGCTCTTTGTCATGGAGCAGAGGTAATTTGTTTCAATCAGCATTTTTGTTGCATGAAATAAGTTTGAATTAATTAATGAAAAATATGACGAAAAAAGTGAACGAAAGCAACGCATAAAACAGTTCTTGACACGTAATGGAAGGTTCTTGTTCATTCATTGGTATTGAGTATCTTGCTCAGCATCGAATGATTTAGAAATAGTTCTTGCTCAGTATGATTATACATACGTCGAATTATTTGTAATGATATGTAGCAATTTATTTGTCTAATTTAATGCTTTTGTCCGACTCAATTTGCCATGTTGAAAAATATATTTAACGAAAGTGTAAGACATTTATCTAAATGAAAAATGAAGGCATTGCAAAATTGCAAACGATTTAATTTATACTCGATATATTTGAAAAATCTGTTTGAGGAGAATGATATCCGCGAGGTTATTATGTCTTCCAATAAAAAATGAGCTAAAATAATCAAATTTATTGTGCCTTCGTTCTATGGAGAAAAGAAAATGCATACTACATTTATTTCAAAACTGAATTAGAAGAGGACACTCACTCCTTTCCCGATGTGCATGAATGTATTGCATTCACCAAATGTGGCGTTTTTTTGCAGAGCGCTTAACTTGATAAGTGAAATTTCAACAATGCTGTTAACGATTTTGTGCTGTTACCTACACCTTTGACGACTGAAAAGTATTTTTATTTTTGTTTTTGAAAGCATTTGTAATCACTGCAGTCTATACATAGAAAAGGAAAAGTGAAGCAACTGCTTTAACATACAATATTGTATTCTTAACATTCTAGTAAATCTTCTGTTTAAATATAATTTAATCATCGCTATATAAAATAATTACAATAGAGCTTGATTTTTGTTCACTGGAGACTTTGTGACCTCCTAATAAATCAAAATGCCTTCGATGCAATTTGGATGGAATAACAAATTATTTTAGCTTGGTATGAGTTTATTAGAAATGTTGAGATTTTCTTTCCACCATATGAAAATTTAATTTGTGAATATTTAACGGTAACACAATTCTTTTTACGCATGTTAAGATTCGGTCGAGCTTATGCTAGAGACTTACCAAAATAAATCGAAGGAAAAAGATCATTAATTAAAGTCTTTTCCGTAACAATTTTTCCTGCTTCTGATTCTTTTCTTACATTTTTCCATAATTTTTAGAAATATCAAGGAAAAGGAAAACTATGTCACGTTTGTAACTTTTTGTTGTATTGATACAGCAGTTTATAAATTAATCCGAGGACAAATCCTTTTCTTCGAGTCGTACTGCTCGATTCTGATTTGTTTGAGCGAAACAGCAAAAGATTGTTCTCAATGAAGATTACAAACAAACGCAAAATCTTATCGAATTGTGCCCGAACCGGGGCCCTTTTTTTATACGAGTCTACCTCAATATTTCAAAAAGGATAAGGGTGTAAATGGTAATAATTATTGCGCAAAAGACTGCAATTGTTCAATAAGGTATGTAGTAGTAGTAGGCCCTTCCTAAGTATTGAGCCCCTAACGTTTCATCGAAGCACACGAGAATGAAAAGTAATCATTTCTAGTCCACTTATTTTAAGTTATTTCCTAAACTTCTCTTCCATACCTTGAAAGAAGGGTTCGAGCTAATGAGTGCTAATCCTGTAATATCGTTATCATCTTCTGGTTCCATATTTGCATCCATAGAGGCAAACGAATCAAAAGTAAAGTGCTATGATGCTCTTTCCTCCAATCTAAAATTTACCTTGTTTCCTTCAAAGGAACCAAATTTACCCATTTCAAGTGTTACATTTTGTAATGCAGACTCTCACCTCGTTGGCTACACTGGGAAATCAAAGACGCTAATGGTTTGGGATCTAGGTCGTGGTGTCGAAGCTTATCGAATTCCAATGCAAAACGAAATGCAATTGTTTGACATTACCTCAAGAGATGGTTTCATTGTTGCATTAGTAAGATCTGATAAAAACAAGAGATTTTTTGCATTAGAATATGATATAGAGAGTGGTAAGCTGACTCGAAAGATCAAGGCTGGATCAAGCGCAGAAGCAAAAGTGGCTAAAATTCAATGCTCTCCCTGCGGTAATTTTTATGCCATTGCTTTTGATAGCCAAATCAGAATTTTACACACAGAGACTGGTAAAAAGAAGAGCAAACTTTCATTGCAAAGCATTTGTAGTGCAAACGGAATTCTAGAATTTTCAACAGACGGGTTGAACATTTTCTACTGCGGTGATGGGGAAACTATCATATTTTACTCGGTAGAAGACGATGAAGAGGATCCACAGTTGATTCATGATTCAAAAAAGCTTCACGATATCGTTTCAATTAATGCTGATGAAAATGCATTGGCCATCACGCATTCAGACGGAACAGCAGCACTTATATTGCTGAAGGAAAACAAGTCTGTGCAGAATGTTTACAAAATATCGGCAGAAAAAGGCAAAATACTCAAATCGAATTTTGATCGCTCTCACCCCCACGAAAAATTACAAATAGTGATAAGTGACAAGACGCTGTTGTGCAAGTCTTTAATATACCGTTCAGAAGATGAAAAATTGCTCTTCAAGAAAGATCATGTTATTTCTATGATGGATGATACAAATGAAAAAAGTGAACGACCCAACAAAAAGGCCAAAATTGAATCAATACATGACAATAATGATTATCAATACGATGAAAACGACCTTACCATAGCAGAACGATTGCAAAGTTTGAAGAAGCAAAATTACCTTGTTACATCTTCTGATGAAGACAATAAGATATCAAAGATGGGCATGCTTTCGGAACCAAAACTCTCAAATACAAAAGCCTTTTCTTCAATTCTAACGCAGATTTTACATTCCAACGATGATAAAACTCTTGAAGAAAATGTTTTCAAATCCAAATCATCCGCTAATAGAGATGTTATAGTAAATAGCATATCTGCCCTATCAGGTGAAGAGTTGAATATCTTAGTTTGCAAAATTGTTCAACGAGTAGCTGAGCAACCATTCAAATTTGGTTATAATGATATTCTTATGAGCTGGATGCAAGCAATTTTAGTCAAACTTTACCAACATGAGCACATTGAAGAAATTAAGGGTGGAAAGAGCACACAAGAGGGAAAAAGAGCACTCGATATGATGAGAAATTTGATCATGTCAAGAGTATCTAATATGGAAGCTCTGACAAGTTTGGAGTCTCGTTTGGCGATATTGGGAGGTGATATTTAAGTTGTCAAGAGATATAGCATGTTTTGTAACTTCTTTAAGATTATGCCTATCTTGGTGCTGGGAAATTTCTTCGCATCATAAGAATGGAATTCTTGGTTAAGATATTCTTTAGGTTATTTATAAAACAAAAAAATCTAACATTATCCTTATTGAATATTGTATTATATGTTAAAGCTTAATAAATATTTTACTCTTGCTATCATTTCACATCTCGAAGAAAAGTGCTTTTGGAAATGTCCAACACTAAGATGAAGGTTAAGAACTGCTCTCATTCTCAAGACAATATTCTGGAGGATCAAACCATTCGACATGGGGAATCGAGACATTGGGGCCAAAATAAAGAGTGTTGAAACTAGCTTGCATCAAATGAAAGTACCAACTCACAGGCTCCATAGTTTCCTTATCCGCGTAATATTCTAAAAAATTAGCTTTTGTCCACCCACAAACGACACGGCCATCCCAACCGATGCTTTCACCAATACTTTCCGCGCCTTCTAACCAGTTTGGTTTTAAAATACCCACAGGAAAATTGCGTTCCACACATTCTTTCGTATCAGGATAAAAATAATAAGATTTTTTCGTATCCAATTCCAAATCCCACATTACAGATTCGGATATGTCATCATCCGTTATTTGAATCAAATTTGCACCCAATTCATTATCGTAGTACGTCACACTTGTACCTGGTTTCATTTTGGATCCAGAGGAAGGAACGAGTCTTTGAACTATTGTGGCACGAGTTGGCCATACTGGTGGAGCACGTTCCGAGCAGGGTTTTGTATCAACTGCCCAGACCAATGAAGGAAGGGTGATGAATATTCCAAGAAAGAAACGAGCCAATTTGTTGTTTTCCATTGTTTTCTTTGATTGGAATGACATCAATAATAAAAATTTGCGATGCGTCGGAACGTTTTTGTTCGCATCAAAATTATTTATAGAACTAAGATGATATAATAGCTATTTATATATTTACGAGGTATGCATATCCTATCTACAGAGTAGGAGAAAATATGGTTTGACACATCATGAACGATCATTCCATTTTGAGACCAAGCAAAGAAAAAACTAAGAAACTTGTCGTGTTGCTGAAATTGACTTAAAGCAACTAAAGTATAAGATAACGAGAAGAAAATGGACAATAAAATACTTCTCGAGTCAAAATTCAAACAACGGATAAATGAAAAATGACTGTAAAGGTAAGAACATTCTAATTTTTCGAAATGTGAAAGTTTCTCATGAGCATCATTTGGAGTTTGTAAATTTTGGTCGCGCCCTTCACTAATATGGAGAAGTATATGCCAAGGTGCTTACATTAGACCTTACTTTCCCCATGAAACACAAAACAATGGAATTTGCACTTTCCGCGATGGTAAGGTTTGATAAGTATTGGATGAAGCACTGAGAAATCCTATAAAGAATTCATAGTTAGTTAATCCTCTAAATATATTATTTATTGGTACACGTTTTTGAAAATATTTAAATACAAGATCTTTTGAGACATTGGCCAAAAGATGCTTTCCTCGTGAAGGCAATCCATTTTAACGATAGCTGTTGGCTCTTACAAATTGTCTGCCATAAATATAGGCAGTGGAATCAGGATACGAATTTTTGAGCTCCCCAATCGCGAATGCCTTGTTTTTAGCCTTGAAGACACTTCCACCTGCCACCAAAACATTTGCTCCGGCTTTTACTAAATCTTGTGCGTTTTGCTCGTTGACACCTCCGTCCACGGATATATGTAAATCTGGTTTCAATAAACGAAGGCTCCTAATTTTTTCTATCGCTGTTTCCATATATTTGGGCCCTCCATGACCAGGATTTACAAGCATTACAACTACCACTTTGCATTGCTCTAGAACGTGTTCCACCATACTTATCGAAGTTCCAGGATTTAAAATGACTCCTGGAGCTATACCCATCTGATCAATTTGATGAATAACAGCAGCTAACTGTAGAGTTGATTCTGGATGGACTGACAAAATATCAGCGCCAGCTTTTGCGAATTCTTGAATTCTATTTTCAGGTTCAATGCACCCTAATTTAACATCCATGACTGTATTAGGGAAGGCATCTTTACAAGCTGAGACTACTGGAGATCCAATACTGACTTTGGGTACCATTTTACCATCTTGAACAGAAAAATGCAACCATTCAGCTCCTCCGTCAATGGCCTCTGAGAGATCTTGTCCTAGATTTAGAAAATCAGCTTTTGCTACTGATGGTGAGATGATCATTCGATCTGATGGTCCAAGAGCAACCAGTGCACTGGCTTTGAAGATGTTGGAGATTCCGCATAGAAATATGATTTTCTGATACTGAAGGAGGGCACACATGATGAATGTAAAATGGCAATGACAGTTGCTTTAAATGTTTTTGATATCTTTTATGAGAATGATGTAAAAGAAAAAAGAATTCTTTCCCATCGTTTTTGACGTGCTGGTATCCCGTCATTGATTTTGAACATCTGCTGCTGTTTGGATAGCGACGAAGACATTTACGTATGTAGGGTATTCATACAGAAATCCGATACCATTCGTATAATGTGAAAAAATACACCTTTTAGTTACATTGATTTCTGTTTGATGACACGACTCAAATGTTCTTTGTGACTGTTCAATCCGAATTGAATTTGTGGTTGAAGGTTTTGTGATTCGTTTTGGATTAATTCAACAATATATTTTTTGGAAAGGGTTCAATGTCTACGTTGAGGTAGAGCTACAAAGTGACCGTCCAGTTGTATTTAAGACCATAATGTATACATAAGTTTATAATAAATATCGACCTTCAGCACATGCATGGTAATACTCCGAAGAAGATTGTAGTATGCAAGGACAACAAGCTTGGTACTTAAATACAACTATGCAAAGATGATGGGTTGAAGAAATTTGGTGGTTGGAAGTAATTACACCATGGGTATTTTTCATTGATATGAATCACAGAAAGAGGATATCGCAGCAAATTCAATTCAAATACCATAATCCCAATGATCAATATTTCTAAAAATGCATGTAAAGTCTTCTACTTGTAAATGTCGAGTCATACAAGACAAAGATTTTCCATCGAAAGTCATGTTTAAGATTGAGACACTTTCAAGGAAGCCACAGCTTATTAAAATAGAAACAAACTCGTGGGAAGAAATTCTGATCACAAGCCTTCTTTTTTTTCAATCCCAATCTAACCAAACAATTATAGGTATGGTGCGACCGCTAAGCAATCTCCCAACTACGAAAATACGTCGTAAACAAAAATGTAAGATCCATTCTAAATGTTTGTTGTTCGGTAGAAAGTTAAAAGCTTCCTACCATTAGCAAAATAAACCAGTAATTCAGTTTGAATCTTGCAGGAAGTGTGTTTGAATTTTCTATCATCCTGTCTGAAACCAGCATTTTCATTGATCAAAGAATCACGCATCGATGGATTCTGATTTTTTTGGTAAACATCCATCGTGATCTCCTTCATTTTCAACGAAAAACGTATCTATTTGTAAAATGTATCGCTGAATAGGATTGTGGAATCTTAGGATGTAGAAGAAATTGGTATGGTATCTCAGAAACGTAGTACACAATCTTATTTTTATTATATCCTAACCTCTTTCCAACACAACTTCTGATTTCAACAATTGGAATCTGATTTAATGAATTAATTACTTAATAGAAAGTAATGATTGATTGTATGTTTATCAACTGATTTCATGACAATTTCAAATAAATATAAAATTATTTTGTACCAATTCTTCGACAATTTATTATTATGAGCATTGATCTATTCACGATGATACCTTTATTGATGAGACTTGATTGTTTGTAAGAACGAATGTGACTAATTTCTAAACAAAGCTTTGAGACATTCATTTACATAGTTTTTAGAGGAAACCAACAGATAAACAGCAGGATGAGATTTTGCAAAATACGTCAGCATTGCCAAAATAATGCCAGCACATACCAAAAACGAAAATACAATTTCGCACTTACTTCACATTTATACTTTTTTGCATCAAAACGAGCAAAAAATGGTTCGACACTACGGTGCTCTTCGGCATTTGCTTCTAACTACTGCAGCTCTGTCTTCACCAAAATACTTTGTGAAATCTTTCACATCTCAATTTGCATTGAACCAACAAAGACAATTTGGCATTTCCTCCACCCGATTCATGTCTGATAAGCCAGTCGCTGGAGATATAGTTACAATAGACTACACTCTTCAAACTCCTGATAAAAAGGAGGCACCCGCAGATGAATTGCTATTTGATGCAGGCGACGATGTTTCATTTGTTCTTCATGCAGGAAATTATTTATCTGGATTGCATGAGGTTGTATCTGGCCTAAAACCTGGTGAAAGTGTCGAAGGAGTCGAAATTGATGCTGGATTTGGAGATAAAAATCCAGATATGATTGCGACCATTCCTAAAACTGATAAGAGTGGCTTAGATTACAATACGATCAATGTAGGTACTGAATTGATGCTTGCAAATGGATTGAAGGCCGTCGTAACGGAAGTAACAGATAAGGACTTCACTATTGACGCAAATCCACGCATGGCTGGAGTTGCCTTTCTTGCTGATGTATCTCTTAAGGCTGTGGAACCAGGTCCAAGTGAATCAAAGTATGTCTATAATGCTAAAGGAGTTTCGAAAGAGGATGATAACAACAGTTCTTACGCTGTGGCAACATTTGCTTTGGGATGTTTCTGGGGAGGTGAATTGGCTTTCATGCGTGAGGATGGTGTTGTATCATCAAAGGTTGGTTACACACATGGACAAAAAGAAGATCCCACATATAAAGAAGTATGCTCTGGTATGACTGGTCATACTGAAGGAATTCAAGTAGTATACAATCCAGAAAAGGTCACATTTGAGAGATTGGTGAATCTTTCTATGGAACGTTTGGGAGAAAGTAAGTTTAAGTTGAATCAAGTCGGGAATGATAGAGGAACTCAATATCGTCATGGTATTTATTACCATGATGACGAACAAAAAGAAGTTGCAGAACGCATTTTGGCAACATTTGGGGAAGACTGCGTCACCGAATGTAAACCAGCTGAAAAATTTTGGGATGCTGAGGATTATCATCAACAATATCTATTGAAGGGAGGTCAAAGTGCTAAAAAGAATGATGAGGTTACCATTCGTTGTTATGGTTAAATAAATATTGATTATTGATTATTAATTAGGACGCATCATCATAAACATTTGAAATATAGAGTCATGATTTCAAAGTAACCATACCTGATGTCTTCCATTACAAAGCACAAATTTTAAGGCATATTGAATGGATATCATCCTATATTTACCAAGTTTTTGAAGCCAGGTGCACCCAACAAAAAAATACGCAAGTAACCAAACATAATTTCATGTCTTTCTGTAATAGAAAACCGAAAGTGGAATAATCTTTTTCGCTAAATTGTTGATCTTTGTCTTTTTGATCGTCCTCAATGTCTTGTAATTCATCAATACGTTGGCAAGTTTCATCAGTTTCATCCGTTATTGATTTTGTGATATTTGATCTCTTTAAATCTGCATGTTCATTCCATTCCATTGCTCTCATTCTATAATCATCACTTCCACCAATCTTTTTTCTATTCTTTTTATCGATGTTCCTAAACTGAGCATCCTCAAAAAATTCAGATACTTTCACATTCTTTACGTCTCTACCATGGATGCTCCCCCTCACCCCAACATGACTCCTCAAACTTCCCCAAGTCATGCTTTGGAAAACCTGATTCCATGTAGTTTGATCCCATTTCCTGCTTTTTAAGTAATTATCCAATTGAAAGGAAAATCGGTCAATCACACTAATACCTAAAGTTCGGTCAGCATGATGAGCATATGAATTTTCATCTCGTAAGGAGGAACCTACGGAGATAACATTTGGTGCTATATTTTCATCTTCATTGCTTCCTTCTCCAATACCTTCACTTAATGTGAAAGCTTGACAAGTATCAGTGATGAACAGTATGGAGTGATATCGCTGCAAGATGTGCATTTGTTGAAAAATTGATTGAAAATCAGGTGTTGATATCTCCTCTAAATCATGAAATTTGAAAAATCCATCTCCTCCATGACCCGTCATGAAAATAAATATATTGGATGAATTTGTGAGTGGAGGTAGTTTGCGAGATGGTAATTCGTGTTCGTCATGTCTTCCTAGTAGTACTCGTGTAAAAGTGTCCACGTTCACTTCATCACCGGAATAGTCTACCTCAACATCTGTTAACGGTGATAAGTTTTTTGTTGGATCATTGTATATTTCCTGATTCCCATTCCGAAAGGAGCCGTAGGATTCGGTAAACATTGTATTTTTAAATGGATTGCGAGCATCACAAGTGTAGTCTTCTGCAAGCATCAATATTATATGAGAATCAGGAAAGTTTCCGCGCGTTTTGAGGAGTTTGTAGATGGATAAGGCATTGGCACTGTGTCGGTAATTGAAATAATATCTTGAAGTTGACACAATAATGGCATAATTGGAATTATGTTGGGGGGAAGGATCCACAACCTTTGTTGACTGTTTCGTCTGCGTTCGTCGACCGTATACTTGATTTAGAATATAAACAAAAACAAAAATATTGAAAATAGTTTTCCTTTGCATCATTTCGCCAAAAAAAAATGTTTTGATGGGCAACAATACGCTGCAGGGTGGTCTTTATTTTTATCCACAGCAGCACAGTAATGTTGTATGGCTTATATGCTGGACGAACGAGATTTAAAAAAAACTGCATAATCCAAAAATAAAAAATTGCATAAAAATGCATAATTTTAATCGTGCAAGAAAT
>Ga0115008_10003076_pt1 | contig 13803 bp, 11 predicted proteins | sample FraStrMetagenome_FD_87164 | JGI IMG/M metagenome (GOLD analysis project Ga0115008, IMG submission 87164) | Marine eukaryotic phytoplankton communities from Arctic Ocean - Fram Strait ARC3M Metagenome | ecosystem: Environmental > Aquatic > Marine > Oceanic | place: Fram Strait | collected...
ATTTTTGTAGGCTGCAGCGTAATTATGATTGGTTGGGCCCAGTGTGGTTGCAAATATATCTCCCGCTTGGGCCATGGCAGACCAGAGTAGTAATTCGCCAAAGTTTTTACGGCGTACGGCCCGGACAGGATAGAGTATTAAGCGCTGTGCGTTAAGTGCTTGCCGTAGTTCACAGATGTGCTGGGCGGGTGCGGCACATTCACTATTGGCATCGACTGGATTGGGTAGCAGGTGAATTTGCTGCTGTGGTAGCCCCATTGATTTCACATAGCTGTGATCACGTGCGTTGATGCTGGCATAGTGCAGCTGCGGCGCTGCAGGATAAAGCTGGGCTGGCATTGCAATACTAGCGTAATTACTGGGGCGACCATCCTCAGCAAAATCGTGCATTTGTAGTAGCAGCGGAGTTCCTTCGCTGGCCAGTAACCGAACCACTTCCGGTATCGAGCTATTTTTTCCCAGACTATGATTGTGAATATGCCAGAGGTCGGGCACTGCGCCCAGCGCGGCATGAGCGGCTGCCTTAAGTTGTGACAGCAACAGATTTGGTTCAGCTGTCTCACTGAGTACATTGGAATATTGCAAGCCTGGTACTGTTACCGCAGATGCCTGAAAACTGATCTCAGCTGGCACTTCACCCGCTAAAACCACAAATTCGCTACGACTGCTGTAGGCATGCGCCGCCGCCAACGTGGATTCGATCACGCGGGTCACTCCACCACGTTTTAAGTGATAGTGAACTATGGCAATACGCAGAGGTCGCATCTTTACTTGATTCCGTATTTCTCGCGGTAGGCTGGGATGGTAATCATCGGCGGGCGTTCATCCTCTACAATTTCTCGCGTAACCTGCTCGTAGCGGTTACCTTCAGCCTGGAACTGCCTATACAGCGTGGCCAGTTCTGGCAAGCGGTCTACCATGTCGTAACTTTTAAGCCGATTAATAAAGGTCTGTAAGATCCCAAAGGACATTTTACCGAGTGCATTGGTCGTTTGGTTGCGGTGTATGCGTTGATCTAAGTCGCACTGTGCAAAGGCATCGAGGCCCCATTGCTTGTACACATCCAATATGTGAGCCGTTTCCACTCCATATCCAATCGGGAATGGAATGCGTTCCAACACTTCACGGCGTACCGCAAATTCGCCCGACAGCGGCTGCATCAATGAAGTTAGCTCGGGGAAAAAGAGTGAAAATAACGGGCGAATCAAAATTTCTGTGACTCGGCCGCCTCCACTGGGGCGAACGCCTGAGGAATAGGCCATCGGCCGGTCGTAGAATGCTTTGCAGTACTTGATAGTGTCGTTGTTGATCAACGGCGCGACAATTCCTGTTACGAAGCGTGGGTGGATGTTTTTGATATCTGCATCCACATATACAATGATATCACCTTTTAGTTGATAGATCGCCTTCCATAGGTTTTCCCCTTTGCCCCGCTTGGGGCCTTCTTCCGGCAGAATGTCGGAGGCACTATAAGTGTCAGCACCAAATGCGGCTGCGACTTCCAGTGTCTTATCGTCTGATCCGCTATCAATGACGGCGAATTCGTCGATTAGCGGGTAGCGCTCCATCAACTCAGACTTGAGGATGACGATTTCTTTACCGATTGTCTTCTCTTCATTCAGTGTCGGAATACAGAGCGAGATTTTGAGCCCTTTTTTCTCTTTAAGCTCAATCAGTTTACGCAGATCCCAAAATTCACCGTGATGAAAGGTGTTTGTTTTTAACCATTTTTCTATTTTGTTACTCATCGCAGAAACCCCCATCTATTGATTGTAAAAGTGCCACCAGTTGAGCCACTCCAGCGAATACTGGTTGGATTTCAATTGATTCTTTAAATTCGTTTTTATCCAGACCGCGTGTCAGGCCTAAGGTGATTGCCGGAATTTTCTTATGGATCAATTCACTTAGCTCACCAACGCTTGGTTCTGCGTGCGGCTTGACGTTGACCTGTTTCAAAATGTTACGCATGGTGCGCACCATCGGATGACTATAGTTAAGTCCTGCTGGCGTGCGTTGAGCGATGACAGAGAGTGAGATCTCTGTGTTAGAACCATTGGCAATTTCATCAATTATATCTTCGATTTTTTGTCGCATTTCGGCAGCCATGCCAACTTTTTCGCTTCGGATTTCGAAGCGCAGATTGGCAGTTGTGGGCTCAGTGCCAAAAGAGGTTCCCGCATTGAGTGAACCAAATAATATGCGGGTAGGTGGTTCTAGTGGTAGTGGAATTTCCATTATGCGCTGCACCACTTTTGTGAGTAGCACCACTGCGCCCGCCGCGCCAAATTTGGTCCAATCGTATTGTGAGGGTACATTGACTATAATTTCGCCGCGTAGCATCCCAACTGAAGTATAGCTGAGTCGACCGAGTTGAATTCCCTCGACGCAAACGCCGGCGCGAATCGGAAGCTTGTTGTTTTCTAAAAAGAAACGAATGCCGCCGAGGTCACCATGACCCAGGCTACGTGAGCAACCGAGCAAAATTAGGTTGTCTTCAAAGCTAATATCCAGACGTTTTAAAATCTCGGGTAAGGTGACGATTGAGGCTAGCCCGAGGCTATTATCCCCAATGCCTGGACCATGAATATGGTTGGGGCCGACTGACATTGCATGATCGGTCTTTGAAGTGAAAACGGTGTCGGCATGAGCACAAACCAAAATGTTATTCACACCCTTGGTTCCAGGCAGAATTGCCATCCCGTTGCCGGCTTCATCAATCGAAATATTTTGTAAACCTTCTTCTGTGAAGCGATTACTCATGAAAGTGATGCGCTCTTCCTCCTCGAATGTCGGAGCGGGTAGCTCGCCGATCATAAGTGCATTTGCGAGCAAAATCTCACGCAATGAACTTAACTTTTCCCGATGCTCTGGAATCGAATTTAGTATGGTTTGGGAGTTATTGGGCATTTTTATTATGATTAAATATCAGGAATTAAAAAGAGCTATTGTCGGTCTGGCCAGATGGAGGTTTTAATCGGAAGGATCACGGCCAAATGAACGATTTGATTTCTAGCAAATGTTGTGCCTTTTTTGTGAAATAAGGAATTATTCCGAGCGCTGTTTTGGGCCGCGTGGCTTGTCAACGTCTGAATTTGGTCGAGTGTTTGGTTTGCCGTAGGAGCAGGATAGGCAGCAATAGCTGAGTACGTTCTGGTGTTGTAGCCTGCGAGCTGGTGTGAGGGATTGCGCCGCAGTGATGCTAGTCGATTCAAAGTTTGGTAGGCCAAGGCTGGCTGGCTGCGGGGCAGTATTTAGCTGACAGAATGATTGAGCCGCTGCTGGCAGTTTTTCCACTCGCTGATCCTGAAATAAGTCTACTCCGCCAATTTCTCATATCCTAACTATATTAGCTGTTAGCGTTATCGCAAGCGTCGGATTGGCCCATTGTGACTTCCTCGCAGAATTTGTTGTATTGACGCTTGTAATCGCTGAGCGCACCGCTCAAAAAAAGGGATATTTACCATGCAAATTCAAGACCTTACCCTCGAAAAAATTGATATTTATGGCGGCACGCAAGCGCGTGTAGCTACCAATGATGATGCGATCGGCAGTTATGCGGATGAGATGCAAAATGGTGCACAATTTCCGCCCATTGCGGTCTACTTTGATGGTGCAAAATATTGGCTGGCCGACGGCTTTCATCGTTTTTTGGCAGCCCAGCGGATTGAAGCCACAGCGATTTCTGCTGAGGTGCATGAAGGTTCTCGTACGGATGCACTCAAGCATGCGCTGGGTGCTAATTCGATCAATGGCATATACCGAACCAATGCCGACAAGCGTAATGCGGTAGAGGTTGCCCTCGAGGAGTGGCCCGAGATGTCAAATGGCGTCTTGTCGAGCCTATGTAAGGTGTCGGATGATTTAGTGCGTCGTTGCCGTCAAGAGATGGAGCAACTGTCGCGGATCGAGCCACAGGATCGAGTGACTGGTAAAGATGGCAAGCAATACCCCGCAGGCATCGAGCGTCAACCGCGCGGCAAAAGTGAAAAACGTTCGAGTGATGAAGCTGGCAGTGGGGGTGGCGGCAGTGGTGCCCCGCGTGGCAAAGGTAAGGCTGAGTTTGGTGCGCCAGGTGGTAGTAATGCTGAGATCGAAGCCGATGCTAAAATTATGATCCGAAATGGTGAAATTAAGCATTCCGAGTTGGATAAATTAGCTAGTGTCAATGCCCTCGACTATGCAGAAACCGCCATTAATGTGTTGGACCGGATGAAGCTTGAGGATCCTCGGCGCAACGATGCCATCGGCCGAATTGAGCGTTGGCTAGCTAAACAGAAGCTGGGGCGAGAGAGCACATCAGCTGCGCTGCCCGTATAAAGGGCATTCGCATCCAGAACTCGTGGCTAAGATCGCGAGCACTTGTATTTGTTGGCAGTTCGGCGGCTGGTGCTGGCTGAAGTTTATGTACAATTGCAATATTAGCTAGTTGGCCGGAGCTCATCGTATTTTTTACTGGGAATTCAGCTAGGCTCAAGTGCTCAGTTTTGGATAAATGTAACTACTGCGAAGATTGCTTCAGTTAAATGACCGTTTGCTGCCGCGCTTTGGATTGTTTTACTTTGTCGAATTGTAAAGTCAGTGATGCGGTGATTATAAATATTGTAAGATAAAACAGTATTTACAGTTGCTCTTGGAGAGCGAAATTCTATGTTTTTCCAACCCTGCAGTGTTCGAGACTAATCGGAGTTCTGTCCTTTACTCTTCCTTAATCGGGAGCTTGCCACTTTTCGGTGGCTGTCCAGCCGTCAACCGGAAGGCAAAAATCGAAAAGAAAGCCCCCACCTTAGACACAAAAGGCTCAAGAACTCCCCCTTATACGGCACATGTGGGGCTTTTTTGTGGCTGCTAATTACGGTCAGCTAGATAAAACGAAGCAATTTAATTGTTTAGATTGTGTCAAGATTGACAGCCTGACTATTGCTTGCTCGTGGGTTATTCCCAAGTGTAAACCATGCGTGAGTAGTAGCTGGTATCTAGGCGTTGCTCGGCAGCAGGTTGGCTGTCATAGTCATTTTTAATGCCGATTTGAATGCTCCATTGCAGACCACTACCGATTGGGATTTGAATGCCACTGTCGTGGCTAGCTGTGAAATTCGCCCAATTGCTCAAGCTGGGAATATAGCTTAGATTATTATCAAGCGTGAAAGCATCTTTATACTGGTAGCTGTGGGCTAGGCCAAAGTCCATAGTGGCGGAGGACTCGTCGGCAGTGCCATTATTGTAGCCGGTATAGCGGTGTCCGAGCCCAGTTCGCAGCTGTAAGTTCTGATGCGGCTTATTAATTATGCGGAACGAGCAGCCGAAGCCACTTGTGGCTCGTAAGTTAATATTATCGATTTTATCAGTCTCGAATTCTTCGCGCGCGTACCACCCATAATACTGACTAAAGAATGATTGATACGAAGCCCCGCCTGCCATGCGATCTTCGCTGGTTTGGCCTTCTGTTTCGCGTTGCTCATATTCAGCGAAAAATGCGAGTGTATCATTGGGACTTTTAAGTTGAGCATCAAATTGCGAGCCGATACCAAATTCATCACTGTTACCATTCTGGCCGCGCATGTCTAAGCTGCCTTTAAATTTCCACTGACGGCGCATTGATTTCTGGTGTGCGTGTTGGCGCAGTGCTTGCGGATCCTGACTATCGCTGCGCCAAGCAGTGCGGATCCGACTGATCTCAGTCTCGATTCTAGCTGCTTCGGATTTTATTTTTAATTTGCCTTGAGCGCTAGCTTCGACTGGACCGGTCAGGGTAGTGCCGTTGCTAAAGCTAACTGATACTGGGCTGTCAGTGTGAAAGGAACTGACCAAGCTTTGTTGGATTTTGATTGTGCCGGCATAAGTCGTATCTAAATGAATAAAGCCTTGATCAATCATTCGAATTGAGCCGGTTAGTCGGGCTCCATCTAGAGTAGTCACAGTATCGGCCAGCGCAGTGCAGAGACTGTAGCTGAGTGCGCTTAGGCTGAGCAGTGTATATTTAATAATCGTCATTAAAGTGCAGTGTGCGGCGGTAAAAAAAATGCGGACTCATCGAATCGACGAGTCCGCATCATCAAAGGCTTCAGCTGTGCTATTGAGGTTTGATCATGATTTCCTTGGCAGACAGTCCCTGCTTAATCATGGGTAAAACGTGTTCGGAGTAGGGGACGATGATTTCCAGAACATACGGGCCATCGTGTTCAATCATTTCACGGATGCCGTCGCGCAAGTCTTCTCTTTTCACAATGCGGCGACCTTTGACTCCAAATCCCTCAGAGATCTTAATGAAATCAGGATAAATCGCGTCTAGATTATCGGGGCCGCCGATATTGTCCTTATCACAGAGTACGGTTTGGCCGCGCACACTCTCGTAGAGCAAATCTTCCCATTGTACCACCATGCCTAGGTGCTGGTTATTCATGATCATGGTCTTGGCGTTAATCTTTTCGATGTGCGCGGTGGCTAGTTCCTGAATATTCATCATGAAGCAACCATCTCCATCAATGTTGACTACTAGGCGATCCGGGCAGGCGACTTTGGCTCCGATTGCGGCGGGCAAACCAAAGCCCATGGTGCCGAGACCGAGTGAGCTAATGTAGCTGCGTGGTTCGCGAAACTTAAAAAATTGTGCTGTCCACATCTGGTGCTGGCCCACGCCGGTCGTGATGATGGCATCGCCTTTGGTTTCCTGATAGAGGGTGTCGATCGCCTCCTGTTGCGTGATGTGGCCACTTTTGTCGTAAGTGAAGGGGTATTCATCCTTCCAAGCATTAATCTTATTAAACCAATCCGTTAGATCAGGCTTCTGGAATTTGTTTGATTGGATCAGCTGGCACATGCGTACCAGCGCGTATTTCACATCCGAATGGATTGGGTGCTGAACCCTTTTGTTTTTGTTGTGTTCGGAGACATCGATGTCGATGTGGACGATTTCAGCATCGGGGGCAAAGGTATCGACCTTGCCAGTAATGCGGTCATCGAAACGTGCGCCGGCACAGATTAGTAGGTCGCTATCGCAGACGGCCCAATTTCCTGCTACGGTGCCGTGCATACCGAACCAGTATAGTGATTGTGGGTGCTCGGCATCAAAGGCACCTAAGCCCATTAGAGTAGATGCCACGGGTAGCCCAGTTAGTTCCGCAAATTCACGTAATTGGAGGTGTGCTTCGGCCGAAATAATACCGCCACCAATATAGAGTACTGGTTGCTTGGCAGCCTTAATTAGATCCAGCACATTGCTTAATTCTGCATCGCTGGCTTGTGGCTTGGTCGCTTCAATTTTATAACCTGGAATGTCGATTTTAGCCGGGAAAGTCGGTTGAAAGATCGCTTGTTGAACATCCTTAGGGATATCAATGACCACTGGGCCAGGCCGTCCGGTTTGAGCAATGTGGAACGCTTCTTTGACGACACGTGGCAGGTCTTCTTTCTTCAGTACCAAGAAGCTATGTTTGACGATTGGTAGCGTCATACCGAAAAAGTCGGTCTCTTGGAATGCCGCTTTGCCGATAAATTGTTGATACACTTGTCCGGTAATCGCGACGAGCGGAATGCTGTCCATGAAGGCATCTGCGATGCAAGTCACCAAATTTGTTGCGCCGGGGCCGGAGGTTGCCATGCAGACACTGGCTTTGCCAGTCACACGCGCATGGCCATGAGCCATAAATCCGCCGCCCTGCTCAAAGCGTGGCAAAATGGTGCGGATCTTTTTACTGCGAGTCAGAGCTTGGTGCAACTCCATTGAAGCACCGCCCGGATACGCATACACCACATCCACACCCTCGCGTTCTAGTGAGGTTACCAATACATCGGCACCCTTCATTGCGGGGCCAATTTCGTCCTGATTTGAGAAGTCGATTGATTGATCGGTTTTCATTTTTTTGTGGTGTTCGGCATGTTTCAACTGAGCGCGTTCTTAGGGTCGGCGTGGAAAAAGCAAAAAGAAGACAGTAAACTTGTATTGAATCAAGCCTGTAAGCGCTTAGCTGGGGCAGTTGGGCGTGCCTTTTGGAAGCAATTGCTTTAAGCTCAGTTGGGGATTGCTGATTCGCAGGTTTTTATTGTTCTTAGACTGATGCCAAAAATTTTATTTTTAGGAGATATAGTGGGTCGTCCAGGCCGCAATTTTGTGAAAGCACGGCTTGCGAGTCTACGTGCTGAGCTCGCTGCAGACATAGTGATTGTAAACGCTGAAAATTCAGCTGGAGGTTCGGGCATTACGTCCAAGATCGTAGCAGAGTTGCTGGCTGCTGGTGTGGATGCAATTACGCTGGGTGATCACGTCTGGGATCAGAAGAATTTTGAGTCTGAAATTGATGGCTTACAGCAGGTCTGCCGGCCCGCCAACTTGCCCGAGCAAAATCCCGGATTGACACACCTCATTGTCGAGAAGCAAGGCTTTCGATTGGGTATTTTTACTGTACTTGGGCGCAATTATTTAACGCTGAAGTCGAGTTGCCCTTTTAAAAAGGCCGATGAAAAGCTGCAGGAATTAAGTGGGCAATGTGATGCGGTTTTCGTGGAGTCACACATGGAGGCGACCTCCGAGAAAATTGCCTTGGGTTGGCACTTAGATGGTCGTGCCGCGGCTGTTGTTGGTACGCATACTCATGTACCGACTGCCGATGGTCGGGTACTCCCACAAGGAACTGCGTATTTGAGTGATGCGGGTATGTGCGGGCCTTATGCTTCGGTGTTGGGGCGCGATGTGGATGCGGTCCTATCAACATTTCTGGATGGAATGAAGCGGCGCTTTCCGGTCGCCACTGATGATGTGCGGCTATGTGGTTGCTTAATCGATGTAGATGGCGACAGCGGATTGGCACGCAGCTTTGAGCGCATTGAGGTGTGCCAGCCAGTCAGCGAAACAGCTTAAATTCAAGATGATTAATTGAACTATCTACAGTTGCAGTTGTTGTAATGTAAGTTTCGATCAGTGAGTTGACTGAAACGTGCAGTGGTACTTAAGCTTTTATGACCACGTCAGCATCACCTTTAGGCTGGCAGCAGCACAACAGCGCACAACCATCTTCGGGCTCGCCTGTATGGCCGTTGGGGTATTCAACTTCGCCAGATACAATCACATGTTGGCATGCAGTGCAGTTGCCCATGCGGCAACCGAAGTCTAAGTCTAGATCATTGGCTTCGGCTAGATCTAGGATGCTTTCTTCTGTGCCAGTCCAATCTGCTTCAATTCCCGATTTTTTAAAAATAATTTTCGCCATGCCAATATGCAAATCAGTTGCTGTAAAAATGCAAACCAGTAAGCACTTGAACTGAAGGATTATAGTTGTTCTGAGTTTGAGATCATAAGGAGGTTTGCAATATCAGTAAAATTGCCTGATTGCTGAAGTATGTATGCTATAACTGCTCCCACTGCCGAATTTATTCATCGTTTGCCCAAGACCGAGACTCATCTGCACATTGAAGGGGCATTGCCCTATAGTTTGCTGCAGCAAATGGATGCTGTGCGTTTTGAGCAAACGCCAGCCAGCTGGGGGCGCGATTTTAAGTGGAACTCATTTCAAGGATTTGAGAAACATTTGATTGAGCATGCGATGCAATGGTTCACGACTCCAGAACGTTACTACCAAGCGGCCCAGCAGATCTTTGCTGGGCATTTAGCACAGAACGTGCGATATGTGGAAACCTCATTTCACGCGGGCATGATTGAGTATCTTGGTATTCCTGGTCCGGAGATCGTGGCTGCTATTCAAAGTGCGGTGCCAGCTGGATTAGAAGTTCGAATATTTATGGGCATGTCGCGCGATAGTGCTACGGATTTTTTGCTGCCGGTTTTGCGTGATTGTATCAATTGGGATGGCTTGGCTGGCTTAGACTTACACGGAGTAGAATCGTTGCCGGTCGAAGCATGGACTCCTGATTTATGGGCACGTGCGCGCGATGCGGGCTTGATCACAAAGGCGCACGCCGGTGAGTTCGGGCCGGCTGCAAACGTGCGAGAGGCGATCGAACGCTTGGGGGTGCGGCGTATACAGCACGGAGTCCGTGCGGTGGACGATGCCACGGTGGTAGAGTTGGCGATCGACCATGACGCGACTTTTGATATCTGCCCAATTAGTAATGTTAAGCTGGATGTTGTGGACTCGATGAGGCTGCATCCCATTCGCGACTTATTTGACCAAGGCTTACGTTGTACTGTGAGTACCGATGATCCTCTGTCTTTCGGCAACAGCTTGTTTGATGAGTATGCTGCGCTCAGCTCAGAGCTAAATTTTTCTCAGCTTGAATTGGCGCAGCTGGCGAAAAACGGATTCGAGGTGGCTGCAATTGATGTGCAGACTCGCTTAGAGCTGATGGCTGAGATCGATAGCTTAGTCTAGCCTTGCTACAAAAAAACCTCTCAGCGCTTATGCTGAGAGGTTTTAAAAGTGAAACAGAACTGGATAAGACCTACTCTTCTGGTTTGGTCTTTTTCAATCCGACGACGCGCTGGCCATCTGCCCACTGTCCGCGCTTGCGTAGCAGGTCAATGCGCTCAAAGCGTTTGAGTACTGTTCTGTTCTTCTTGCCGCCACCGCCGGTGGCATTAAAGCTGTTGTGTTGTGACATAGTGGGCTTGTGTTAAAGTTAAAGCCGAGAAATAAACCGACCAGTGAGCTAAAGATCAAGGGCAAATCCTGTTTATTTTCCTTTTATACCAGCGCCACAATTGTTAAGGCCGCAGTGGCTTGTAGCTGCCACGGCATCTAGCGCGCACAGCTGCTGTTGGGAGCAAGTTGGGCGCGACTGCTGTGTGGTGAGGGCCAGTGTAGGGGGCATAAATTAAGAGTGCTTGAGCCCAAAGCGATTAAATGTGCATCTTGAGTCGTGTGGGCTGGCTTAGCATGCTGGTATCGACTGAAAAGTCATGACTCACATCAGCGCAGGCTTTACAGCTCAGGGCGAAGTCGCCAGTTAATTGCAGCGGCGTCTGGTCTAGTTCTGGGGAGTGGCCGCTTGCATCTGTTCGCAATGTATACGAAACTACAAAATTCATCGGAGCAAATCCGTATCGCTCAGCATTTGTTACGCTGGTCGCTACTCGTTATGCCGATGGCGGTTGTGGTCGGCCTGCTTGTGGCGTTATTCTTGTGGGTGCTCGAGCAGGCGACGCAGTTGCGGCATGCTAACCTGTGGCTGATTTCTTTTTTGCCCTTAGCGGGAGTCGTGATCTATGCTTTATATCGTTTCGCGGGCAAGAATGCTGAGGCAGGTAACAATTTAATTATCGATGAGATCCATCAGTCCGGTGGTGGGATTCCGTTGCGGATGGCGCCACTGGTTTTACTCAGTACGGTGGTGACGCATTTATTTGGAGGGTCGGCCGGACGCGAAGGCACAGCCGTTCAGTTGGGTGGCAGTCTAGCCGCCTACTTTTGCAAAAAAATGAGCTTAGGGCAGGCTGACAGGCGCATCTTGTTGCTCTCGGGCATGGCGGCCGGCTTTGGTGCAGTTTTTGGTACGCCGGTGACCGGGGCTATTTTTGCACTTGAGGTGTTGGCGGTTGGACGCATCAAATACGAGGCTTTGATGCCTTGTTTGTTGGCTAGTTTAGTCGCTGATCTGACCTGCCGCGCTTTTCCGGTTCATCACACGCATTACAGCATTGCGAATATTTCGCATGAGGCAGTCGGGCACTTCGCAGCAGTGGCGTTTGATTTGAGCTTGTTAATTAAGGTTCTACTTGCAGGTGCGCTGTTTGGCTGTGCCAGTTATTTATTTTCGCAGCTATCGCATTGGATCAAGGCTAAGAGCGAGCAAGTCATCTCACGGCGGTGGTTGATTCCTGTGGTGGGCGGGCTACTTGTGCTGGCGATCAGTTCTGTATTGGGGAATTTTGATTATTTAGGCTTGGGGGTGAATTCGCCGGATCCGGCTGGAATCAGTATTGTCTCTGCCTTCTCGGCTGGCGGGGCTGATTCTTTTAGTTGGTTGTGGAAGCTGATCTTAACTGCCATCACGCTGGGAATGGGCTTTAAGGGCGGGGAAGTGACTCCGCTGTTTTTTATTGGTGCGACACTCGGCAACAGCCTGGCTGTGGCATCCGGTGCGCCGATCGATTTATTTGCGGGCTTGGGCTTTATTGCTGTCTTTGCGGGCGCTACCAACACTCCGCTGGCTTGCACCATGATGGGGGTTGAGCTGTTCGGCGCAGAAAATGTTATTTATTTCGCGGTGGCTTGCTTTACTGCTTACTATTTCAGCGGCCATACTGGGATTTACCAATCGCAGCGGGTGGCTGTTTCAAAATTTCATAGCGACGCATCTAAAATAGAGACGTTAAAAAAAATCAAAGCCGATAATCGGCAATACCGTGCTGCTAAGCGCGGTCAGTCTAGTAATGAGTCAAACAAAAGAGTTAAACGCAGAAATTGAGTTTTATAATCGCAGCATTGATACCGTGGAAACCGAATCGGTTTACGGCGAAGGCTTTTTGCGCTGGGCCTATGGCAATCCCTTGGGGCGTTTGACTGTAGCGCTGGCAGTTAAACGGTTGTGGTTTTCGCGTTGGTATGGCTGGCGGATGGATCGTCGGGCCAGCCGGAGTAAGGTACAGCCCTTCATTGATGATTACAAGGTGGACGTGAGTGAGTTTGCGGATCCTGTGGCGAGTTATGCCAGCTTTAACCAATTTTTTTATCGCCATTTGATTCCCGCGGCTCGGCCGATCGCGGCCGCGCATGAATTAGCAGTTTTTCCAGCTGATGGGCGTCATTTAGCGATTCAAAATATTGATACGGCTGGTAGTTTTTATATTAAAGGGCAGCGCTTTGATCTCGCCTCGTTTTTGGGAGATGCCGCTTTGGCAGACTCTTTTAAGGGCGGCTCCTTGTTGATCTCGCGGTTGTGCCCAGTCGATTATCACCGCTACCATTTTCCAGTTTCCGGTCACAGCACGCAGTCTCAAATTTTACCTGGTAGCTTGCGCTCGGTCAGTCCGCTAGCCTTGCGTCGTTCGCTGTCTATTTTATGGGAAAATCGCCGCATGCGAACTTTGGTCGATTCGTCCGAATTTGGTTTGGTCGCGGTGGTCGAAGTGGGTGCGACTTGTGTGGGAGGTATGCATTCCACATTCACGCCTGGGCTGGTGAGTAAGGGAGCGGCGAAGGGGTATTTTTCTTTTGGCGGTTCTTGTGTGACGACTGTTTTTAAAGCGGGCGCGATTGAGTTTGATGCTGATTTACAGAGCCATGCGGCAGCGGGGCGAGAGGTGTATGCGAAAATGGGTGAGCGCTGCGGTCGTTGTATTTAATGCGATTCATTTGATTTGAGCAAAACCTGCTGCGCGTTCATCTCTCGGGCTAGGCGCCACAGCTTCGTTTTTTGCTAGCTCAGCTAATAGTCAGTAAGTTAATTGAGTTGAGTCTTTGTCCGTCGCGAGTTGCTGCAAGGGAGTTCGTTGGTGAATGAGCAATTCAATGCCGACTCGGTCTAGCTTGTGGAGCAGCCCAAATGTTGTGTGTCCGCTACAATTTTTAATTGGCGCGGCTGTTGGTTTAATCTGGCGCGGCTTGGTGGCTTTTGACTGCATTTACCGCAGCTAAGCTTGCAGTAAGTGATGCAAATACGGATTAGGGTAGCGACGTGAAGCGGTGATCGCGTAAAAGTTTTCGCGAATTTCGGGGATTTGGTACAGCTCGACTAAACGTCCGTTTTTTAGCTCGTCTTGCACGACGACAGGGGGAACCAGTGTGATCGCTTCGGTTTCGCGTGCAATTAAGCGCAGCATTGCCATGCCGTCGGCTTCGGCGGCGACTAAAGCTGAGATGCCCGCGCGTTCCATGATTAAGTCGAAGCTGGCGCGAATGTTACTTTCCAATC
>Ga0115008_10003077_pt1 | contig 13802 bp, 12 predicted proteins | sample FraStrMetagenome_FD_87164 | JGI IMG/M metagenome (GOLD analysis project Ga0115008, IMG submission 87164) | Marine eukaryotic phytoplankton communities from Arctic Ocean - Fram Strait ARC3M Metagenome | ecosystem: Environmental > Aquatic > Marine > Oceanic | place: Fram Strait | collected...
AAGAAGATTAATTACATTCGTTTTATGAAAGAAGTCAAGATAGAAATCTAGCTCACAACTTTTAAGATAGAAACACAATTAAGAAGAAATATTAGTCTAATACCAACGAACAGAGCTTTCAACGTGAGTCCGTGAGGCCTTCCTCTCCGATAGGAAATGACCCAACGTGAGGCCCTCTCTTGTCACTCGTCATTGGTCATTGGGCGAAGAAGAATAAACGTAGGCTCTTTGCATGTACAAATGTACATGGGTCGTGGAAACCCGTAATTTACATATATTCTATGCTCATGTTCTCTTCTTGCATACGTTTAAGTTCAGGCAGAGGTTATGTATATATATCTTTGCAAAAAGCGAACTTATTTTTGAGCGGATTTTCATCGTAGGCTCTGAATTACAAGTGTGTATATTCTCCATATTTACTAATACATACCACAGAAATCGTCAGAATTTGAGCTAAGAATGAGAAGCTTATGAATTCTCTTATTGCTATATATCAATTCTTCCATTAAGCATATTTATCGGTACCCCGCCCAGTCTCTCAGAAAACTCAAAGCTTCGATACGTTCAAACCCTGAAGTCACAAGCGCGTCAAAAAAATCACTTCTTATTTTTACTGATAAAGGATAGGATAGGATACAGACTCCGCCGAGCAATTCTCCTCCTTATTTTTAATCCGAAAGAGTTTTGAGGCTTTATAAGACCGTACCGATTGTCCTGAAAATGTTGGTGACGATTTGCCATGAGAAGCAGAGGTGGCAACGGAAAAGTTTTTCCATAGCAACTGTCCCGAAGAAAGTCGTTTCTATTTTATCACATTTTCTTCAGCGATCATGGTTGTTCTTATTAATTGCATATATTTTCCAAAAACTAATTCTGATGAAAACTAATGCATATGTTCATGACACTGGTCAGTGCCCTGTCGTCCTAAGCCTACCTGCTAACGTCGTGGGAAACATATACACGCCAGACTCGTTGGTGATCGAAGACGAAGCAAATGCAACGTTTTTTATCAACGGTAAACCAGTTTTAGATCGACTTCGTTTAGATGAGTATGCTCGACTCACAGCTGCTCGTGTTGCCGCCTGGCATATTAATACACGAAATGGGACTCTAAATTCAGACTTGGCATCAGCGGCATACTCCTTCAACCAATGCAATGTGAGCATACCACAAATTCTTGCAGTATCAAGGCAGAAGAGTTTAGCCAATGATATTTTGGACCTAAATTATACAGCGAATTTAATGATGATGAGGCTTTTGAATATCCTCCAAGTTTCGCCAGAGGCAGGTGCTATTCCAGAAACATGTGCAGAAAATAGTAAGCAGTGTGTTAACGGTTTTCACTTGGTTGATGTAAGTTCTTACGACAATGTTGCTGTAAGTATGGAAAGTTCTATATTCGATGTCTGCACTGAAATAATGGAAGGCCTAGAAGTAACAAATACTTCACGGTCATTTCTTTCTAGTGAGAACAATTTCTTTGAGCGGAAACCAATCGCAAATACGGAAAGAGAGGGAAATGGACACAATGCATCTTGTTTACCATGCGCAATATTTGATCCTTCTACTAGCGCTGTTAATCAAAGAGCACCGCGTTACTTCGATGTTCCGTATTTATCACTCGGCGCAATAGACACGTCAATGAACGAAGACATTATTGAACACATTGTTTTGATGTATCCCGGGCCAGAGTATTCTGCTAATGTCTTGATGCAGTATTTAGCGGATATGAAGCGAAGTTATGTAGCAGTATTGCATGAGAGTAGTGATGATAGCCGAGGAATTTATTTTTGGATCGGCATTAAAAAATCTTCGAATCTGTACGGCCTTCATACCGAACGTTTTCCTTTCGCCATTGAACCAGAGGATGATACTTTAACACATCTCATCATTGCCATGAAAGAATTGAGAGAAACAGGATTTTGCACTATTCTTGTTGTTGTTGATGTTTCAAGAGTTGAATTGGTTTCAAAGGCGGCTCAATTTTTGAGTATGAATTCAACAGACTTTTTGTGGATATTTTGTTTTCCAGATCCAATAGAAGAGGGTTCAACGCTATACTTCACAGAAAGTTCTACTAGAACCTTTTTCCAGGGGACAGGTATTTTTTCTTTATACGTTCCACAACGGAGAAGTCAGCTAGCGAACATTATTCGCGAGTTTGATTTTGGCAAGGGTAACTCTCAAAGTGTTGAAAGTAACTACTTTACAAATCCTTATATGGTTTATGATGCAATAGTAACTAACGCCTTGAGTGCATGCGACGCCAGAAATAATGAAACGTTAAGGAGATCCAAAGAACAATTTAAGCCAATTCAAACTGTTGGAGTATCAGGGGATATCACTTTTGATGACAATGTGAACAGGAATATTCACACATACTTCTTTCAGATTATTAATCTTCAACCTGACCCATATAATGAAAAGCATCTGCGCTTAGTGAGAACAAAATATTGGGAGGATATGCACTGGCTTACAGAAAATCAGTTTATCTACAAGGATAGCACCTCTTCGCCGCCGCCACTCCGGCTCGTCGATGTAAATATGCATTTAATTTCGAAGCCGGAACGAATATTTAGTTGGATATTGGGGAGTGTGTGCATCGTTGCATCTATAGCTTCGATGATTTACATTCGAATTTTTCGTAATCACGAACTCATCAAGTTAACACGACCAGATTATCTATATTTGCTTTGCACAAGCTCTTTAGTATCGTCAATTTATTGCTTTTTTGGAGTTTATGATGAGAATTTGACTTCCGATGAAAAGTTTTTAACACTTACGTGCTATGTTCGACTGTACGCTGTTGTTACTGGTGCGTTCATCGGGTTCGCCGCATTTATGGCAAAGGTGAGTTATGAATTTCAAAACATTTAGGTACATAATATCGGTCCTCTAACTTCTTTGTCAGCTCCATAAAATCAATATTTGTCTTGAATCGCAAGCAGGTATCGCAACTGGAACAAAATGTCCGTTCATCTTGGCTTCTTCTTCTGTCATATTTTTGTCATTTGCTTTGTTTTTAACTTGGACTTTACAATATGGCGTACATTATCATAGGTACGTCCACGCATTTATAAAAACTATTTTAAAATTATATTCTTCATTTATATATATGAATAGGCGTGCGACTGAATATGATAAATTTGGATTTGTGATTGAAAGCAGCGCATACTGTGGGGATAAATATACTAGGTTAGTACAAACTAAGATTCTTTTGAATAGGATATGCTTTCCTATCAATAATTGATTTTTGTGAATTATATATTCGTTCAGTGGTTCCGGGTTCCATAATCGAAGTGAAATGAAGTACTTGTTATTTTTCGTTCTTTCAAAAATCTCTCCTATTATTTTATCACTACATTTATCATTGAAACCGGCGACAACAGAAAAAGGTTTTCAAGTCCGAAAGGAGGCAAGAAGTATCTACAAAGTCACTTTGATGCAATTTCTCGCTGTGGCACTTCCAGTAACAATTATATATCTTGATGGTCTCAACGAGTACGACTTAAAGTTCCTTGCACGTTTATTTAGCATCGCATTCTATTCAATTTCATTGCTCGTGTATTTAGTTTTTCCTGTAATAAAAATGTCCAATGAAGATATAATGGAAAGCTTGTCCATACAGGCTGTTGGAGAAACTCAAAATTATGATCAAGTTCTTTGAAGTGAATTCTATTACTTCATTATCTCCCATTTCGCATAAGTTGATGAACTAAGTTTCCGAGAGTTTACATAATACTTTAATTTTCCAATTTCGTATAGAAGTTAATGATTTAAAGACTATATCTTTTTCTAATCTAATTTTTGGTATATATATATATATATTTATACCGTTAAAGAATAGAGACGTTGTCAGGTTCATATCAGTTCTAAATCATCACACTCTTTTGAGGAAGTGCCGCAAAACACAACGAAGTTGATAAGTATACTTTTGCGCAGTTTTTGTAGCCACACAACTGTGCTGCTCATACTACAAAAATGGTTAGATTTAATGGTAAGGCAACAACAAAAAATCAAGCAAAAACGATGACTCGCTTAACGTTTGCTGGTCGGGTCTATGTAATGCACCCTATTCGTTTCAATCGATGAAAAACTTGTCCGTATACTCGAAACTTCAAACGTATCGGATACCGCATATCGATCAACCTCAAGACGAACTGGCCAGAAGGACTAAAGGTCAAACAACTCACACTGGCACTGGCCACTTTTTGGCCAATCAATACAAACTGGACCGCCTCTTGTATTTGCAACGAAAATTGAATGGTAAAAACTGAGATCGAACTTCCGGAGTAAATGGTGTACATCGTAATAGTAGACATCCGAATTTAGATTTAGTGCGTACTTCTCTTGCTACACTCAAATCTAGAGCTTGAAAAATTCCACCTCGTTGCAAATGCAACCTACTAGTTACTGCTGCTAGCAATTGATGGCACCGGAGCCCACCCACGAGCCCAGGTCCATGGTGCGCTCTGTGCCCGGCAGCACCTCGTGCACCGTATAATCAATCTTGCTGAACTGCTTGAAGGTGTTGTGCATCTTGAACAGATCGGATTCCAGGTAGGCGTCCAGCTCCTTCTTGCTGAAGAAGGTGTAGAAGCCGCAGCACAGGTCAGTTCCCGGGCGTCCGGCTCCGTTGTCGTCCACGCACATGGTGAAAAACTTGGAACGCAGGCCCGGGTAGCCCACGTACATCGCGGGAAACTTGCCACCATCCGCCTTCACGGCCGTGCGGAAAGCAATCTCGTCGGGCACGTCCGGGTTGCCAGTATAATCGATACTCAGGTACACGTGCAACATGTACGCCTTGTTCTGAAAATCAGCTTCACCAGCCTTACCGTCCAAACCGGACCACTTACCCTGATCGATGGACAGCTCCGTACCCTCCATCACATCGTGAATCTGGTAATCGACCTGCGAGAACTGCGGCCACGTCTTATGCGCAGCAAACAAATCCGACTGAACATAACTTTCCAACGACTCCCTATCAAACCACGTGTACACACCATAAATCGAATCCGTCTCCTCACAGTAGGTAAAGTACTTATGCCGTAGCCCCTTCGGCCCATCCGGTGGCGCGTACATTGCCGTCATACCCCCCTCACCGAGAGCCTTGCGCATATCCTCGATGGTCTTAATGTCCGGGTTACCCTCCCAGTTGCACTTCAGCGTTACGTACAGGATGTACGCTTTCTTCATGTCGTTCACATCGGCGCAGATCGGTTCACGTGTCTTCTCGCTGGACGACGATGCCTTGGAGGATCCGCCACAGCTCATCATCCGGTAGGTGGAACTGCCACAGCCCATTCTGATAGGATGTGTGTGTGTTTGTGTGTGTGTGTTTGGACAAACGAATTGCGGGTACACGGAGGTGAATAGGTTAGTAGGTTATTGCAGTTGCCGATTACACAGTACACAGAAGATTTTCTCGGTTCCTGCACAAAGTCAGTCGTATGTTCCACATCGATGAAATATAGAGTCATATAGTCATAGCCGAAGTCGGATATATAGCATGGCCTCAGGTACACAAAGAAAATAAAGGTCGAACGAGACACGTTGGAGAGGTGAGGAGAAGTTGGAAATTGTCACCTGTTGGTGGTCGGCTTGTTTCATGACAAATATGTGTGGGTAGTTTGCGACTCTTGCATGAATGAAAGTTCGCAAGGTGGAACCCACTGGACACAGGAACAAATCGCATTGAACCGAGAACGAGAACCTACTAGATCTACATGTACACTACTTGAGCAGATTTTTGGAGAAATCGTGATCTGGATCTGGCGTCCGGCGCCGGCGCGTCCGGCGTGAACGAAAGGTTCAACAGGAATTTCTAGTCTGCGCTCGGTTGACAAATTGAATAGACGATGAGATGAAGATGATTGGCATTTCAATTTGACGATTGACTTGATGACAGTGGTTCCTTATTTTCGTATATATATAAACAAACGCGGTAAATTTAAAACAATATTCATTAATAATATCAAGACACCATTAAGCCTCAAGTACAACAATTAACAGTAGAATCGTTGAACCTAACTCGATACTCTGATAACGCTGACAGTGAGACAAAAAAGAAGATAGATTTTCGAGTTTGACTACACCTACACACCTGACACCAATCATGCCACAACAAGTATTTGCGGCTGATACTACATGCGTGGATGACGATGAAAACGATTTGGATGAGGAGGAAGAAGACAGCCTACTCTTTTCTTGTCGATGTGAATCCGCGAAGTCAGTAGGAACTCTCCTATCATCATTGCGACACTTTGGCGGAAGTGGTAATTCTAACAATGTTTCAAACAACGATTCAAATTTTCACACAAGTAGTGCCGGTTATGGAAGTAGTCGGCAGCAGCTTTGCACTGTGTATGTGACTGAAACATCTCTTACATTCCATGTGCAGGGTTTAGCTCGGCAATCTCAGGCAAGTGCTGATATGCAGGAAGGATTGTTTTCCGACTTTTATGTGTCATCTGAGGAAGTTACGATGGAAGGAGAGGATGGTAAAGTCACGAAGAAAGTTGTGTATGGTGGAGAATTCTGTGTGAACTTGGTCAGTGTGTTGGACTGCATCGGTGTTCTGGGAGTGGCCAATATGGATCGGACGAAGATTTGTATGTCGTACGATCGTGAGGTAAGCGCAAGTGTTGATAATTTTTTGTTTCTGCATATTGCTAATAAACGCATAGAGCTGCATTTTCAAAATAGAATTGGAGGAAAATGGCGTTTTATCGACATGTGCAATACTTGGTAGCTTACCGGACGGAGACTATGACGACGAGGATGAAGACAAGGTAGGGTTAGCAGCAGCATTTAGCAGTTGTGACATTGTAGCGCGAGGTATATTGAAGAGCGATTATTTAAAAGACGCAATCAACGAACTACTAGACATGAAACAAGCAGGTGCAACTTGTTGCACTGTGGGATTTTCTAGTGAACGTATGGAAATGGGTGCAGCTGGATACAGAGGGGAATGCCTAGTTCACCTTCCTAAGAACAAAGATATTTTCTTGTCATTGCAATGCGAGCCACCTAAAAGATTAATTACAAGAAATTACCCAATAAATTCATTTCTCCAAGGTATGCGGGGCCTTGATATTGCGAACGAAACTTGCGTTAGCATAAATGAGCATGGTATGATTGCGATCCAACATCAGGTGATTGATACGATAGGGAATGGCAGGCCGAACTATATTGACTTCATCATGGGTGCTCTTGAGGATGCTATCGACGAAGAAGATGACGATAACGATTGTCGAAGTGAATTTGATGGTGACAGCTTGTTAAAAAGCGAGGATGATCTTGAACATGACTCACGTAGCTGTCGTCGCATACAACCGACTACCGGTAGTCATTCTGAAAGCGATGACGACGTAGATCAAAATACGGAAATTAATCGCGATATTAATGAAACCGTGCAAAATTCATCATTAGCGCGAGAGGAAGATGACGACCATGATCTTGGCCCTACAATGCTTCTTGGGAATTCTACTTCTCGTGGTGAAAAACGTCGCTCTCCTCATAACAAAGCGTCAAGTCAGCAGGTGACGTTAACGCATCATACTGTGAATACTCACTATTCTGACAGCAGTGAGGATGAATTTGAATTTAACTGACATAAAACTTGGTGCTTAGTCTACTTAGATTAATCGTTTCAGTTTGAAAACGACGCCTTGTTGCAAAAGATAGAAAAACAATTTCAACTTGTTTCAAAACACATATGTTCAACAACTAGAACTCGTACGCTCCCGCGCACTCGTGTGTTGGGCATTGGGTGATAGGTGATAGACGCATGTAGAATTTTCAACACATGTGTATGTATTTTCTCACATCTGACTTTTAACGGTCATGAAACAATGATATACAAGATTAAGCTAACTTCGAAAATTAATCGTTGGATGGTTCTGCTTGTTTTCTGTGCCAACCACATACAATAGAGAGTACAAACAGTAAAACACTTTCTTCACTCTCGAATGACAAGCGAAACCTATAACCGGCTTATCTGCAATTACACAAGTGATATTACAACACAATGTCGCCACTGGATAAAATCCCATCTGAATATCAATTACTAGCGGTTGTTGTGGTAAGTTTAAATTGGACAGTACGTCGGGAGGGTCAGCACGGTGCGGAATGCAAATAAAGTGATCATGAGTCTTCTGACCTTCTGACGTGTGCATCTTTATAAACTTGTAACAGACGGCATTAATTGGCTTCTTAGTCGTACTTGGAGTCTCATCATTGACGGCGAAAAAAATTGACGAGGATGAACCTTCAAAAGAATTGCCTCAGACGCCAGCAAAAAGAGCAAAGGTTGTCGTGGCCACGCCTGAATTAAAAGCTAGCGAGGAAGTTACAGCAGAAAAGGTACAACAAGGCGAGTTAGGTGCCATTGCGACACCAGCCGGAAAGAGATCACTTCGAATCGCTGCTAAGAAAAAGAAATGATAGCATTTTACGACGTTCCACTGAAAGGTTGATTTTTCAGGAGATGTCGTTATTAACAATTAAATGTATTTGAGCGTTTGGTGCATGGTTTGGGGCAAGTTGGATATGAAGTAATCTTTCATTTGTAATCATTGTAAGTGCATAAAATGAAAATGGAACCTTTTATCTGTTGGGTAATCTTTTCATTGCGACGAATGGACGGACGGCACAACAAGTTGTTTGGTATTTTGTTCCCATTAGCCTTTAATACATAACCTTCACTAAATCAATTTATTCGGTACCGGTTAGATCGAGACTATAACAACTTTCGACAAATGTGAATGACTGCTTCTTTCACTTTCACAATCCAAACAGCAATTATTGTATGTGTTAAGAATGAGTGGCAATTAGACACTACAATGGAATTACTTTCGGGAAGGGGTCTATGTTTCAAAATCGTAGGATAAGCTAATATCACGTGCTTGTGTAATGCTAAATAAAGCTGAAAAGGGCTACGTAAGGATCGAAACCTTCTTTCTTATGCATATTACCTTACAACTTGTAATCGTAGAGTAAAATATACAGATCTGAAATCGACTCTCATGTTTCTATTGCTTCGAACTCTTTTGCTTTTTCTTCTTCTTTTTATCTTTCGTTTTACTTTTCTTTTCTTTCTTATCTACTTCGTCTTTTCCTGTGACTCCAGTTACCTTTGCTGCTTCTTTTCTTTTCTTGGTTTTACCAGGTTTAGTTTTCTTTGGTATCTCCTGCTCATTGGTACTTCCGAGACCATTCTTAGCTTTCTTTTCCATTTCTTCCTTTTTCTTTGCCTCAAGCTTAGCTCTTCTCTTTTCTTCTAGCTTTTCTTCTAGCTTTGCTTGTCTTTTTGCTTCAAGTTTGGCTGCTTTCTTTTCAGCTTTTCTTTCTTCTTTGCTCAATCTCTTTCTTTTGCGCTTTTTTTCGTTCGATTCCTCTTCCAATGAAGAATCGTTACAATCATCAAAGTTTCTTTTGATAATCCTACCATCTCCATACTCGTTATAATCAAATTTATCTCCCATTTCAGGAACGAAATTGGCGTAAAGTGCATTTTTGGGCAGTCCATAATCAACATCAGCAGAGTTATTACCAAAGTTAAGTTCATTCATACCCAGACCTCCTCTCCCCTTCGATCTCAGTTTAGAAAGCGTATCATGAAATGCCTGAGCCTGCGCTTCGTTCATTTTGCTTAAATTCTTTGCGTCCAATACGTTGTTAGTTGTTTTACTTTTGTCACCTTTCGCAGTGGTTTCTTCCATGAAAATGGTGCCAACCGCTTGAATGGCTTCTGGCTGTCGGCAGAAAGGCGAAAAAATTATTAGGTGCCCATTACGAACTTTGACGAAACCCAAATCGGAACATAATTTTCAGACAGAAGACAGATCTTGGTGACTTTGAATATGTCAAGCAAGCTTTGAAGTTTGAAGGTTGACCCAAACTATCAGCATGGAACCTCGTCGACAAAGAGTTACATACAAAAGTCTCACAAAATAAATATCTTTTCATCTAAAGGATTTTTTCAAATACCGGTAACGCTACAGTCCACAGTATCAGTACCCGTCTCTTCAGCGTTTCATGCAATCTCGGGTAAACGTGATTTTGTCATTTCTTCATTTATAGTGCTGCCTCCCCGCGTGATTATAATATCGTCTACAGATTTGTAACTACGAAAACGATTCGTTCATCGCTTGCTCTTGTGAAAGCCAAAGAGAATATTTGCTAAAATGACGAAAAAGGAATCGATTGATTTGTTAGAATCAGCTTTGAACATTGCCCTCGCCGGCTTCGGTGGATTTCTTGCTGGCTTATCGATATCTCGAAGGGGCAACAACGTTGCATCTATTGCTTCCTATTCAGGGCGTTCGTTAAACAATACGATCAAGCATGAATTGCCTATTCTATTTGCGAGTAGTTGTTCGACGTTTGCCTTAATTATCGAGGCAGTTCGTAGCATATCTCCGGTTTCTTTTGTGACGGGAATGAGTCCCATTGATCGGTCGACGTTACCTGTCAGTTTAAATGATAAACATATAAATATGTTGACATCGATCTCCGATTATACTTTGGGTGGCACTCTTGGTGGAGGCTTATTCAGCCAAGTGGCTTTAAGTGCACGTACGAAGACTGCGGCTAAACTCATGCGTAAAAATAAATTGCCCTCATTTTTGGGAAACAAAAATCGGATTGGAGGCGTCGTTCCTGGTGGAGTGCTGGGTTTTATTGCAGGTGCTTCCCTATTTTGCATTGGAGAGTTGCAGGAGATTATCGAAGAAAGTGAGCCCAAGCAATCGTCAGAAGAGAGCAGATTGTATGTTGAAAGCGATGCAAATGATTTAGAAGAAGACAAGAGTCAGAATGAAGAAGATGGGGAAAAAGTGTTGTCGGCGAAGGAACTTAAAAATCGTATCGAAACGCTAGAGAAGAAAAAGAAAGAACAATGAATTTTGATATTGAATCGGCTTCGTTTTTTCTTGAATGCGTCTCAAATACAAACAAATAGTACTGGCGTGAACACTTATGAGCGGATTTGCAAACTCTCTGAAGGTGATCAAGTAGAGCACCATTCTTGAACATACCATTGACTACAACAGAGATTCATTGTCAATATTATCTCCTCGATTTTGTACTTGCGTCCTCTCCTGTGCAATAGCAACAATACGAAGGATCATAATCTTAAATTATCTTCGTTGCATCCCAACTTAGGTGATGACGCATCACATTTAAGCCTTGGAAAATGGTTTGATTCTAAGTTAAGAAGTACAGGTTCGGAGCTTTTAAGTAGGGTGAGGAAAGCAAACTTGTTAGTAACTTTTGGATAAAAATATGAATGAAACGATTTTTTAGAGATACAAAACTTTTGTCATTCTTTTGTATGATTTCTATACTTCTCATACCACATTGTCGTAGCAGGAAACCTTTCAGAAATCAATTTTTTATTTGCGGTTAAAGAGGTCCAGCGAAAAAAATACGAGATATGCAAACAAAGAAGCCATGAAAAAGTGGCAACCCGCTGGATGCGATACTTCGACAATATTATACACGTTACGATCGCCCGCAAGTTTTCATGCCCAACTAGGAATGGCAAGCTTACCCTTATTCTTATTCAACTCAAATAAATCGATACCTGCTTCATCTGTAGATGTCAGGGACGATTCGATGCGTCTTCTTCATTTGTCTAATTTTACAAAACAACATAGTTTCATACACCAAAAAATTGTTGCTCAAACTTAATCGGATGGCACTCCGACGACGCGTTTCCCGTACATTGGTACAAAAACGCACATTAAAACAATAAAACTATCTGATGCACTGGATGATGCAAGAGTAACAAGGTAATAATACAGTCCCAACAATATACGTGATCCCTTTCCAAGGATACGCTCACACATAAGAACTCCATTGTGTTTGTCCTCACACCCACACTCTCTCATTTCGTTCCGGGTTCGTGTACTGCAGTTGTGAACGAAACTAACCAGTGGACGATACGAAACTAGCCGAATGGATGATGTTCGTCCACCAATACGCACTCAATGCACGAAAATGTGAGATGTAAAAACGTACGAACAGAGTTATCATCATAATAAGTCAATTCCATTTTCATTCATATTCGCTCACGATCGAGTTGTCGAAAGACTTCTCTAAACCCTGTTGGAGCTTATTGGTTTTATATCAAGGGTGGGGTTCTGAAAGGGCCAAGTCTCAGGCAACGTTAGTGAAGGGAAGTAATTAGCCTCAATTTGAGAGTTTTCTTACACACATCAATCGATCTCTCTGTGATTTTATTTTCAAGTTTTCGTGCGAAATTCGCTGTTCAGGATGGCATATCATTTTCGAAATTGTAACTTAGGAATCGTTCGCATTTTAATGATGCTACTTATGAATAGAATTTCAAAATACATTTTTGTGTCGGCGGCGTTCCATGTTTCAGGACCAAATTACCGAAAACTCCAAGGAGGTATAATTCTTTCCCAAGCTCAGTTGTATGAAGGAGATAGGGTAGACGAATACAATGCGAGAGGGTATACATGGCCGCCACTTGAGGAAGAGTTTAAACCCAACAACTCTGGATGGCGTAAAATGTTTCAGAGACGCTTTGATCAGATATATTATAGTGATGATACACCTGGACAGAAATATCAAGCGTATTTAGTGGCTGTCTACTCTAGTTTAATTGCGCCAAGTTTTTCAGAAAAAGGATGGGCCTTGGCTCGAGCACCTTCGGTGAGAGATTTATTTGCAACTGAACAAATGAATTCATATTGGTGAATATACTAATTTGCGGCTTGCGTTCGTAGGCTCTAGTTAAGGAGTTGCGCGATTCTCTCAGAAAAGCTCTCGACGAAGGACTAATCACGGAGGAATCAATGACAGCATTTGAAGAAATAGAAATGCCTTTCTTACCGCCTTTATTTCACAAAAATGAGTATCAAGAAAAACTTAACAAGAAGGCAAGCCAATATTATGATGTTCGAAAATTTTCCTCGTTGTACATTCCAATATAACAACAGTTTCCGATCTGTGATAGGTTTTGGATGAGTTACGTCCACTTCATGAAGCATGGTGCGGCGTAGAACTCGTACCAGAAGTTGCATATGGTTTGAGAATATACCGTAACCAGTCTTGTTTGCTGATGCATACAGACTCTCCAGAGACTCATGTCATATCCAGTATATTGCACATCGATCATGATGAAAACAGTGAACCGTGGCCTTTAGTAATTGAAGATTTCGATGGAAATACTAACGAGGTATTCTTGGAATCGGGTGACATGCTTTTCTACGAATCAAGTAAATTGCTTCATGGAAGACCAAGGCGTTTTAATGGTGAATGGTATTCTTCCATTTTCCTCCACTACTATCCGAAAGGTTGGGACGGCGAGAGATTGAAATTAGATAGTCATTATCGGATCCCCGAGACTTGGTTTGAAGATTTTTCATCGCCATCGAAATCGAAGTTCAGTAAAGGGGGAAGTGAATTTTTGCAAATGATGGGGACAAGCTTTGTTGAGCCTTTTTACGAAGATGGCTTTTCCGGTTTGAAAAATAGTATCAAACATAATGCTAGATCTGGGAAGACTGATCAAATCTGTGTGCAAGAGGAAACCAGTTTGACCTGTTCCTAAGATAAATATCGATACTAATGCAAGCAGAATTCTCACTCAATTCTAAATTATACTAAAAACCGATTTACATATATTAAAAGACATGTACGAATAGATGTAATGGAGATTTTCTAGGAACAAGAACAAATAAGAGTACAGAGACAATTAAAATCTTTGTCTTTTTGTAACGACAAATATAACCAAAAGCAAATCCTGAAATCTAAGCAATTAGTGT
>Ga0115008_10003082_pt1 | contig 13796 bp, 5 predicted proteins | sample FraStrMetagenome_FD_87164 | JGI IMG/M metagenome (GOLD analysis project Ga0115008, IMG submission 87164) | Marine eukaryotic phytoplankton communities from Arctic Ocean - Fram Strait ARC3M Metagenome | ecosystem: Environmental > Aquatic > Marine > Oceanic | place: Fram Strait | collected 2012-06-18
ATTCGATTTTTGTCCAAACTAAATGTGGCAGAACAGTGGCGTGCCACGTGGCAGAAGCCTCTGCCATTTTGCTAAATTTGATCAAGTGGCGTGCCAGTGGCACTGCCAATTACGAAAAGGTCTGCCCGTCACCCTACATAGAGTGCTGCAATCGACGAAGTACTGCCGATCGGATCTTCCCTACAACTTGTATTCTATTTTGCTCTCTGATCTCTGGGGAGTAGGTGGAAACAGTCTGTTTTAGCTAGTGAGCGTTTGTGTGTATTAGGTTCTGTGAGACATTTTACTACTATCACGTTAGGTCTATTCAAAGACCAAACGATCTTCGGTCACTTAAGAAACCTTGTTTGTTCGTTTCAGAATGGGAATTTCTTTTAAGTTTTACTTCTCATTCACGACCTTATCTTCGAAGCTGTGGCACACATGGTTCTGCATTACATGAATCCTAAAAAAATAGATAGGCAGTTGATTTTGTTACAACAACGTAGTAGATATATAGACTTATTGCTGTTAAGGGTGATAATATAAACACAAATGCTTCGTACAGCAACTATCATAAATAACAGTTTCCGCGAAAAAATACTGGAGGCTAAGGCACAAATTGTTTGGGATCAACATTGACGGAAATATTTCCAAAGGAGATTGTTACATTTGGGTTGTGAGATAAGGTTTACTGATGGATAAATTTACTCAGCATTCCCTGATTAATTTCCTAAGTTGGCAATTGCATCTACTCAAAATCATTCAAAATTTTTCATCTACAAAGATTCTCTATCCACGTCAACCAAAGAATCGCTTGAAGAACGAAACTGGTTCGGGTGTTATAAAGCGTAACTCTTTTTCTTCTCCAAGGAATCGATCGACCATATCAGAATACGCGCTAGCAGCAAGATCTGAATCTCCCAACGTTATTACAGGCTTACCCAGGTTCGTAGAAGTCAGAATCGACTTCGATTCGGGAATTACACCAACAACAGACAACCCTAACAGTTCTTCAATATCTACAAGAGACAAAGACTCTTCAGCTTCGGTTCGTACAGGATCATATCGAGTGATTAGAAGTGTCTGCGTTACAGGAATTGCCCCAAGCTCTGCTCGTCGTGTGCGTGATGATATGAATCCAATCATCTTGTCAGCGTCGCGACAACTGATAGGTATATAAAAATGTGAAAAATGTAACAAATTTTGAGTGATATTCAAGAATACAGTAAGACCTGTCAGAAAGGAAATTACCTAGAGAGCTCAGGGTTCGTCACGACAATAGCGTCATCAGCAAAGTACATGGCATGTCGTGCTCCTGATTCTATACCTGCAGGCGAATCAAGTATAATAAAGTCAAAATTTTCGCTCAAGCCCGCGAGAACATTTTCGACGCCCTCAACAGTAAGAGAATCTTTGTCTCTAGTTTGACTTGCCGCAAGCATGCTTAAGTTTGGTTCACGTTTGTCTTTAATTAATGCCTGAGCCAGTGTGCATTCTTCAAGCAAGACATTCACGAAATCAAAAATGACCCTTCGCTCCTTTAAATGTGATGAACTATACTAAGTCGAGCATCATAATCATGTTTTATACTAAGATTTGACTTACCATTCCAAGATGTATATCTAAATTGCGCAAACCAATATCAAAGTCAACCACACAAGTTTTGTGACCTCGCTGATGATTTAAGATTTAATTATCAATATTATATGTTAGATCCATACACCTCTCATGTTCAACCGTCTATCACACGTCGTGTAAACTTACAGATGCTAGCCCAAAAGCAAAGCTTGCAGCAGATGTTGTTTTCCCGACTCCTCCCTTACCACTTGTTATGCAAACTATTCGACCGCGTTTACAATTATTACTTGCATCATCAATCTCGGAAGGGTGCGAAAGAGCAGAGATAGGCCGAGAGTAAGGACGAAATAGAGTTGCAGTCGCAACGAACCGAAGGTGCGGTTTTTGAAGAGAAGAACGAATAAACAACGTAGACATAGTTATCTATTTGCAGTGAAAAAATAAAACATGGAGCTGTTTTTTTTATTATATCGTCCTCCTCATGTGAAAAGGATTGAGTGTTGAGTTTTCTAGTTTGAGGTGTCAAAGAAAAAAAAGAAAAAATCCCAAATTTCGCTTATTGAGAGGAGACGCAACAAATCCGTACATTCCAATGACAAAAAGGAGGCAATGATTAATTACTTCGAAGTATATATACTTTGAAATATATATTTATAGTGATTTCTGTTGCCACGTAAGTCTTCTTAGCTCAGTTGGGAGAGCGTCAGACTGAAGATCTGAAGGCCCTGTGTTCGATTCACAGAGAAGACACTTTTTACAGTCCACTGTGGAAGTGGATGAGTACAAGGAAGATGGAGCACAACTTATATGGGCGAATAGACATTGGTCTGTTTTACCAAATTTAATTTTCATTCGATGACCTTGATTATTTACTTCGTGCAAAATGGTATGTATAAGTTAAAACCTCTATAGAGGTATATAATATATATCAAATATTCGTCTTTCTGATCAAAAACATGATAAAATATAGTTCATAATGTTGTTGAACGTAACGTTTGCCATTACGTAAGTCTTCTTAGCTCAGTTGGGAGAGCGTCAGACTGAAGATCTGAAGGTCCTGTGTTCGATTCACAGAGAAGACATTTTTTGCAGTCCACTGTGACAGTGGATGAGTACAAGGAAGTTTGAGCACAACTTATACATATGTAGATGGGCAAACAGACGTTGGTTTGTTTTACCTCAAAATTTAATTTCCATATGATGACCTTGATTATTTACTTCGTGCAAAATGGTATGTGTAAGGTAAAACCTCTAAAGAGGTAGATAATGATTAACTGAATATGAAGTCTTCGTCTTTCGGATCGAAAACATGATAAAATATAATTCATAATCTTCTGGGTCTTACCTTTGGCTATTAGTAAGACGTAAAAGTTAGAATCAAACTGAAAATGAGTTTTCAATCGATGGAATAGAAAATTGACTCCGTCCGAAATGGTATAAGTAAAAATCTCTGAACAACGATTAACAGAAAATTAAATATTCACTTTACTAAAAGTTATTCAATAAATACTCCTGATTAAAAGTAAATAATTCTTCGAAGTAAGATAAATTATAATACCCTGGGCCAACAGAATCGTACCATTGTTTTTCAAGCATTTTCTATAAACTTTGATTACAATTCCGTTCGCTTCAATTGGAAATCACGAAAATTAGAATGAGATAATGTCAACTTCTCAAAGTAATATCTTGAGGCACAAAAGTAATGTATAGGAGCATAGTTCTCATCTGGTGTTCAATGAATTATCGAGCGAGCGGCGGAAAACCAAAGAAGGATCGATTTAACAAACGCCAAACACCAAGTCAACAAATAAAAAACAATAGATGAAATCTTACAGAACGATATGTATTGAAGCTGCCCGTTGCTTTTCGGGGCTACAGAGTCACACTTTCAACTTTCACATTTTTGCAACAGGTAATGATTTAAGTCAAGAAAAGCATGGAATCGATACGCTTGTAATTTGAAACTTTGGAGAAACAAAAAAGGGTCAAAGAAGTTAATTAAGTCCTTAGCCAAGGTAACAGCAGAATCGCAAAAAGTAGGAAACAAAATTCCTGCGGGCTCTGTAGATCAAAAAGAATAGTGATTACGCTTTCTTAAAGGTGACATTTAGATATACGTTGGCATGCATGGCAATAAGAACCCAGAGTAAATTGATGATACGTCGGGTCAATTAATAAAAAGATTAAAAGATGCTGCTACTCAGGTAGTGCGCGCTGGAAATACTACCGGTAGAGGTTACTACTCAGAACATCGGAACTCTTCATTAAAAATAAAGAAATGGCGACGCTTTTGTGTGATTCGATCATATAGCTGTACTACTACTCTTCCGAATTAATGACTGAGGAAGATGACGATTTCTTAATTACGCGACATACTACTGTCACATTTTATAGAATACGAGTGCAGTTGTAACTCTGCTCTGATCTACCAAATCTTTTTTGTCATCAATAGTCACTGACTTTTGATTCACTCCTCTCTTCCTATCTTCTATTTTTCAAAAAATATGTATCAGTTTTACTACGTCTCACATCATATAATCATATATCAAAAGTACCAAATTTTCATTCATTTAGCAATTTTCTACAGAACGAAAATCACGAGCGATGTGTGACAGCAAAATGATGACCGGAGTGTCTACTTTCCCGAAAACAACTACGTCTGTGTTCGATGACGGCCCTATCGAGCTATCGAGCAGTATGAACATTGCACTGGAACGTGCTACCATGGCATGTTCATGCGGTGAAGCAAACGCCTTTGAAATTCCACCTAATATTGTGAATTTGGAAGAGGATGAAGACAAAGAGCATTCTCCAAGTGTCAAGAAGCGCTCTCATAGCAGCATAAACACAAACTTGGATGATCCTACTTTCGCTGTATCAACTTTGAACAAGAAGCAATGTAAAAATACCGAAGCTGCTAGATTCGATGATATTGTAAAATGTGCTATTCAAATGTTGCGACTTACCTTAACCCCAAGCATTGCCAAAAATTACACAACAGACTTCGAACCAAATATTCAAACTAGAAAAGTATTTGATCGTAAAAGTCACGAAATAATATATGTGAAGCACAAAGATTACAATAAATTAAAAGGGTACGCATTGGAAAGATCCAAACGTATCTACAATGATAAATCTGCGACCCCATTTCCGTATAAAGTTTTCGTTGAAGATATAAACGATTATCATACTCCGTCATACCCAGCGTTGCCTGTTCAAATCAAACAGAATGGTTCCAAGGAGATAAATGATCCTTTCAAGCGACAAAAAAATGGGGTGATTGTAACCATTATATCCTTTGGGCAACAAACACAAGCAACACCATCACTCGTGGCAGTAGACTACAATGATAAAAATTTATTGATGCCTAGAGGATATCAAGCCCTATGTAAGCTGGCGCATGTTATACCAAATAACATGCTGATACAAAGTGGATCATTATGGTGGCAACGACCACCACAACCGTCCTCTTCCAAGGACAAGGAGGAAAATGATGAGAGTGCCGAGGTAAGAGATGTCAACTGTTTATCTAGGCAAAAATCATACCCGTGATTGGTTCAAAAGTCACCTCAATTTAGGTTCGGTACATTCTATGTGAATATCTTTCCTCCATACAATCCGATGGGACGTTTAGTGCATCTGTAGCCGCGAGCAACGGTGATGTTTTTCCAAAGACACATTGTTCAAACCATAGTCCACAATCCTGTTGGATAGATTTGTTGCGAGAGAATAAAGTTCTAAAGCACGTGTTAGTGCCTTTCCGACGATGTATTTCCACGTTGCATCGCATGGCAGTTATGCCCCAATGTCGACCATTTTTAAGTTTGTACCGGCACGAGCAGTGTAACGAGGTCAAAGAAAATATCAACAACAGTGGTAATCGACCAACATCGTTACAAGATTTGGTTTTATCCATGACATGCATTCTTCAAAAATTAATACGACTCCAATACAGTGACGTATTTGAATTTGCAATGGAGGTGCGAACAATATTTACACAAGCACAAAATCAATATCCAGAAACTTCTGTTACTTACCAACACGCCGATATTATGCTAAAAGCATTTGACTATATTTTTGGTGTTTGGGTTGTTAATATTAATTGTAATGAAGAAGTGGATGAGGAAGATAAGGGTTTGCCGTGGAATGTATGGTTTCCTCCCGTTGCCCTACTGGATCGTCGTCAAAGGAATACATGTAAGGTCAAACATAAGAAGAGCATAGAATCAGCATCAGAATCTTTCAATCTGAAGGATATGCAAAGATTGAAAAATGATATCGAATCAAACTCCTGTTCGCTGACTATCTTGAAATGTAAATACTGTCATAACGTCATCGGTAACCCTGATGAGTGTCCACCTTCCAATATCTCTGCGTCTTCCTCGCAAACATGTAAATGCTGTAAACGCTGTTATGGTATACGCCACATCCTCGAAAACACTGACGACGTAAGATTAATGATGGATGATATATTTCCGACCGGGTGTTTTTATCGCCATCACTATATCATAAGATTGCCCTTCCTCCCCACTACCTCCTCAATGTCATTATTATCTTCATCGACACAAGATTTGAGCAAAAGCTTCTGGAGGCCAATACAATGGGACACGACATCCAAAATCAATCGAATTGGGTGGTACGAATGTGTCTATATTACTCGGCGCGATATGATAACAAGCAAATATCGATCGCCTAATGGCAAATTGTGCGATGAACTTCCAGTTGTGACCTCTGCTCGTCAAAAAATCTATACGACCGTTCAATCGACCAATCGTTTTCTTTCTATCCGGTCTTCCTCCATCAAAAGATTTTCCCGATATATTAAAAGTTACGGCATTGGAATCCATTATTGTAAAGAAAACTATAATTATGTTCCCTGTGATGGATACTTTGGATTAATAGATACAAATGTTCAAATGAGAATCGAAGGTTCCTTTGCGCATTTTTGGAAGGATGATCGGAATGGAAACGAAACCTACTTTCCAATTAACGCACGCATAGCGGTGATTAAGGCAGAAATGGAGGTTGGTCGTCATATCCCTACTCCGATAGACATTGAGCGAGCTATGCAATTTCTTACGGATAACGTTTTCAATATCCTCCACGAAGGACGTTATTTCTGTTTCTCTTATCCTTCCACTCGACCTATTGAGGCACCATTACAATTGCCTTCATCAACGCCATTAACAACATCACCCTACGCACATGGCCTTATTCCGTCTCATCTGATGACAGATGTCCTAGTTATATGGCATTTCTTTCATTCACACGAGAGATTTTTAGGCGTATTAGGAATAAACCTAAAGGACACCTGCCATGCCTGTATTGCCACTATTGACGAAATATATGCACCAAGTTTGCACCAATTTCAATATGATGAAATGGCATGCTGTTTGACTCGTGTACTATTATTGGATGTGAAGCATTTTAGCCAAAAACATTGGAATTTAATTTGTGCACAGCTTCCATTAAATGTTTTGACATGGCCGGAAGTTGCCGTACGATGTATATTAGCGAAGGGGCTTATTGAGGCGAAGGAGTATTTTGACGTAGTGGAGGTGTATATTAATCGACAACGTACTTTCGACGAAGGAAAAAATGGGGATTATAGTGATGTAAGCTTTTATTATTCTCTAAAAAGTATATTTATTCCATGTAATGCATTTGCAACTGCAATCTTTGATTCATTTCGTAATAGAAAGTGATTAATGAAGTTCATTCGATTCTTTACCAAAATTCCGATGAATGGGCCACTGAAAAGAAAATATCCGTACTAACATTATTAATCAACAAAATTTTACGAACGAAAGAGTATCGTTCTCATTTGAAGCAGCGACAATCTGAGCATGAAGCTGAGACGGTCGAATTGAAGGGAAAATATGAATCAATAATCAAGCGTACACCTCCATTTACCGTTCAACATATTCGTTATAATAATGATGTTGATAAAAAGAAGGATAAAGGTAATGAAATGGAATACTTGTATCGACAGTGGCTTAACAAACACGCTGCTTGCCATAACAAGGAAGCCAATGCAGCAGCTCATGGCGATATCTGTTGCTTGTGTGGCCTGCTCATGAATCATTATGGAGCGCCCGCACTGAAATATTTTGGTATTAGTAGTGATTATCTGTGCTCGTCTCGAGAACACTCCGACCCAATTGTCTCTTTAAAGGTTTCATTACTCCGGAGTACTGTATGTAATTGCCATGAAAGTTGTGCGCGAGTATTATTCGCGTCTTCCCATTCCACACAATCCAATAAGTTTGATATTACCGCACGAAAGGAAGCTGTTCCTATCACTTCTGTCACTAGCTTCAGTACTATATCCTCGTCTAAGGATGTGCTTCAATCGACGTTTCTCGGGAGTGACTCAGAGAACAATGGGTATTATTTGTTGGGCGAGAAAATCGACAACATCTTTTGTAAACCCGTCGACGATGACGAGAGTTGGGGCGTTTACATTGGTTCTAAAAGATGCTCACAGCTATTCCATACAATATATCATCGATGCCATTGTTTGAAAAACATCAGTACGAATGAAATCATGTTGTGCATGAATATGTTGCGCTCCTGCGACTTTATTGAGTCATCATCTTCCTCTTTATGCCTCTATAATCATCCATTATATATCAAACGTCATGATCGACTTCAAAACGAATACAACAAAATCAGGTTACCGCATGATACTCAACATCGTTTCGACATTAAAAACAGTGAATATATCCAGAGCACAACCAACCATGAAGTTTGGAAAATGGAAATGCAAAAAACATTCATGGCCAAATGTGTCGAATTGCGATGTACCGCCTACTCTTTGAGCCTAAAATGCGATAAGAGTGATACGAGTACAAGTCAATTGGCCAAAGCTTCCGCAAACTCGCGAACACGCATTTGCCTCGACTTAACACAGTATAAAGGAGATGACTTCATTCTAAGAGGTCAGAGCAAAACACAAACTGTGCGAGAAATTCAAGCACAAACCATTGCTCACCAATTTATCTTGTTCCAAATTAATGGTTCCACTGCGCACAAGACTAGCAGTATAAAGAAAAATCATCGAAGATCGGAACCGTCTTTATCATCCGCGTTTTCGTTATTGAATAAAAGTTCAGATGAAAGAATCCTTCCTCTAATTCAGGACTCGATAGAAAATATTAACATGTTGCCACCTTTAGCGTGGGATTTTGGATTTCGACCCGAAAAAGAAGAAAACGACAGCTGTAAAAATAAGGTACAGGTAATGTCGTGTTCATCCAGAAACTTGCATTCCACGATTGAGAAAATGGACTTGACTCAAATGCCCATCGTCCGTTACTTTTACAACACCAGCGAGTACGATTCCTTCTACACTGACTTAAACTGCGCAACTGATGCCCTGAATTTAGAGATAGAAGAGTTATCGTTGCGAAGTGATCGCGAACGCGCAGCTTCCTTGTTGGTTAGTTCTAGTCGACTTCGACGAAGTCCTATCATATATCATTACGAAAACGCCGTGAAATTCATGTGCAAGTACTCAGATGCAGCTCGAAGACGTCGTGATGATGAGCGGGTATATGCAGAGCGTCATGGTTTTGCCACTCGTTCCTTGATCCTTGCGTCGGCCCTAGGTTATCTCGATAGGTCTATATATGGATTCAGATTCAAAATCGCGACATATATAAAAAAGTCGGGGGAGGCAAAGGCTACGATTATTTCGAATGAAAGCTTAGAATATGTTGAAATTCCCACTACAATTGCCAGATCTCCTTCATATAAATCGTCCTTACTTCATATTAATTCTTGCATGATGTCTAATATCCAGAAGGAGACATCTTCAGCGATAGCAAAATGTTGTTTTGCATTCTATAAAACTGGTGTAATAAATAACGGGCTTAAGAAAAAGATCGCTGCTGATTCTGTCCCGTCCACGACCAAATACTGTAAAAGCCCATCAATAGATCCGATAATAACGTCAGTCACTATCAGTAACTGTCGATTTGAAAAGGTGAAAGGAGAACTATTCAATATCTTTGAATGTCTGCCCCTTAATGAATTCAGTAGTGGGCTTTATTTCGTCATGAATAAGTGGGAGAATAAAAGTTCGTCATTGACAAACGCTAATGGGCACGAGTGCACATTGAGTAGCGAGGCATGGATCTCTTCTCTCAAGGTTGCATCTTCTCCACTGGATCTATTGATTTGCCTTCGAGCATTGGTTGACGGCATACCGTCCTATTGGTATGCTAAAAGTTTTCAACGGTCGAATATTATAAATCTTATTGACTTCTATAAGTCGTCAGGTGCATTAAAACTTGGCATATCTCCAGTAGCACTACTCGTTTATGCTCTCGATCGATCCATAGGAATACACTCAGAAATTTATGGTCCTTGGCAAGAAAGCAAGGGGGATGTGCTTGGTGCTGATAAGTTTTGCGGTTATCGAAGTCTTTATAAGGATACAATTCGCCAGAGAAAATCAAGAAGGATAGCAGGAACACCAAACATTGTACAAAGATGTTTGAAGAGCCTTTTATGTTCAAAAATTGCAAACCATAGCGGAAAATGTAATTCGAAAAACTTGCGTGCAGCAGAAAAGTTTACATTTCCTAGTAAGGGAAACAATCATACAGATATATACGCTAGTACATTTAGGAAAACTTAATTGCTCTCAGATTATTTTGTAGAGTTAGGGTTTTCGCCTTTGATCGATAGAAGTAGCACATCGCCAATCTTTCACTGCTTACTTGTCTTATTCTCAGCATCGCCTTCCTCTACATTAACTTGTTTGAATTCTGATTCTGAGTGACAGCCTATTTCTCAACCATGAGTACTTTGTAGTCTTTCCGGCTTGATCGAGTTAATAGTGTCCGCGATCAAATTCTCCAGTCACTGCTCTTACCTGAAACTCTGATGCTCTTTTTACTCATTTCGTAAGTTGTAGGAACTTGTACCGATATTTTTTTCCCTTTGTGACTCGCTTGTGAAAGTTAAATCTGAAACCATAATGTTGTACTAGAGGCAAGGGGGCGGGGAGCGGGGATAAATTTTTCGGTGAAAGTTCCTACAAATTCATTATATGAGTGAAGAAAAGTGCATCAGTCGTCAACATTTTGGGACTGAATACTTGATGATGGAAGGATTGCTCTAGCAAACCGGAATGAACACGAGGTGCTCTTTGAAGGAAAAGATACTTTCCTACCCGAGACACTTGAAACAAGTTTATAGTGAGAAAGACGATGATGAGGAGAAGATGAGTAAGCTGTGACAGCTCAACGAATGACGGGCGAAGAGCCACGGACATGCTAAGGAAAGGTGGTCATCAACTAATGTGTTACCTTTATACAGTCATATATACTCCTACTTCAGAAGCAGCTACTAGATAGACATATTTTCTTGGCAAGGTGAACAAGCTGATGACCTGCTTTTTGTTATCTGGTAACTTTTGAGTACATGTATTGCGATAAACAAATTAACTTTTCGATCATATTTCTCCCCATAACTTTCGTTTGTGTAAATGGAATTCTTTGTAGACATCTTCTCATATTTTACTGGAGCTCAACAAATATGCCTAAATGGGGCCATCTCAATGTGTGACAGCTGGCGACAGCCACTTGAGGACAGAATTCGTCGAAAGTACATTGTGAAGTTCTATTGACTGATAATGTTCATCACGCACAAGGATATTATTTTGATCTACCAATCAATTACAGTTGACAAAAATATTTATCCCTGGCCCGCATCCGCATCTACTTCATGATTTTTGTATTATGATAAAGTCTACTTAGTAAGTGCTAAGTTAGTACATGTAGGGGCGATTATTATCGTTTTCCAAAATCTTATTAAATTCAAAATAAATTGAGTATGTCTAGGACCTTTGGGGAAGAATCTATGAGGCAACAAAAGGTGTGCACATTTCAAGCGCAAAAGACTTTTGCAAGTTGTGTTACATTATGATCCTACATCATTCTCTTTATTTTGTAACGCCGATTCATCTACTATCTTTTCTTTATTAAAGCGCGCTCCCCATTTTTTGGGCACAGTCAATTGGAATGAATCGTGGCGCGACTTCACAATATCACCGTTTATTTGATTAGCCTTCATTACGTCCTCTACGTGTCTCTGCAATGGACTTTGGATTAATTGTAGCTTCTTCTGTCTAGTTTCTCGTTCATGTTTATGCCACTCATCACTTCCTTTAAACACACCAACTTCTTGATTGCTACATGCATCGCCCTTCTCAATTCTTCTCCGAGCTATCTTTTCAATTTCATTAATCCGCTCATATAACCGCCTATTATCTTGTTCCAATTTGTTGTTCCTTGCCTGCAATATTTCATTTTCTTCCTTAAGTCTCCTGTTTTCGGTATCGAGTTCATTCCATTCTTCAGATAATTTTACATTATCAAGGCTTGGATTGTCATGTTTACGGGATAACTTTGTCAAGTTGCTAATCTTACCATCTTGGATAGAATTTATTGCTTTTGGTATATGTCGTAAAGGACTATTTCTTATTAATTTTGTAGGCGATAATATCCCTTTTCTCTTTCGATGTGATGGGCGACGCTGATCGGCATTACTAATTTTAGTTCCTCTTAACGATTGTATTGCTTTCAAAAGGAATTTCTTTTCTTGATAATCTTGCTTTCCAGAGTACGCGGATACGAGCAGAGTGACATCCGCCCTTCCAATTGCACCAGATAGCACTGGTTGTAAAAGCATCGTAAGCTTAGACTCACTATATATGACAGAAGTCTGTGGGACATTGCTAATTGTCGACTCCACGTTATCGTTTGATTTGATCGCGCAAAGGCACTTCATTACCGTTGTTATACATGAATTTTTGGAGGCTATCTCACGCACGCCGTCAGCATGGGCGGAACTCTTCTTTGCTCGTTCCACTCCTGCCATATCGAGTATTGTTATCTGTCCACCGAAACAGAAATCTTCTTCACCAAACAACACAACTGGCTGAATAATAAAAAGAATATGTCCTCGAGAACTTGATTTATGCATACTTGCTGATCGGATTTTGGCATTTTGTAGGCCATACGCAAGAGTTTTCCTTGCATCCGAAAATGAAGCGCAGTTGGCTGAACTCAAATCTGGAACGAAGTATGTACCGCTTTCGGCATCATGATTGATACCCAGCAAGCGGACTGGGACTGTTTGAGAGGATGACGAAGTTGCACTTTTACCTCCCTCACTCGCATCATCATGTTTGTGTTGTATCGTCAACAAATCATACACCTTATCATTTCGTACTTCCATCATGGAAAGTTGAACCAAAAACTGCATCTTGTTATTCGTAGCATTAATTTCTGGATTATTTTCAAATGTACGGAATAAATCATCCAATATTCTCGGCACTATACCATCATATTCCGCGGAAGGTTTACGGCTCACCCGTTTCCCACCAATTAAGGTATAAGTTTTACCCGAATTAGAAACTCCAAGCGACAGCACCAACTGATGCCTCGGCGGTGAACACGTATCCACATTATTATCACTCCCCTTGCCTATGCGCAGACATGGCTCCATCACCTTACGAACGAAGCCACCCGCAATGGTATTGTAAACATTCAATTGATCCATTGAATCGTCCATGATCGTGTCATAGTGAAACTCATTGGAATCATAGTTACTCAGGTTAAAGGATACAGACGTTTTTTTATTCGGAAACTTTCCACCACCCATCGTTTGCCATTTTTGTCGAATGGATTGAAAGCTATGATGGCCGGTTTTATTACTGCCACTACTGGAGTTATTGTTCCTGACAGCAGCAGCAGCAGCAGCAGCATCCTCATCATCATGTTGATGATGAGGATTGTTATGAGTACTAGTACTAGAAGTTTGGTGAGGAGAAACGAGCGTAACGGTTCTTTTTTCAGGCGAATGGCGCAATATAAGTTCCTCCTCGTGTTCAGACTCGGTCCTTAAAAATGGTCGAATTCGAATGGCCGTTCGGAACTTTATGCTCGGGGTATGGTCCTGGTTGCTGTTACTGTGATGGTGATTGTAATTGTTAGTCATTCTTGTGTGCAATGGGATATCATTCCACAGAGTACAGAGTGTAGTGCAGCAGGAGTGTGTAATGAGTAATGAGTCTCTTGGTTTTTGTGATTGCCGGCGTATTGTATTTTCTTTGCCCCTTGCAATTTGCAAAATATTTTCCGAACGGCAAAACGGTATTTCCTTGGCGAAGTTGGTTCATGGACGTTACTGAGGGTGTTCGAATCCAAATCCGCATCCGCATC
>Ga0115008_10003084_pt1 | contig 13792 bp, 10 predicted proteins | sample FraStrMetagenome_FD_87164 | JGI IMG/M metagenome (GOLD analysis project Ga0115008, IMG submission 87164) | Marine eukaryotic phytoplankton communities from Arctic Ocean - Fram Strait ARC3M Metagenome | ecosystem: Environmental > Aquatic > Marine > Oceanic | place: Fram Strait | collected...
GTATAAAGGGATTAGAGATTCTTTTGCTTCAGAGCACGGCGCACGTATGACGGCAATGCATAAGGCGACAGATAACGCAACGGAGCTTAGAGATCAATTGAAACTGACTTATAACAAAGCACGTCAAGCGGCTATTACCAATGAAATTTTAGAAATTGTTGGTGGAGCGGAAGCGTTGAACAATTAGGCGTAAGCCAAATACTGAAAATAGCGGAAGCGTTGAACAATTAAGCGTAAGCCAAATACTGAAAATAGCGGAAGCGCTGAACAATTAGGCGCAAGCCAACACAATATACTTAAAAAAGCCCAACTCGAAAAGTTGGGCTTTTTTATGGTATTAATTTTGAAATTGTATCTTTATAAGGCTTTAAATGATCAATATGAATATCTTAAAACGCATCTCTTTTTTCACGATAGTGTTACTTATTATGGTAAGTTTCTCACAATGTTCTTCGGCACAAAAATTACAAAATGAGGCACCTTCTAAATTTGGATTGGTGTATTTTCAAACTTGGGTAGCAGGTGTAAGTGGTGGAGGATCAGGCCTAAATTTATTTATACCTGTAATGGATAGTTCTGTGAGGCTAGATAGTGTTTATTTTAGAGGTAATGTGTCAAAGCTAGAAGTTAAACCGAGTAATCCCACTTTGCACATTGGGCGTTTTGATACCGGTTTAAATCAAGCTAAAGATATTATTATGCATAGCGATTCCAACGAAGAACACACGAATAAATTGTCCAAATCAACACGTGTGATCCCATTTGAATTAAAGGATAACGAATGTGTGGTGAGTTATACAAAAGAGGGTAAAGTGTTTTACTATAAAATCCCAAATGTTATTCAAAAGCCAGCCGATAATTATCCTAGTGCACCGCCAAATATCAATAATAATTAGTAGTCTACATCGTTTTATATACGCGTATGTGCATCACTTTATATTCATAGCCCTAGCAGATATCATCTCTTTAAAGGACTTGAACACTAGGAGAGCAGAGTTTCTAGGCATTGTCTTAAAACGAAACAAGTTCCGCTATTGTTGTAAGTGCGGAGCCGTATGTTTGACTATCTGTTGGGTTGATTAAACCGCGCTCAAGATCGTTTTATATAAACGTAAATGACGTCGTAGTGAGCTCAAATTATAATGTGCGCCACGGCGTTTATAAGATGACATGGGTTACAATAAGTTGTTTTTGTAGAATAGAAAACATCCTATATCACCAAATAGGGACCATGAGTTAGCAACAAACAATTAATAGAACTAAGTGCTTTAAACTGAATATATTTGTGGTGAGGCACTGTCATTGAATAAGCACTGCTATATCTTTGGTTCACGTGTGCTAAAGACGTATTTTTAAACCTACAAAATCGAACTCTTGAGTGCATTAAAATCTCTTTTTAAACAAACATTTATTTATGGTCTAGCCACGGTTTTACCGAGAATGTTAAGTTTTTTACTTGTGCCGTTATATACTACAGATGGTGTGTTATCATCAGTGGCAGAGTACGGTAAAGTGTCGGTTATTTTCTCTTACTTCGTATTATTTAATGTGGTTTTGGCTTATGGTATGGAGACTGCTTTTTTTAGATTCTTCAATAAGGAAGATGATAAAGATAGTGTGATAGGTACTTCTGCTATTTCACTAATGGTATCTTCATTAGGCTTTTTTATTCTCGCTTTAATAGTTCAAGATCAGATAGCAGCATTAATTCAAATTGATGTCAAGTACATCAATCTTGTGATTTGGATATTACTTTTAGATGCTTTAGTGATTATTCCGTTTGCATGGCTTCGGGCAACAGCACAACCTATGCGTTACGCCATTATAAAGATTTTAAATGTAGCTATTAATTTAGGTCTTAATCTATTTTTCTTATTGTGGCTGTCTGATTTGTCCTATTCTAACAGTCTATGTCATCGTCTATGTGTTGATAATTTTGAAATCAGTTATATTTTTATTGCGAATCTTATTGCCAGTGCTGTGACCTTAATTTTAGTGCTGTCGTTTTACACAAAAATCAAATATAAATTTGATACTAAACTTTGGAAAACAATGTTTCGTTACGCATTTCCTATATTAATTGCTGGAGTTGCCTTTTCAATTAATGAGACGTTTGATCGTATTTTATTAGATCGATTATTACCTCCCGATATAGCAGAAACAGAAATTGGCATGTACTCAGCTTGTTATAAAATAGCATTGTTTATGACGCTATTTGCTACGGCTTATAGGCTGGGAATAGAGCCCTTCTTTTTTAGTCATGCCACAGCAGAAAACCCACAAAAAAATTACGCCAAAATATTGGAATTTTTCGTTGCTTTTGGATCTGTAATCTTATTGAGTGTGGTGGTTTTTGCAGATATTTTAAAACCTTATATCGTAAGGAGTGAGGCTTATTGGGAGGCCATGTGGGTGGTGCCAATTATTTTATTGGCGAACTTTTGTTTAGGAATTTATCACAATCTTTCGGTATGGTACAAAATAACCGATAGAACGAAGTTTGGCGCTTATATTTCTATTGTAGGGGCTGTTATTACTTTAGCGATTAATATCCTCTTTATAAAGACGTATAGCTATAAGGCCTCGGCAATAGCAACCCTAGTCGCTTATGCGGTTATGATGTTATTATCCTATTACTTCGGAAGAAAATATTATCCAATTCCGTATAATCTTAAAAAAATAGGAGTGTACCTTATGCTTTCTGTAGGGATGTCTGTACTGTCATTCTACTATTTTAGAGGTAATTATCTTATTGGAATTTCAATGTTAATCGTATTTTTGGGTATTGTAGTCTATTCAGAAAAAAAGGAACTTAAACACTTACTAAACAGAAATTAAATGCTATGGATATTAAAATCATAAATAAATCAAATCACGATTTACCACATTATGAAACAATTGCATCGGCAGGAATGGATTTACGAGCGAGCTTGTCGGAGTCTAGAGTTTTAAAACCTTTAGAACGCAGTATTGTTGGAACAGGCTTATTTATAGAATTACCTGTGGGTACAGAAGCTCAGGTAAGACCACGAAGTGGTTTGGCCGCTAAAAAAGGCATTACAGTACTTAATGCTCCAGGAACTATAGATGCCGATTACAGAGGTGAAATAGGTGTGATTTTAGTAAATTTATCTCATGAAGAGTTTGTTATTAATAATGGCGAGCGCATTGCTCAGTTAGTCATTGCAAAACACGAACGCGCGCAGTGGACAGAGGTTAATGTCCTTTCTGATACAGATCGAGGTGAAGGTGGATTTGGCAGTACTGGCGTGTCTTAAATTGCCCAAACCAAAACATAATTAGAGGCATTACAAAAGTTGAAATAGGGTATATTGGCAGTGACCTTATAAGATCTAAGGATTACAATAATCAAACAACCTTGTTTTGAATTAAGGCCAAGTACAATATAAATTATAATAGGATTATAATCGAAATTTAATTTTTAAAAACACTGCTTTAGCAGATATTAATATGAAAATAATAGTACCAATGGCCGGGCGAGGTTCTCGTCTAAGACCACATAGTTTAACAGTACCAAAACCATTAATTCCTGTGGCAGGACAGCCTATCGTTCATCGATTGGTAAAAGACATTGCTAAAGTTTTAAAGCAGCCCATAGATGAGATTGCTTTTGTCTTAGGGGATCCTGCGTGGTTTGGTGAGGATGTTGTAGAGAGTTTAAAAGATTTAGCAACGAGTTTGGGTGCAAAACCGTCTATCTACCGCCAAGACCAACCTCTGGGTACGGGTCACGCGATTATGTGTGCTGAACCATCACTTTCTGGACCGGCAGTAGTAGCATATGCAGATACGCTTATTCGCGCAGAATTTGACTTAGATCCTTTTGCAGACAGTGTAATTTGGACTAAAAAAGTAGCTAATCCACAAGCCTATGGTGTTGTAAAATTAAACGCTGACCAAGACATCGTAGAGCTTGTTGAGAAGCCGGAAACATTTGTGAGTGACCAAGCTGTGATTGGGATTTATTATTTCAAAGACATTGCGGTTTTAAAAGATAAATTACAAGACGTGCTTGATGAGAATATTATGAACGGTGGAGAATACCAAATTAATGATGGTATTAAGCGTATGATGGCCGACGGGAAGGTGTTTAAAGCAGGAACGGTAGACCAGTGGATGGATTGTGGTAATAAACAGGTTACTCTAGATACAAATGCAAAAATGTTAGGCTTTATAAAAGCAGATGGAGAAGAGCAAATGATTGCTCATTCTGTAATAAATACTAATTCAACGATTATAGAACCCTGTTATATTGGTGAGAATGTGACATTACATCATGCGACTGTTGGACCTAATGTTTCTATTGGTAATAATTGTGTAATAGAAAATTCAAGCGTTAAAAATAGCTTAATTCAAAACCATACGACTATTAAAAATGCTACTTTAGATCAGGCTATGGTAGGAAATCATGTGACCTATAACGGTGAATTTAAAGCGATTAGTATTGGCGACTATTCTGTTTTAGACTAGGGGAAATAACCTTAATACATCTATATATTCAACACTTTAATGAGGATAACTAAATTATACATACTATTATTTTTCTTCGGAATGACTTTGCTTCCGCAGACGATAATGGCGCAGGTTGATTTCAACCATCGTCCAAATGATGATTTAGGAAATGCAGACGATAAGTTTCAAGAGTATTTTTTTGAGGCCTTAAAACAAAAAGGAATTGAGAACTACCAGAAATCTGTAGATGCTTTATTAGTATGTATTGAGATGAATGAGAATTACCCTGTGCTGTATTACGAACTGGGTAAAAATTATATGCAGCTTAAAAACTTTGGTGCAGCAGAAGAAGCCTTTGAAAAAGCCGTGTCTAAGGCACCAACAAATGAGTGGTTTTTAGATGAATTATACGGCGTTTACATGCAACAAAATAATACTAATAAAGCCCTTAAAACCGTAAAGCAGCTTGTAGAGTATCACCCAGATTACAAGCAAGATTTAGCATCGTTATATATACAATTGGAAAAATATAAAGCGGCCTTAAAACTTTTTGATGAGTTGGATGCTCAGTATGGTTACAATAAAGAGAGAGATTATCTGCGCAATCAAGTCTATACTATTACTGGAAATGATGATGACCGTATTGAGAATTTGGAAGAGCGTGTGGCTAGTAACCCAGAGGATGAATCTAATTACCTTCGTCTTATTTACAGGTATAGTCAAATGGGAGAAGCAGATAAAGCCTTCGTATTTGCTAAGCGCTTGCTAGAATTTAATCCAGAGTCACAATTGGTGCATTTGGCCTTGTATAAATTTTATTTGGATGACAATACCATAGATCGGGCCATAGCGTCCATGAAAGTGGTATTAACAAGCCCTATTATAAAGTCAGAAGCGAAAACTAAGGTGCTTAATGATTTCGTGAAGTTTGTGGGCCAAAATCCGCAGTATGAATCACAACTAGTAGAAGTTACCGCACTAGTAAGCGAAGATAAAAGTGTAAAAACCTTAGTAAAATTGGCAGAGTATTACTTAAAATCTAATGATCAAGAAAAAGCATTAGGATATTATGAAGAAGCTTTATTGCAGGAGCCTAATGCATTCAATATCATTACAGCGGTGCTTTTACTTCAAATAGATTTGAATAAAAATGAAGCAGCTGTTTTAAAAAGTTATGAGGCTTTAGATATTTTTCCGTCACAACCCGTATTGTATTTGATTAATGGAGTGGCTAACAATAAAACTAACCATCCTAAAAAGGCTATTGAAAGTTTAGAAATGGGCTTAGAGTTTTTGGTAGAAAACCCTGCGATGCAAGCAGATTTTTATAAGCAACTTAGTGAGTCATATAAGCAATTAAATAATATAGAGCAATCTCAAACGTTTACTAAAAAGGCTCAAGCTTTATTAAATGGAAACTAATAAATAATGACACATGATTAATAAAGTATGCTAAGTAGCTATTAAAAAATGCAGATTAAATACATGAAATTATTAAAAATATATACAACTTGCGTCTTACTCTGCTTAAGCTTGTCGTGCAATTCGGCGCGCAGTATTATCGCTAATGGTAAGGTAGATGCGAAATTAACGAGTAAACAATTAATTAGAGAAAGCACCAAGCGTAAAGCACAATTTAAAACCTTACAAGCTAAGGTGAAGCTTGATATTGTAGAGGGCTTAAAAACTTCGGGATACACGCTTAATCTAAGAATGGAAACAGATAAAACAATTTGGTTAAATGCCACTTTAGGATTGGCAAGAGCAATGATTACTCCCGATCGTGTTCAGTTTTACGATAAGATCAACAACCAATATTTTGATGGGGATTATACCTTGCTGAGTAACCTATTGGGAATAGAGCTTAATTTTGACAAAGTACAACGTTTATTGTTGGGAGAATCCATTTTTGACCTAAAAGACGATACGTATGTCATTTCTAATAACGAAGCGTCTTATATTCTAGAACCTAAAAACCAAAGGGCACTGCTAGAGTTATTCTTATTATTCAATCCATCACATTTTAAAATGGATTCTCAGCAATTGATGCAACCCTCAAAACAGCGATTTCTTCAAATAGATTATACAGAATATCAAAAGATTGAAAATAATATTTTACCGCAACATATTAAAATTATTGCTGTAGAAGAGAACGAAGAGCTTAAGGTATTAATGGAGTATAAATCAGTTTCAATTAATCAAGAAGTGCGTTTTCCATTTAAAATTCCTTCAGGATACAAAGAAATATTATTTTGAGATGCAGTATAAACTCACCTACATATTAGTTCTGTTTTTATTGCAAACTAGCTTTTCTGAAGCTCAAAGTGCTAAACAAAAATCATTAGAGGCACAGCGTGTTAAATATCAAAAAGAATTAAAACAGCTTAACCTGTTCTTGTTTTCTAATAAAAAGCAGAAGAAATCTGTAGTGTCTTTAGTTGAAGATTTAAATTATAAAGTCAATGTTAGACGTAATTTGATAAATATTACCAATGACCAAGCCAATTTATTAACACGAGAAATTAATACCAATCAGAATGAAATCTCGAGTTTAAGAAATCAATTGACCGGCCTTAAGAAAGACTATTCTAAAATGGTTGTTAAATCGTACAAAAATAAATCAGAACAGAGTCGGATTATGTTTTTATTGTCGTCAGATGATTTTAAGCAGGCCTACAAACGTCTTCAGTACATTAAACAATACACAGACTACCAAAAGTCGCAAGGGGACCTCATTAAAGTTAAAACCACAAAACTTCAAGACTTAAACACGGATTTACTGCGTCAAAAAAAGGATAAAGATCAACTTATTGCAGAGAATAGAGCAGCTAAAATAGCGCTCGAAAAAGAAATTAAAGAGCAAAATAAACTCATGGCATCGATTAGAGAGAATTTAAGTACTTATTCCTCAAAAATCAAAAAGAAGCAGCAAGACATTGCGGCTGTAGACAAAGCGATAAATACATTAATTAAAGAGGCTATAGCAGCTTCAAATATAAAAGCAGGTAAATCAAAGTCTTCATCAAACTTTGCCTTAACCCCTGAGGCAAAACTAATTTCTAAAAACTTTGTGTCTAACAAGGGAAAATTACCTTGGCCTGTCATAAAAGGTGTTGTAAAAATGCGTTATGGAACGCAGCGATCTCCAATAGATCCTTCCGTTAGTATTAAAAGTAATGGTGTTCAAATTACAACAGAAAAAAATGCAAAAGTACGAGCTGTTTTTGAGGGAGAGGTGCTAGCGGTTGTGACTCAAAAGCGCTCAAACCCGGCCATATTAATAAGGCATGGTAATTATATTACTATTTATAGAAATTTGCTTAAAGTGTATGTAATTAAAGGGGATAAAGTAACAGCTAAGCAAGAGATAGGAGAAGTATTTACAAACAATGAAGGTGAAACAACCTTGGGTTTTGGAGTCTCAAAAGAGGCCAGTACTGAAAATCCCGCAAGTTGGCTTTACCAAATGTAATATTACTTAGAGGTGGTGAAATTGAGGTCATCACTTGTGTAATAGTCTTAGTGCATCTCTCATATGTACTGCTTCAAATCGCTACCAGCGTTAATGTGCACTATAAACTTATAATAGAATGTATTCTAGTTTACAGGAGCTATAATCACCTATAAAAATAAGGCTCTAAGCTCAGTGGCATCATCTGGTTTCATTTTACCGGCAACCACCAAGCTCAATTGTTTACGGCGTAAGGCGGCAGCAAAACGTTCGGTTTCTAATGCTGTTTCAGGAACCAGTTCAGGCACTTTTACGGGACGTCCAGTTTCATCAACAGCAACAAAAGTATAAATGGCTTCATTGGCTTTTATACATTCTCCAGACTCTCTATCTTCTATCCAAACATCCAAAAACACCTCCATAGAGGTTGAAAATGCGCGGGAAACTTTAGCCTCAATCGTCACTACGCTTCCTAGAGGTACAGATCTATTAAATGCAACATGGTTTACTGCTGCTGTAACCACAATACGTCTGCTGTGTCGTCGTGCAGCAATACTAGCTGCACGATCCATACGCGCGAGTAATTCCCCGCCAAAAAGATTATTTATGGGGTTGGTTTCACTAGGAAGGACCAAATCGGTCATGATTGTTTTAGACTGAAATGCTGTTCTTGGTTCCATAAAAGGGTTGTTTTAAGATGAGTATAGCACAGCAAAAGGTGCGTTATACACGACTACAAAGATAGGGTGATTTTGTCGCTTACAGATACCATTTATGTTTTTGTTAAAAGAAGTCGTTTTCACTTCGGAAATGCATAATATCTTAGAGGTTATCTTTTCTATTAATCTAAAGTCTTAACTAATAACCAGGCATCACGATTGTGCGTGCGTTTAATTGAATTTAAAGCCTTAACAGCGTCCAATCTGTTAGTATGACTAGAGTATGCTACCTCATGAAGTCCATACTTATTGACACCTATTTTACGCGCTTTAAACCCTTGTGCTCGTAACTGATTTAATTTTTTATCAGAGTTCGCAGCGATGCGAAAAGCACCTGCTACAATATGGTACTGCCCTGCTTTCTGTTCGACCTTAAGCATCGCCGCAGGCAAAGGGTTGTGCATTACAAAAGTGGCCTCTTGGATTTTTAGATCCATTTGTTGTTTAGCTTGTTCTTCTGCTATTTGATTGTGACTATCAATTTGTTTTAGGTAGTAATTAGAAGACATAAAACCGCTGACACCTAAAAACAATAGGCCCACAGCAGCATATTTAAGGTAATTCCTGTTGTGACGTTTTTCAGGAGATAATGTAATAGGCGTGTTTTGTTCGAGCTGCTCAACCGTCTCCTTATAAACCGTTCTTTTTACTTCATTCGTTGTAAATGGGCTTAGGCCAAAAGCATCTGTGAGGTAGTTGATATGGAGCGCAGGCTCAAAATTAATATGCCCTTCTTTATTTAGAATGACATCACCAATATTACTAAATGTTATGGTTTCGCCTTCTATTAAATAGGATTTAATAGATTTAACGTGTTTTGCAATTTTCTCTACAGCAACAAGATAGGGGACTTTTTCAACTTCAGCAATATAATTAGCTAGAAGCCCATCATTAGATTGCAACTGCTCATTAAAAGAAACTGTCTTTTTTGGAGGTTGAAACGACTGTAGCTTGTCATCGATACTTGCAGACACGCGGTGTGTTAAAAACGCCCCAAAATTTGGCACGATTACACAGTCATATCGATACAGTAAATCACTAATATATATATCTAATTGCATAGAAACAAAGTTATAATTTTTTGCAAACGAATAAAATATCAACACAAGTAGTTATTAACAGCTAAAAATATTGTTTATTATAGTTTGTAAATCAATGTGTTATGATGAAAGATGAGGATTTAATTTATGTTTTAGCTTTACAACATGTGCCTAGAATAGGGGATATTACAGCTAAAAAATTAATTCATCATTGTGGCTCGCCAGCGGCTGTTTTTGAGTCATCGGCAAGAGCTTTATGCGCTATTGATGGCGTTGGAACAGCAACTATTAAAGGTTTGCTTGATGCAAAACATATGCAAGAGGCAGAGAAAGAACTTCAGTATATAAAGGATAATGAGATTACAAGCTTGTATTTTAAAGCGAACGACTATCCCGAAAAATTAAAACACTGTATTGACAGTCCGTTACTACTATTTCAAGTTGGAAATATCAACCTCAAAGAAAAACGCATTATAAGTGTTATTGGAACCCGAAAAATAACACGTTATGGGGTGGCATTTTGCGAAAAATTAATTGAGGAATTGGCCCCATTTGACCCTGTAATTGTCTCAGGCTTTGCCTATGGTACAGATATCACTGCTCAAAAAGCGGCCCTCGCGCATCGTCTTCAAACGGTGGGATGCTTGGCTCATGGTTTTGATCAAATTTACCCTAAATCCCATAAAAAGTATATGAGACAAGTGGAAAATCACGGCGGGTTTTTAACAGAGTTTTGGACTTCAGATCCATTTGAACGTACTAATTTCTTAAAGCGCAACCGAATTATTGCTGGGATGAGTGAAGCGACTATAGTTATAGAATCTGCAGAAAAAGGGGGGAGTCTAGTTACAGCCGATATAGCCAACTCCTATGGGAAAGACGTTTTTGCTCTGCCTGGTCGAGTAACAGACCGCCAAAGTATGGGTTGTAATACCTTAATAAAAACACATCAAGCTCATGTATTATCCAATCCTTTAGATATTCCGTATATACTCAATTGGGAGTTGGAAAACCTAAAAAAGCCAACAGTACAAAAACAATTATTTGTTGCATTAAACTCCCAAGAGCAATGCATTTATAAGTATTTGAATGCAAATGGAAAACAAGGGTTAGATGATATATCAAGACATTGTGAGATGCCTACTTTTACAGTGGTGGGACTACTCTTGCAACTGGAATTAAAAGGTGTAGTAAACCCCCTACCAGGTAAATTGTTTGAGTTAGCCTAAACCCTTAAACCTTAACGTATTGTCGTTTGGCTGTTTTATTGACATCTAAATGCATATGAGCTCATAATTAGACAGTTAAACGAGGATTTTTGTCAGTAATTAATCAAATATTTAATTTTCATATTCCAAATCTAACAGAAAATAAGTATTCGCTTATTTTCGGATCATTAGTAAAGTAAAATGATCTTAATAAATAGTTGTCCTATGAAAGTTAAATTGTCAAAACCTAAAAATTACTTTTTATTTGTTTTCTTATTCTTCGTGTTTGTGAACACGTCGTATTCTCAAGTTGTTGAAATTGTTATCGATAGTATCTCTCCTACCAGGGTTACAACAGGTTCTGTAGTGACGGTATATGGCTCAGGGTTTACAGCGTCTATTCAAACGGATAATTCTATTATTAATATTCCTGGAATAGTTATTGGAAAAAGAGCATGGAACGAAAATATGCCGGGTCGAATTACCTTCGAAATACAGAAAAACACATTGAAAACTGGTGATATAGGAAATCCTAATCCTGTAGGAGGAGCAGGTAACGATAAAAACGGATTTATCGCTATAAATGGTGTGGAAACAGTATTTGAATTGAAGTATATTGCCCCTACTAAAAGAATACATAAAATAAATGTCAATAATAATTTTTCAGTAACAAAAATTGACGAAATTTACACCGATTTCCAGTATTTATCAGGCCCTAGTTTTTGGAGATCTAACAGTGGTCCAGTGCCAAGTGATCCTCAAAATCCGCAAACAGTACGTCCTTTTGAACCTGATAACAATCACAATTTATTAGGGTTCAAGTATGATGGTACGATTTATTCTACGGGAGTTGCTGATGCTAAACTTTTAGCTAATCTTCAATCGGACTTTGACGCTGACCCCAATCTTAATTTTCAAGCTCAGGTTTTTAAAGCCTATTCTACTAATGGAGTTACAGCAAAAACGGTTAGGCAACATCATATTTTTACGGGAGATGCTTTGGATGGCAGAAATTTAGGGGAATCGGGCACTTACTTTACCACACAACCTCAGATACAACAACTTAGTATGTATGATGTATTGATAGATGGAGAACAAGGCTTGAATTTGGGTACAGGTGTTAATAATTTGAACGCCGATACCACTATTCGGTTTTTTAGTGGAAATGGACAAGCGGGAACAGTCGCTGGGGATGATATCCCTGATTTAATCATTACCAATTTAGCCGAAGCTGGTAAAACTGATGTTTATGCCTATGTTGATGTTGAAGGTAACGTCATTGGCCGTCCAATAAGTATTACTATAGATAATAGTGATGCTAATAACCCTGGTTTAAGCGAATGGGATAACGATCAGTATAGAGTTCAAATAGGTGAAAATTTTGATTCAGCTGCGATAACAAAACGTTTATACAATAGAAATCAGAGGCGTCCTATGCGTATGTTAGCTTTCAAACTGAGTGAATTTGGAATTAATGATCAACCTATGTCAGTTGATCCATTATGGAGTATTGAAAGTATAGAAGATATTACGGTAGGTGCCGGAGGCTCTGCAGACCATGCCTTTTTAGCATATAATGGCGGCACATTTGAAATCAAGTCTCCAAAATCTACAAAGCGCCCTTTATCTAGGTCCATTTGTAGAGTGCCTGCTGCCGTCGTAACCAACAGTGGGATAACAATTACATTCGAAGCAGAAGCTATAATTGATGGAGTTCCTGCAGATCCTTCAGATTATCCTGATTCAAATGATTATGACGATGAAGTAGCTAAGGAGACATTACATTTTCAATGGTACAAATTTGGCGCAGAGTTAGCAGGAGAAACAAATCCTACCTTAACTTTGACAAATATTAATGAAAACGACCTAGGAACTTATAAGTTATTTGTAACCAACGGATATGGACGAACAATTATTGAAGCGACTTTAGCTGAGGGTGGTACACCTGCAATTTGGGCAGGTAGCGGTCTTGGTTGGCAGTTGCCTCCTGGGTTTGTGACCGGAGAGAACTTTGACCCTGTAAATAATCCAAATGACATTCCGGTGCTAAATCAAGACAGACTTCTTATATTTTCTTCAGATTATATTCAAGCAGACAGTTTTGAAATGCCTACTGTTACAGAAGGTTGTGATTGTGTTGTTGCTGCCGGTAATAGAGTTATTATACCTTCTGGTAAAACTTTAAAGTTATATGGGGCTATAGATGTTGAAGAGGGCTACACATTTGAAGAGGCTGATGAAGACGGTAACCTCATTGATATAGAGGTTGATGCAGGTGAAATTATATTTGAGAATAATGCGAGTTTATTGCAAACAAAAGCGGTAACTGCCAACACAAATAGTGGTAATATTAAACAAAAACGTATTGCGACCAACCTTCATTTATACGACTATGTGTATTGGTCTTCTCCTGTTGAAGATTTTAGCATTACAGAGATTACAGATCCAGAGGGTACTGGTAACCACACTCCTTCATTTCAATGGGATCCCTTAGTGGTTAATCCAAATGGAACTCGAGGTAATTGGATAGCACCTCAGCCTTTCTTAATGGAGAAAGCTTTGGGTTATATTGTTAGAGTGCCAAACGCAAACGATTTTACGACTACTTTCAAGGGTAAACCTTTTAACGGAGAAATTAAACGAAAGGTTCGTAAGGTTAATGGTGGTGGTTCAGATCCTTCTAATCCAGTCGATCGCTATTATAATTTAATTGGAAATCCATATCCGTCGGCGCTTAACGTTGACAAATTTTTGAAATTTAATGCGGACAATAATCAAGCTCCCAATAATCCGCAGGGTGAAGTAATTCAAGGATTTATTGAAGTTTGGACTCATGGAACAGCAATTTCAGCAGATAATGATAATCCGTATTATGGTGATTTTGGAGCTAATTACAGTCAA
>Ga0115008_10003089_pt1 | contig 13782 bp, 8 predicted proteins | sample FraStrMetagenome_FD_87164 | JGI IMG/M metagenome (GOLD analysis project Ga0115008, IMG submission 87164) | Marine eukaryotic phytoplankton communities from Arctic Ocean - Fram Strait ARC3M Metagenome | ecosystem: Environmental > Aquatic > Marine > Oceanic | place: Fram Strait | collected 2012-06-18
CTTTAAGAACTTTGTAAATAATTCTACTTTAAGAAGTAATCAAAGTAATTACTTAACAAATGAAGTTTTTCTTAAAACAGCATTTAAAACTAAAGTAAATTTTGAAAATAAAACCAATTACATTTATCAAGAAACAATAAGTGAAAGTGTTTTTAAAAACACATCATTCCAAAATAAGTTTAAACTATTGTTTAAGCCTTCAAAGCAGTTTTATTCTGATTTTACATTTGAATATTTTATTCCTAACTTACAAAATAAGTCTAATAATTATTCATTCATAAGTGCCAAAATATGGTACAAGCCAAAAGACAAAAATTGGGAGCTAAATTTATCTGCCAAAAATTTAGCTAATGTTAAAAGCTTTAAACAATTCAACACTAATGATATTTCAACTAATATTAATAGCGTGAATCTACTGAACAGATTCATACTACTAAATTTCTCTTATAACTTTTAATAGAAACTCTTTACTTTTTTAAAACATAAAACCAAAGCTTGGGGAGAAATCCCTGCAGACTTTGGGCGAAAATAGATTAATCATTTTTTACAGATGATTCTAAATCATTTGGATTTCTATAGTTGTTCCAAAAATATTCTATTTCAATTCTATTTTTATCTATTAATCTATAAAACATGCTTGTTCTTTTGTGATTACAGCCTCTCTACTTTCAGAATCAAATATTGATATTTTAAATAATTCTGGATTTTTAGAAATCTGAAAAACAGTGTCATCAACTACATCTATTAAGCCATCTGCTTCTTTAACAGTCCATCGTTCTAATAAATATACGTAATTCATACGTATGATTTCTAATTTTAAAGCCTTTTAAATACCGTTCAAATCCTATTTCACAAGGAATATATTTTACGTAAATTTGCACCTTAAATTAATTACGAATTAATGAGCAAATTAGTTATAGTAGGTACAGTGGCTTTCGATGCTATTGAAACACCTTTTGGAAAAACAGATAAAATTCTTGGAGGCGCAGCAACTTACATAGGATTATCGGCTTCAAATTTTGATATTGATTCCGCTGCAGTATCTGTTGTTGGTGGCGATTTTCCGCAGAGATATTTAGATCTTTTAGCTGATAGAAACGTAAATACCGATGGTATTGAAATCGTAAAAGAGGGTAAAACCTTCTTTTGGAGCGGGAAATATCATAACGATATGAACTCTCGTGACACCCTAGCTACAGAGTTAAATGTATTAGAACATTTTAATCCTGTTGTTCCAGAAGCCTATAAAGATGCAGACGTTGTGATGCTAGGCAACTTACATCCAATGGTGCAACAAGGTGTGCTAGATCAAATGTCTAAAAAACCAAAATTGGTGATCTTAGATACTATGAATTTCTGGATGGATATTGCCTTAGACGATTTGCATGCAGTCATAAAAAATGTGGATGTCATTACTATTAACGACGAAGAAGCAAGACAATTAACTGGCGCATACTCATTGGTTGTGGCTGCAAGAAAGATTCATGATATGGGTCCAAAATATGTCGTCATTAAAAAAGGAGAACATGGTGCATTATTATTTCATAATGATGAGATGTTCTATGCACCTGCTTTACCTCTGGAAAACGTTTTTGACCCTACTGGAGCTGGAGATACTTTTGCAGGAGGATTTTCTGGATATTTAGCAAAAACAGAAGACTATAGTTTTGAAAACATGAAAAATGCCGTTATTTATGGTTCTACACTAGCCTCATTTTGTGTTGAGAAATTTGGAACTGAACGCATGCAAAGTTTAACTAAAGACGATATCAAACACCGGCTAAAAGACTTTAAAAAGTTAACACAATTCAATATAGAATTATCATAAACCAACGCGCTCTAAATTGAGCGCGTTTTTTTATGTATTACTAAATTTAAAATATTTAATTTTGAAATACTTTAAAACAACCACCCACCAATGAGCGATGCTTTAAAACATGAATGCGGAATTGCACTCATAAGACTCAAAAAACCATTAGAATTTTATAAAAAAAAATATGGTAGCGCCTTTTATGGTGTAAATAAAATGTATCTCTTAATGGAGAAGCAACACAATCGCGGTCAAGATGGTGCTGGTTTTGCAAGTATCAAATTAGATACAAAACCAGGTGAACGCTATATAAGTCGTGTACGTTCAATTGACCAACAACCCATACAAGATATTTTTGCTCAAATTAATGAACGCATCAATGAAGAGCTTACAGCACACCCCGAATATCAAGATAATGTTGATTTACAAAAACAGCACATCCCTTATATTGGCGAGTTATTTTTAGGGCACGTGCGGTACGGTACTTTCGGAAAAAACTCTGTAGAAAGTGTGCATCCCTTTTTAAGACAAAATAACTGGATGCACAGAAACCTTATTGTTGCGGGTAATTTCAATATGACCAACGTAAACCAGTTGTTTAATGGCTTGGTGAAACTTGGTCAACACCCAAAAGAAAAAGCCGATACCATAACAATAATGGAAAAAATCGGACATTTTTTAGATGATGCGGTATCTAAAACGTATAAAAAATTAAAAAAAGAAGGGTATAATAAAAGTGAATGTTCGGCTTTAATAGCAGAACGATTAAATGTGGCTAAAATATTAAAAAAAGCCGCTAAAAATTGGGATGGTGGTTACGCTATGGCCGGTTTATTAGGTCATGGTGATGCATTTGTGTTACGTGACCCTTCTGGAATTCGCCCAGCCTATTATTATGAGGATGATGAAATTGTCGTTGTCGCCTCTGAGCGCCCAGTAATTCAAACCGTATTTAATGTTGATTTTAAAGATGTTAAAGAATTGAGTCCCGGTCATGCCATAATTACTAAAAAATCAGGAGAGGTATCTATTGAGAAGATTTTAGAACCATTAGAACGTAAAGCATGCTCCTTTGAACGTATTTATTTCTCACGCGGTAGCGATGCAGAAATCTATCAAGAGCGTAAAAATTTAGGAAAACTTCTTATGCCTAAGGTTTTAGAAGCCATTGATAGTGATACTAAAAATACAGTATTCTCATATATTCCTAATACAGCAGAAACATCCTTTTATGGCATGATTGAAACTGTAGAACAACATCTTAATGAACGAAAAACAGAGGCGATTTTAAATGGAAACGGTGAACTTTCTGTAGATCAAGTTACCGACATCTTATCTGAAAGACCTCGCATAGAAAAAATTGCGATTAAAGATGTTAAGCTAAGAACCTTTATCACAGAAGATAGCAGCCGTGACGATCTCGTAGCTCATGTGTACGATGTTACTTATGGTGTTATAAAACCAACAGATAATCTCGTTATTATCGATGATAGCATTGTTAGGGGAACGACTCTAAAAATGAGTATTATTAAAATGATGGATCGTTTAAATCCAAAACAAATTGTGGTCGTATCCTCGGCACCTCAAATTCGATATCCAGATTGTTATGGCATTGATATGGCAAATTTAGAAAGTCTAATCGCGTTTAGAGCGATGTTAGAATTACTAAAAGCATCTAACAAATACCATTTAGTAGATGAAGTCTACCATAAGTGTAAAGCACAATTACTACTTAAAGATACCGAAGTCAAAAATTTTGTAAAAGATTTATACGACCAATTTACGGCAGACGAAATTTCAGTTAAAATCGCTGAATTAATTTCAGATACTACTGTAAAAGCAAAAGTAAAAACGATTTTTCAACCTGTTGAAAATTTACATAAGGCATGTCCTAAGAATTTAGGAGATTGGTACTTTACTGGTAATTATCCGACTCCTGGAGGTAATCGTGTAGTTAACAGAGCATTTGTTAATTTCTATGAAGGAAACAAAGAGAGAGCATATTAGATAAACAACACAAAATCACCACTTTAACTAATAAATAAGTCTTTTTAACGGTTAAATATGCCTTTCAACAGATTTATATCTAAATATATCTAAATAACGCATACATTGAAGTCACCATAACATAAGTAGGTTAAGTTCATGGTAGATTTGGGGCAAAAAAAGGTGAACACTTGTTCACCTTTTTTTATGGACGCTACTCACTACGTTTTTAACACACCGCCTACAATCATCAATTTTTGCGACTGGTTTGAGAGCATAACACTACTAAAAAACACGTTACACCCTTCTTTGACAGATACTTCTGAAACAAATACCCGTCATTTCACCGTTTAAACCAATATATTCGTCGTTGGTCTAAAAATTCATCTATTAATTGAAACTACTATTATATTTGAACAACCATAACATAAGTAGGTTAAGTTTATGGTAGATTTGGGGCAAAAAAGGTGAACACTTGTTCACCTTTTTTCATTAAAGCCCCCTGTCTGTCACTCCAAATCACATACTATAGTACATAAAAAAAAGCAAACCCAATTTGAGTTTGCTTTAATTCGTAATAACTACTTGAAGTATAAAACCTATTTCGCCTCTGCGTAACGTCTTTCTACTTCATTCCAATTGATAACCTTAAAAAAAGCATCTATGTAATCGGGCCTTCTATTTTGATAATTTAAGTAATAGGCATGCTCCCAAACATCTAATCCTAAAATTGGTGTTCCCTCACAAGCGACTCCCGGCATTAATGGGTTATCTTGATTTGGTGTTGAACACACCTCTACCTTCCCACCTGCATGAACACAAAGCCAAGCCCATCCAGAACCAAATTGGGTTGCCGCCGCTTTACTAAAAGCTTCCATAAATCCCTCTTTCGATCCATAAGCTGCTTCAATAGCATCTTTTAATTCTCCAGATAAGTAACCTTTGTCTTCAGGATTCATAACATCCCAAAATAAAGAATGGTTGTAAAAACCGCCACCATTGTTTCTAACACCTTTGTCATCCATATCTAGATCTCCCAGAATCGTTTCTATAGACTGCCCTTCTAAAGCAGTTCCTTCTACAGCCGCATTTAATTTCGTAGTGTATCCGTTATGATGTTTAGAATAATGTATTTCCATTGTACGTGCATCAATATGTGGTTCTAATGCATCGTATGAATATTTTAATTTCGGTAATTCGAAAGCCATAATCGTATAAATTTTAATTGTTAACATTTAATTACTCCAAATTTACGCATAAAACAGCGCAATTAAAAATATTAAATCCCTATGAACTCATAGATACTTTTTATAATTTTAACCGTGCAAAATCAAACTCAATTTACAATTTATAATGCCTCAGCAGGAAGTGGAAAAACCTACACCCTGGTGAAGAATTATTTAAGGCTGTTATTTCAATCTAAAAGTAGACTCGCTTTTAAAAACATATTAGCCCTTACATTCACCAACAAAGCTGTTGGAGAAATGAAAGAACGTATCATTACTATGCTGAAAACATTTTCCGATACTCAGAGTATCGAAAACCCCAACGATATGTTTAAAGATTTGGCTGCAGAACTCAATATTTCTTCAAAAGATCTCCATTTTAGATCAAAACTATTACTAGAGACTATTGTACATAATTATGCAGCATTTGATATTTCTACAATCGATAAGTTTAACCATAAACTCATAAGAGCGTTTGCATTTGATCTCAAATTACCAATTAATTTTGAAGTTGAATTAGATACAATATCCATATTGAGCAAAGCTGTAGATCAACTTATTAATAAAGCCGGGAGTGATAAAACACTTACTGCAACATTGGTAGATTTCGCTATAAAAAAAATAGACAATGATAAAAGCTGGGATATTTCTTATGACTTTAATACCATCGCCCAACTCCTTATAAGAGAAAATGATATTCAATATTTAAATAGACTTAAAGATAAATCTCTAGAAGATTTTAAAGCTTTAGAATCAAATCTTCAAGAACAGCTGGAAGAACGGAACACAACGGTTATTGAACGTGCTAAACTGGTATTATCGTTAATTGAAGATTCAGAGTTGCTACATAATGACTTCTCCAGTAGCTATCTACCAAAACACTTCATAAAACTCAGTACCGCTAATTTCAATGTATCTTATGATACCAAATGGCAAATCACTTTAATAGAGGGTGGTTCATTATGGCCTAAGCGCGTGCCACCAGAAGTTATAGATCGTATCGAAACCAAACGCCCCCAGTTAATTGATGCATTTTTAGACACAAAAACAATACTCTTTGAAATCAAATTTCTTAAGAATGTATTGAAAAATATTACTCCATTATCTGTTTTAAGTGCCATCAGTAAAATGCTTCAAAAAATTAAAGAGGAAGATAATATTTTGTTGATATCAGAGTTCAATGCGATCATTAGTACTGAAATAAAAGAACAGCCCGCACCCTATATTTATGAGCGCATTGGCGAAAAATTTAAACACTACTTTATTGATGAATTTCAAGACACCTCAGAGTTGCAATGGGATAATTTAATACCGCTTATATCTAATGCTGTTTCTGGAGAAAATTTAAAAGGAGAAACAGGAACTGCTATGTTGGTAGGGGATGCAAAACAAGCTATTTACAGATGGCGTGGCGGCAGAGCAGAACAATTTATAACACTTTATACTAAGGATGAAAGCCCACTTACTATTGATCAGGTCGTTAAAAATCTACCTAATAATTATCGTAGTCACAGCACAATTGTAACATTCAACAACACCTTTTTTAATCATATTTCAGATGTAGCACTTACCAGTGGTTCACATCAACATATATTTAAAAACGCCTCCCAGCATATTAGTATTGACAAAACAGGCTATGTAGAATTATCTTTTTTAGATACCGCAGATCAAGATAAAAACATATTGCAATGTGACGCTGTATTACAAACTATCCAAAAAGCAGAATCTAATGGTTTCAAAAGAAAAGACATTTGTATCATTGTTAGAAAAAAGAAAGAAGGCTTCGCTATTGCCGAGTTTTTAAGCGAAAAAAACATTGCTATTATTTCTTCAGAGAGCTTACTTGTTAATAACTCTCCCGAAGTCCAATTTATAACAGCACTCATTACCTTATGCTTACAACCAAAAAATGATCAAATAAAAATTAAGCTTTTAAATTTTATTGCAGAATATAAATTATTGGATGATGTACATGATTTTTATGCAGCTCTTGTACACTTAAAAAACGATTTATTTTTTGAAGCACTAAATACTTATGGATTTCATTTTAACTACCATCAATTTTTACAACTCCCACTGTATGAAGCCGTAGAAAGTATTATTAGAGGCTTTGAACTAAACAAAGTATCAAATGCATACATACAATTTTATTTAGATGAGGTTTTTGAATACTCGCAAAAATATAATGCGAGCTTTCAAGGCTTACTAGAGTCATGGGAACGAAAAAAGGATAGCTTAAGTATCGTATCGCCTGCGGGAAAAGATGCTATAGAAATCATGACCATTCATAAATCTAAGGGACTAGAATTTCCGGTTGTTATTTTTCCATATGCTAACCAAGACATCTATTTTGATAGGTCCCCAAAAACTTGGTTCCCTGTAGATAAGAAGAAATTTAACGGCTTCTCTCACCTGTATATTAACTTAAACAAAGACTTAGAACCCTTAAATGATATAGGCGCAGAACTATATAACAGTCACCGCTCTCAATTAGAACTAGATAGTATAAACTTACTCTATGTGGTTATGACGCGAGCCATTGAGCAATTGTATATCATTTCTGAATATGACCTCGATAAAAAAACCAAAAATGAAAAGTTAACACACTACTCTGGGCTTTTTATCAATTATCTTAAAGCCACTAGACAGTGGAGTGATGAACAGAAATCATACAGTTTTGGCAACCAAATAAAGACGTCTAAAAAGAGTACAAAAAACGAATTAGACGCCACTATTATACAAGGGCAATTCATTTCTAACCCTAAAGAAAACCATAATCTCAATATCATTACTAATTCAGGATATTTGTGGGATACGGACCAAGAAAGAGCCATTGAACGCGGTGACCTCATCCATAATATTATGGCTTATATTACGACTGCTGAAGATATCGAATTTGCTCTAAACCACTTCTTAAGCTCTGGTATCATCAATAATTCTCAACAACAAGAACTGTTCGATGTGGTACACCGCATCGTCGACCACGCTCAGCTCAAAACCTATTTCGACAGTGCTAATACCATATATAATGAGCGGGATATTATATCTAAAAATGGCACATTATTACGACCAGATCGCGTTGTTGTAAATCCAAAGAACGAGACCACAATTATTGATTATAAAACTGGTCTTCAAAATTCAAAACATAAAGAACAGTTATTCGACTACCAACGTGTCCTGGAAGAGATGAATTTTAAGGTGGTTAAAAAAATCCTTGTATACAGCAACGACGATATTGTGATAAAAGAATTTTAAATTTGTAAAAAATAAAATAACTATGTACGGATCAATACAACAGCACCTAGAGCGTGAAATAGAATCAATTAAAAACGAGGGCCTCTTTAAAGAAGAGCGCATTATAACATCACCTCAAGGTGCAGAGATTAGTTTATCTACTGGTCAAACAGTTTTAAATTTTTGTGCCAATAATTATTTGGGATTATCAGCGCATCCTGATGTTGTTCAAGCCGCTAAAGACGCTATGGATACTCACGGTTTTGGTATGTCTTCCGTTCGTTTTATCTGCGGAACTCAAGATATTCACAAAGAATTAGAACAAAAAATTGCTAATTTTTATGGCACAGAAGACACCATATTATATGCAGCAGCTTTTGATGCTAATGGCGGAGTTTTTGAACCGCTATTAGGAAAAGAAGATGCTATTATTTCAGACGCTTTAAATCATGCCTCAATTATTGATGGTGTTCGTTTGTGTAAAGCAGCGCGCTATCGCTATGCAAATAACGATATGCACGATTTAGAACAGCAACTTATCGCTGCCAATGCAAATGGTGCGCGATATAAAATCATAGTCACAGATGGCGTGTTTTCTATGGATGGATTAGTTGCGCCATTAGATGCCATTTGTGATCTTGCAGATAAGTATGACGCTTTAGTAATGATTGACGAATGCCATGCCACTGGTTTTATAGGTGAAACAGGAATTGGAACCCTGGAAAATAAAGGCGTTTTAGGCCGTATAGATATCATAACCGGTACTCTTGGAAAAGCGATGGGTGGTGCGATGGGTGGCTATACCACTGCAAAAAAAGAAGTAATCGAAATTTTGCGTCAGCGCTCTCGTCCGTATCTTTTTTCAAATTCATTGGCACCTGCCATCGTGGGAGCCTCCATAAAAGTATTTGATATGCTTAAAAATGATACGACTTTAAGAGATACGTTAGAACAGAATACAGCCTACTTTAAAAAAGGCATGATTGATGCTGGATTCGACATTATTAATGGTGATTCTGCCATCGTTCCGGTGATGCTATATGATGCTAAACTATCCCAAACAATGGCCAATATGTTACTTGAAGAAGGCGTTTATGTCATTGGCTTTTTCTTTCCTGTAGTTCCAAAAGATAAAGCGAGAATACGAGTGCAACTATCGGCAGCACATACAAAAGCACATTTAGATAAAGCCATAGCGGCATTTATAAAAGTAGGGAAAACGCTTGAAATCATTTAAAATAATTTCAAACTCCCTTATTTTAGTACGAATATTGAAACATTTTTTTATATTTGTCTTTGTTAATAAACTTTAACATCTTACTTTTGTCTTTAACAAACAATTAAAATTAAACTATTTTGAATATGAAAAATCTTAGCAGATTATTTTTCGCTTTGGTGCTAATAGTTAGCTTCAATGCAAATGCCCAAGATGCAAACAACCCTTGGAAAATCTCTCTTGGTGCGAATGCAGTTGACCTTTATCCTGTAGGAGAAGATGCTCCATTAGGTGATTATTTTGATGAATTCTTCAATGCTGAAGACCACTGGAACATGTTACCTTCATTATCATCTCTATCTGTATCTAGATATATAGATAGTGGATTTACGTTTACTGCTGCTGGAACCATCAACGAAATTAGCAAAATTGGTGATTCTTCGGCTAATGATTTATCATATTATGGACTTGACGGAACTGTTTCATACAGCTTCCAAAATGTCGTTAAAAGTGGTTGGTTAGACCCTTACTTAGGTGTAGGTGGTGGTTACACATGGGTTGATGATATTGGATCAGGTACTTTAAACGGTGTATTCGGTTTAAACTTCTGGTTTTCTGATAACATAGGGTTAACAGCACAAACTGCTTATAAGCATTCTTTTGAAGACTACTTACCAAAGCACTGGCAACATACTGTAGGTTTATCTATCAAATTTGGTGGTAAAGATACTGATGGTGATGGTATATATGACAAAGATGATGCTTGTCCAGATGTTCCTGGTTTAGAAGCTTTCAACGGATGTCCTGACTCTGATAATGATGGTATCGAAGATTCTAAAGATGACTGTCCAAACGAAGCTGGTTTAGCTGAATTCAATGGTTGTCCTGATAGCGATAGCGATGGTATTGCTGATAAAGATGATAACTGTCCTACAGTAGCTGGATTAAAAGCTTTAGCAGGTTGTCCTGATGCTGATGGTGATGGTGTTGCTGATAAAGATGATTCTTGTCCTAACGAAAAAGGACCTCTTGCTAACAAAGGATGTCCATGGGCTGATACTGATGGTGATGGTATCTTAGACAAAGATGATAAATGTCCTAACGAAGTAGGTACTGTAGCAAATAACGGTTGTCCAGTTGTTGAACCAACGCCTGCAGTGATGAAAACGTTAAATGAATATGCTAAAACGATTTTGTTTGATACTGGTAAAGCATCAATCAAAACTCAGTCTGAAGCAGTATTGAAAAATATTACAGCAATATTAAAAGAATATCCAAAAGCTAAGTTCTCTATAGATGGATATACTGATAGTGTTGGTAATGCAAGCTCAAACCAAATTTTATCTGAAAGAAGAGCAAACACAGTTAGAGATTTCTTAATGGCTAACGGTATTGGATCTGATAGACTTGAAGCTAAAGGTTACGGTGAAGCTAATCCAATTGATTCTAACAAAACGCGTTCAGGTCGTGCAAACAACAGACGTGTAGAAGTTGTGTATATCAAAAATTAAATGTTATAAACACTACGCATAAATTCATAAAAACGCTTCGGTTCTCCGAAGCGTTTTTTATTTTTATACTATGAGAACATTCATAGATGACGTTATTTTAGATGTAATAAACAAAGGATTTGATATTTCTAAATTAACCTTTATACTCCCCAGTAAACGTTCAGGTACCGTTTTAAAAACAACCTTGTCCAAACATATTCAAAATACTATATTTTCTCCCCAAATCCTTTCCATCGAGGACTTTATTCAAACCATTTCAGGATATCAATACACCCCTAATACCGAACTACTCTTCGTGTTTTATGAGGTTTACATTAGAAATACACCACAATCACAGATAGAACCTTTTGATACATTTTCAAAATGGGCACAAATACTGCTCCAAGATTTTAATGAGTTGGATCGCTACCTGATAGAACCTAACCATGTCTTTGACTATTTAAGTGCTATTAAAGAAATCGAAACAGACCATTGGTCCTTGAACGAGGAACCTACACCATATATCAAAAACTACCTTCAATTTTGGAATCGATTAAAACACTATTACGCTGATTTCACAAAAGAACTATTAGAAAACAAAAAAGGATATCAAGGTTTAATCTATAGAGAAGCCTTGCGAAATATTGATCAGTTCATTACAAGTAATACTCATAAGTCATTTGTTTTTGTAGGCTTTAACGCTCTCAATAGGGCTGAAGAACTCATCATACAAAAATTGCTTGAGCATAAGTTAGCACATATCTATTGGGATATAGACCATACCTTTATTGCTAACCCAATTCATGATGCCGGATTATTTACAAGAGCTTATAAACAAAACTGGAAATACTTCAAATCAAATGACTTTAATTGGATACATCACCAGTATTCCGACAGTAAAAACATTGAAATTATAGGTGCTCCAAAAAATATTAGTCAAATAAAATATGTTGGCGAACTTTTAAAAAAACTAGGTAACAAACCCAACAGCCTAGCAAATACAGCCGTTATACTAGGAGACGAAAGTTTACTCATACCATTACTTAATTCAATCCCACGTGTTGTAAATACCATAAATATTACCATGGGATTGCCTCTCAAATCAATCCCATTAGGCTCTCTTTTTGAGCTACTATTTGCACTTCACAAATCTCCTACTAACCAACTCTATTATAAGGACGTCATCAATGTATTATCACATCCTTTTATATCACCCTTATTTGAGAATGAATCCTCCAATAGTGCTGAAGACTTAATTCATCATACACAACTCAATAATACCGCCTACACAACCCTCACAACACTTAAAGCAGCTGTAGACAACTATGATGAGATCTTAGACACTCTTTTTGGTCATTGGAACGATGAGCCAAAAACGGCCCTTGAGAATTGCTCTCAACTCATTCATATCATGAAAAGAGGTTTAGAAAATGATAAAACAACTCATCGTTTACCACTAGAATATCTTTTTCGTTTTAACCAAATATTCAATACGCTAGACACTCTAAACACATCGTTTTCTCACATTTCCTCAATAACAACCTTACATAGCCTATATAGAGAACTTATAAAAAGTGAAACCTTAGACTTTAAAGGAGAGCCCTTAAGAGGGTTGCAAATTATGGGGATGTTAGAATCTAGAGTTCTAGATTTTGAAACTATCATTATTACTTCTGTCAATGAAGGTATTTTACCCGCAGGAAAAAGTAATAATTCCTTCATACCTTTTGATGTAAAAATAGAAAACAAATTACCTACATATAAGGAAAAAGATGCGGTATACACCTATCATTTTTATCGCTTATTGCAACGTGCAAAAAATGCTTATATTTTGTATAACACAGAGCCAGACGTTTTAAATGGCGGAGAGAAAAGTCGATTTATAACGCAACTAGAAATAGATCCCCAACATACCATAACACATCATTTAGTGTCTGCTCAAGTTCCCTCCATAAACCGTAAACCTAATGAAATAAAGAAAACTAAAGCGGTTATTAAAACATTACATCACATGGCTCAAAAAGGATTTTCGCCATCATCTCTCACAAACTATATAAGAAACCCCATAGACTTTTATTACGAAAAAATACTGCGGATTAAGCGATACGAAGAGGTTGAAGAAAGTGTAGCATTTAATACGCTAGGTACTGTTATACACAATACACTAGAGGATTTCTACAAACCACTCATAGGTCAAATTTTAAAGGCTAGTCACATTGAAGATATGCACTGTAAAATAACACCTACCATAGCACATCATTTTAAAGAAGAATTTAAAGATGGTGATATTACCCATGGAAAAAACCTAATCATATTTGAAATTTCTAAACGTTATATTTCCAATTTTCTTAATACAGAATCCTTAGCTATCAAAAACGGCAATAGTATTAAAATAATAGCCATAGAAAAGAATAATAAGGTCCCTATTTATATTGATGATATTTCTAGAACCATAAATCTTACCGGTAAAGTAGACCGTGTAGATGAGTACAATGGTATCCTTAGAATAGTTGATTATAAAACAGGTAAAGTAGATAGCGGTAGAGTTCAAATAACAAATTGGGAAGACCTCACTACAGATTATGAAAAATACAGTAAAAGCTTTCAACTATTGATGTATGCTTACATGATGTATAAAGACAATAGTATTGTACTGCCTGTAGAAGCTGGTATCATCTCTTTTAAAAATTTAAATGTAGGACTATTAAAATTTGCATATAAGCCTGGTGGGACTAACACAAAAACAACTACTATTACTTTAGACACCCTAAATGCATTTGAAATTGAGCTTAAAAAATTAATATCGGAAATCTATAATAC
>Ga0115008_10003094_pt1 | contig 13771 bp, 8 predicted proteins | sample FraStrMetagenome_FD_87164 | JGI IMG/M metagenome (GOLD analysis project Ga0115008, IMG submission 87164) | Marine eukaryotic phytoplankton communities from Arctic Ocean - Fram Strait ARC3M Metagenome | ecosystem: Environmental > Aquatic > Marine > Oceanic | place: Fram Strait | collected 2012-06-18
CATACTGGCGTCGCATTCACATACCCAACCGGTAGTGCATACGAAAGTAGGATCTACATCATCTGGATGCTTACCGATGATGATATCGTGGGAATGCGTTGTACCACTGTGATAATGCTGTATCGGAGCATCTAAAGTGCTGTCATCAACATCGCTGTTACTATCATGACTCGACTCACTGCTGCTGCTACTACTACTACTACTGCTATCGTGACTCGATTGGCTGCTCACACTGCTGTCGCTTTCGTGACTTACACTGCTGTAGCTTTGATGCGATTCATTGTTGTTATCGTCACTTGGATTAGATAAAGAGCTGTGAGGTTGATGGTCTGCCTGAATGGTAGTTTCGTTACTTATTTGTGTTTCATCATCCACTGCAACAGAGTCGATAACTATTAAGTCGTTATCATTTATAATTACTGATGGAGACAATGATTGGGTTGAAGACGTTACTGTTGGGGACAGTGACGGCGTTGAAGATGACGGGTTAGAAGAGACTTCTGATGGTGACTGTGATGGGGTGGAGGACGTAGTTCCTGTAGGACTCCTGATTGGGGCGTTTGTGAATCCATCAATAACCATCATTTTTCTTTGATGTGGGATAGCTCTTAGTTCCCCGTTTGGGTTTATTTCTACTTCATCGACCTTGATGTTTAATGGAATATTTGAATTTTTCGATTTCTTCTGTAAAGTTGAATGAAGTCGGACTAGATTCTGTACCTCTTCCTTGTGTTTATCTTCTAATTTGTTTTCGCCTTGGCTCATTTGTTTGGCGTTTTTCATAACCAGGTTCTCGAGCTTTTCGTTTTCGTTCGTTGTTGATTGTGCACCTCGCAATAGCATGAAAAGCCATAGAAGGATAGCATTTCGTTTATATAGCTTGATCATTGTGAATAATTGAAAGGAAGCATTGATTCATTTCGATGAATTTGTAATGAGAGAAAGGTATTGACTTGTAAGGACTCGTTATGATAGCAACGGCTCTGGACATATGTGACAATTTAGTTGGATGTTTTTAATACCAATAATGTTGTTAATTGACATTTGTAAAATTTTTAACATCTATCATCTACGTGTACTCTCTCCCGAATGCAATGTAACATTCTGTATACTCATTGCATGTATAATATGTATATGTACTTGTATTTCGATTCTAATATATATAAAAATACGCATGTACATATATTTAAACGTATTACACATTTTCAAAATCGTTGTTCTAGATAGAAGTATTCTTACTGTTGATATTGGAGATTGGAGATCTGCCGTTAAATCTTACGTGTGTAGCACAAGATTTTTGTTAGAAATTCTCGGCTATGTAGGCTATGTAATTGTGTACTGTGTAATAAGGGAAAACAATCCATCGAGCGATCGGGGCCCTTTTTGAATTTCTTGCTCATTTCCAAAACTATGAAGACTAGAAAATAAAATGCAAAATTTCGTCTACAACGTATCTTTTAGTTGATGTTGAAGAGAAGAAGAAATGAATTTCGAAAATATTTTTCAGCTTGGAGATCGTATGCTAAAGCGGAAGGACAAGAGATGGAGTTGCAGCGAAGGCTACGTCAAGCAAATGCACGTCACCGGAAATGGGTAGAAAAGAAAATTTTCTACGAAATGAAACAATACGCTTTGTGTATGAATCAGGCAGAAACAAATGCTTCTACGTTTGCTCATGTATTCATGTTGAGAAAGATTTTTGATGCTTGGTCTTACGTCACCAGAGATGAAGCCCGGCGCAGAATGCTTTTAAAAGGGCTTATTTATATTTGCTCAATAAACCATTCAAAATATCAAAAATATGCAGGATTGCAAAGAATGATATGTTGGAAAAACTTTCATCTTAAGTTACATACCATCACGCGCGCAATCGTGCGTCTAGTAAATGGTTCAAAACTAAACTCATCATTTAATACATGGCAAAGTTATAACAGAGCACTCTTAACAATTGAGATTGATATTAAACGAAAGAAAAAATTAATTTTGTGGAGATGGCGAGCATTGTCTGAACGGAGCTTACGCAGAAAAAGAGCTGATAGAATGGTTGTTGAACATTGGGCAAAGCAGATGCATCGAAAATATTTTTTAACTTGGTCCAAGTATGTTTCCCGTGAGAAGGAACTTTTGATGCTGAGAAAACAACTTTCTTTACCAGAGGATGTCAAATATAACGAGATTAATTTTATTCCAAATTCTAAAGACTTTCCCTGTTATGAAGAGAACCCACCGAAAAGCAACGTCTCGTGTTTTCTTCATGTACCAGAGAAGGAGGCAGATCAAATAAAATTAACATATAACAAAGATACTCCAAGAATTGAGAGAGGATTTGACCCAGAATATCGAACATTCGAAAATATGAATGTTACGGGAAATGAATCAGAAGTCATTGCTAATTCATTACTGCCAGAAAAGATGTTCCCTGCTTGGATTACGCAAGAAATAGCAAAGCTTGAACACTCTGCTGGGGTTGTTGAAGGTAGAGATAAGTCAATAGATTCGGGTGCGGGAAACTCGATAAGAAGTACAACTTTTGCAAAGAATACGAATTGTTATGATTCCTCCACCATTGTGTGTAATGCTATCAGTAGTGGCCAATTCCGATCTATCGATAAGTTACGATCCTCTTCTTATTCGGAACAGGCGAAAAGGTTGAATGATATTGAAATATTACTGAAGGATTTGAAGAACAAAAAATCCTCGTTAAGGTGAGGAATAGAAGGAAATATTTTTAATATGTTTATGAATTCTCGTGTGTCACAAAAATTCATTTTACAATCGTTTTCTATTATCTGTAATGATTGACGAGGAGCTTAGTCAGAGTCCAAGATTACAAAAAATCTGGGAGAACGAATACATTCAACGTGTTAATAAAATATGCAAAGTTATCGAGGAGCTCCGTGAAGGCTTATAAAAGACAAGGCGAAACTTTCTTCTTGTCAACTTTACCGATTCATTGGCATTTTTTCTACTATAAACTTTTTAATTGTTAACACCTACTCTTGTAACAGTTTTACTACATTCGAATCATTTAGAACTCGTCCTCTGAATCCATAACTGGATTGGAAGAAAAGTAGTAGCAATCGTTAAATGATCGAAATTCGTATGTACCATCAATTTTATTCCAATTGATCCAAGAGTTCCTATTTTCTGAGTGATTTAATAATCCCTGGCATAACTAAATATTAATTTTAGAAAAAATAGGGAAAAACGTTTCACTCAATTTTGTGAGGAGTCAATCGTAAACAGAATAGACCTAAAGATTATTCATTTAGTTGACTTTTTGAACAAAAAGTTAGGATTGTGGGGGAAAAGATTGTACAATGAAAATTCCTGCAGATAGCCAAGAAAATATAATACATTGCTATGTTTCTTACTCCATTGTGCATGAAATCAATGGTTTATCAGTTAGTCGGCCCAAGCGATTAGGAAAATATGAAATATATGAATATTCGAAGAATATATCTACTAACGTTTGAACAGTTTCCTACACAAACGAAATGGTTGACTAGGATCTCAGTAAGGGTACAAAATTACGAGCAGCTTGGTTAAACGACTTGACCGAGAGAAGAATCAACGAAATATATGTAAACTTTGCAAAGAGCTCTAGCAACGATTCAGAGCAGGGATTGTCCTTGGCGTCTTCATTTCGAATACCCTCTATCATTCATTTTAGAGCAATGAAGGTGAACATAAATTTCAAAAATTGTGAAGCTGTGGTGTAAAAAGGCCTAAACACGCAAACTATTAGGCCTACAAAGATGAAGAATCCATATCAATCCTTTCACTTTTTTTTATCTTGACAAATTCTTCACCCATGCTCAACGCATCCATCACGATAGCGAAATACCGAAAACGTAGATATGTCATACAGAGCCAGTATATAGTAGGGAGATAACATATGGAACAAGGTTTCCCCTCCCTCCTGCGACTGCGTCAGCTGGGATGTCGCCATGTACTTGATTATGCCGCAGCTAATGTACCTGTATACCGATACATCATCCATGATGTTGTTTGATTCCTGCAACGATAAGAGAGTCGTCGTTCGTACTTTTAAATGTACAGGATATGGTTGAACTGTCCTCCACCGCCGGATTATCGTCGGATCGAAAGGGGAGGTGGCGCAAATTTCATTCAGTTGCACGTATCTCTACGGAGAACGTGCGTTTTCCCTCGGGTCAAATGATGTGTCGATACACGTGTAAAAATCGGATTTGTTGAAAAGTGGGGCGAGTGTCTGTTACTTGTAAGGTGCTAGTGGTTGTGAGGTCAGTTCGACACTCTCCTCAAGAGAGAGGGAGGGATACGACAACGGCTGTCCATGTCGATCGTTCACTTTTGGAACGAGTGTAAGTGACCTGAATGCAAATCAAGCCAAACAGGTTACTAAAAGAAAAATGGACAAAGGCATGAATGCAACTGCTTAGATGTTTACGAGAAGATGAATGAACTACAATCTATTTCTTCACAAGAAACGTCGAAAGAACTCCAACCAAGAAGGCAGATCCGAACAGGAAAACCTTTTCAAGATTCACGCCCGTGACAGAGCATTTAGCAGGAGAGCTATCAGATTTTCCACCAAGCTGAGGGTAACCAGGCACATCGCTTGCCTTGTATTGACCGACAGTACTGAGCTTCTCAAGGCTTACACTAACACGTGCGCACATGGATTCCTCAGCCTTTCTCATCCAAACACGCGGATCGTAGAATTTCTTGTTTGGCTTGTCAGCTCCGTTAGGGTTACCAATCTGCCCCTGTAAGAACTCACGATTTTTCGCTTCAAATTTTCGAAGACCATCCCAGAATGCCCACTGCGTATCGGTATCAATATTCATCTTCACAACTCCGTTGTCCACCGCGATCTGGATTTCTTCATCAGTCGATCCAGATCCTCCATGCATCACAAGATAAATCGGCTTATCCAGCTCTGACTTCAACATCTTCTTGGCATATGCCTGGTGGTTGCCAAGCTTCTCAGGGGAAAGCTTCACGTTGCCGGGCTTGTACACACCGTGTACATTACCGAACGCAGCAGCAATACTGAACATGGGTCCAATTGGAGCAAGCGCTTCATAGACAGAGTATACCTGCTCGGGAGAAGTGTATAACTTCTCGGGATCTACGTCCTCGTTATTCACACCATCTTCCTCTCCTCCAGTGATACCAATTTCCATCTCAAGCCAGATCTTCATTGGAGCCATTCTCTTCATGTACTCTACGCAGATGGCAATATTCTCCTCATCCGGTTCCTCAGAAAGATCCAACATGTGACTGCTGAAGAGAGGCTCACCGTGCTTCGCATAGAACGCCTCATCTGCCTCGAGCATACCATCAAACCAGGGAAGGAGCTTCTTGGCACAGTGGTCACTGTGCAACACTACAGGAACACCGTAGTACTTCGCCACGCTACGCACGTGCATGGCAAGGGCCACACTACCAGCAACGGCAGCGCTGGGATCCTTGACCGACTTTCCTACAAAAAATGCACCTCCTCCATTCGAAACTTGGATCATGACAGGCGCATTGTTCTTCTTTGCGGCCTCGAGGGTGGCGTTAATGGTGCAGGAGCTGGTGCAGTTTACAGCCGGGATGGCGTAGTTATTCGCACGAGCATGGTCCATAAGTTTTAAGAGGTCATCGCCAGTGACGACGCCGGGTGGTACGATGTCCATTAAGGTGCTCATGGTGTGGATGGGGTATTCTGTTCGAGGATTGAAATTTTATTTGTGGAAGGGTAGGTAAGTTGGGTGAGGTACGTGTTGCTGCGTTGCTGCGTAACGATCTTCAAGGAAAGAAGAATTGCTGTGTAGAGCGAAGAATCTCCAAGTTAGACGTGATGGGTGTAAAGTTTTTGTAGTCGATTGGTTGACGATTTCATTGTTTCTGTTTTGGACTGATGGGATCCTATAGGTATATGAGGAAGTAATATGAATTACGCTACTTCCGTTGTAAGTTTTGCCTTTTTCCGATGACAGAACGCAGCTGGAGTCTGGAGCAAGGTACATGTACGCACAGTTCTTCTGTTCTATTAATTTAGTTCAAACGGGTTATGTACGAATAGTATAATACTTCGAAGTACATGTACCGGGTAATAGATTAATAATATACCGGTATATAGAAAAATGTCACCTTCTTTTCATTTCCATTGACTGATCATGTTCATGACACACAAGGGTAATATTCGTGGTCAACATCAATTTTTCATGAGGCATATAGCGTGATGCATTATCGTGATAAAAATAGATCAAAAACCAAACAGAGAATGGTAGACAAGATATCTAGAGCGTATAACGTTGCTAACATTACTGTTGGCGTGAAACTTAAAATTTAAAGAATATAGAAACCCGCCTGTTGAAGTTATGATCGCAACATCACTGGAGACTAAATTTAAAACACTTTAATCTCCTCTAGAAGTCATCATGTCATAAAGCCCAAAGTGATTAACATTGGGACTCATAGGAGACCACAACAAGTAGACGAATGGATCGCAAGAGTGCTATCACAGAAAAATAACCTGGTGAAATTATTCTAAAAACGGAGCTGATATCCAGATCAATTAGTACAAATAGTAAATATGTTGAAAAAAATTCAATTATCACAAGAATAAAAACCAACGTTGTAGTCCAATCAATGTGGACGTTTAATCGAAAACTCTCTATTACATACGTGCGAACTTAAATGTTTCTCGGATCGTGTTGGGGCGAAAAAAGGGAAAAGAAACTTTATTACAAGCTCTATGTGAACAAACGTCGACATATCACACCATTTGTGGTCGCCACGGACAGTCTATACGGTTTCGATACCAAAGCATTGATCAAAATGCCAGCAAATTATTTACAGTGGAGCAAGCCTTACCCAACCGTAATGAATTTCATCTATGAGCAAATAATTATCGTTTTTGTTTTAGCTGGGAATCGACGCATTGAAGTTTCCAGGGTCCCTGCAAGTGACATGTTGAATAGATTTCAGTGGGAAGTAGGTGCAGTGTGCAGACGTTGGACTTCTTAAGAGAGAGAGAGATCGTTAGTCAGAGACAATTATTGATGACAAATAGGATTTGAAAAAAGAACGCAACTACAATGTTCATGATTTTACGATCGGACGAGTGATCGAAGCTTGCTCGGGACCTCTGTCCACATCGTGATGACATCGAATACATTCCGTATCCTTTTTTCCGTATCTTTTCAAGAAAAAATCGAAATTCTACATTCTACAGACGCTCGTATGTCTTGTACACAATGTAACAGGCGTTGAATAATTTAGAACTCGTTCTCTTTTTACCTTTCGAACGAAGCAATAACGTATGCGTCATTATTTTCTATCATACGTTGCGACGATGCAAACATGTGTGTCTTGGATAGTAATATTCTAAATTTTTTTCGCTTGTATGCACAATGTTATGTACTTGTATCAAAACAAATTTCGGAAGAATTTTTCGAATCCGTTTGTTCTACATCATCTTAAGATAAGAATTCCATCAAATTTTCTTTAGAATAACGTGTGGCTTCATAGAAAATTCCGAAACATCGATGACGTGTTGCTGATAACCCCACCGACAGCCAGCCATTTCGACGTATGTCATTGGTTGGAACATACCTGGTATCATAGTTGCAGAATATTTCATGGTTCCCGAAGACGTTCCCGATCTTGAAAAGGATCTTCTCAACACTTTTTAGACAAGAGGTGTCAAGTTTCCCATCAACTGATTCCGTTTTCTTGCGTAGTCTACGGCGTTGTAGGAAAACGGGGAAAGCAGAGAACAATTTACACATACCACACATTACATCACAGTGCCATCACACTTTTTACCCATCATCTCAACTCAACTCAACTCAGCTCAGCTCAGCTCATCTCATCTCACATTGGGGACATCCATAGAGTTGGATCTCATACATTGCATCCGTATACATACATACATACATACATACATACATAAATAAATACTTACATAACATCTCTCTGCTAGACATTCATAACATTCGACACGACCGAACATGAAACAGACCAAGCAGGAGGACTTACGTGTTCTGTTGGAACAATTCGCATTTCGATTGGGCTGTGACCCGAACAATCATAACCCGACGTCACAACAACAACAGGCGTCAGCAACAGTACCGAAAAAATCTCATCCAAACCGTAAGGTATTGGCCTCCTTTTTAAACTCTACCAAATCATCCTCTTCGAAATGTCGGGTAGTCATGCCAAGTTTGCAACCCATCTTTCTCGGTATTTCGGGTGAGGAGAATTTTATTTCTGGCGGTGGTAACAGCAGCGGTGGTAGGAATCGAAGTAATTGCTTTGCTTTCTCCGATCGACCACTTCGTCTATCGAGCAGTACAGTGGATGCTGCCCCGGCTGTGGTTCAGAAGAACGTATCAAGTGCGTTTAGTAAATCCATTGATGGGAGATTACGAGGGTGGATATACATGTTGCGTCGATTTCTCATTGCTCGAAATTCTTCTAGAGAGATGGAAATGAGCAGTGGTGGATGCAGTAATGAGGCGAAAGTTCTTCGTGCGTTGCACTCGATTGCGTTTTCGATCTTAATAACGCAGGTGCGCACGGCGTTTCGTGTGGTGGACGAGGACGCTTCTCGTGCTTGTGCTACTCGCTCGATGATGGATGAAGATGAGAAGAAGGCAGATGAGCAGATGCCCGTTTGCACTGATGGGCGTGTGCCCAACAGCACGGCATTCTACTTGGTAGATGAGCGTGGCCATCACGTCGTACGCTTTCCGATGATTTTTGAGGTTGATGCGAACCTATTGATTCTTGGACAACGCAGTCGTACGGCTTTTAGTGCGCCAGGATCGATCACTGGAACAATCACGAAGAATGGAAAGCTTTTGAACGAGGTTCAAATTGAGATTGACAGTAACGCGTTGTGCGTGTCCATGGCGCAACAGGCACGTTTAGTTGTTCGCCAAGCAACTTCGCTCAAAATATTGAATAATGTCGCAACTGTAAAATTTCAAAGGCCAATTACACCCGTTGTCGTGGAACAAGATGAAAATATCGATGAAGGCGAAGCAACACCGAGATGTCGCAATTCGAGTCCCCAGATAGGGGAGACAACGTCAATGCCTCCACCACCTCCTCGCACTCCATTGCCTCTCGTCTCGCCCACTTCATCAGACATAACCACGACCGTATCGTGCAACAAAAGTCAAAAATTTCCTATGTTACCTACGATGCAGCGTAAACATTTCGTCAATGGTTCACAAAAGAAGAATGAATCACACTGTGTTTCTCCAACTGGGTCGTCAAGATGTTATGATGAAGCTATTCCCTGCAAGAAAAGAAAGGTTGACAGTATTCCTGGTCTTAGCCTGTAAGAATTATGCGTACACTAGTGCTTTTGGTTTCTTACTTTTATTTGTAAAGAGTTGATATTTTTACTCTCTTGATGGGCCAAGTATGTAATATATGTTTTCCCTGTGAAAAAGTTCAGACATCTTTATTAATTGTTCTCTGGACACTATGTTATTGTCACTGTTTGTTATATAATGTCTCTAAATTTTAAATTAAGAAACTTACAATTTCAAAATGTTGTTTTTTTGAAATATTAGTAGAAGCCTTATTATTTGTATTTTTTTATTATGCCCCATTAAGATGAATATAGGAAAACATAAAGTTGTCACTTTTCGCTTCGGCTCGATCGGCATTAATTTTTTGTATGAGAATGTCCTCTTGACGAGTTGCAACATATAAAGGTAATCTTGTTTCAGAAAACATGAGACCATCTGAGAAATCCACCTTGTTGCAAATAATCGGGCACACTTTTATTAGAAGAATTATGTGACATTTTGACGGTGTTGGTCGTGCCTGAATAAATTAAAGTTTCGACATAATTTATTGCATTTTAGTGAAGTGAGTGAATACATCAAAAAATCGTTAGGCTTCATTCACCTTTTTTTTAAAATATACTTTCGGATGACGTCCCTAGCTAAAGTGCTTGCTAATATCGCGGTACAACGAGCACTCCAGGAGAAATTTAACATAGTAAGTTAGACGTCCCTAGCTCAAGTGTTTGCTAATATCGCAGTACAACGAGCACTCGAGGAGAAATTTATCATAGTACGTTAGCAAAAGAGGATATAATTCAAAACATCATATAAATATACACTTTAATATCTATGATTATTAGGATATATACTCGCTCTCTATAACGATGTGTTTAGTCTTTGCCAAAATATCCATTCCTACGCATTCAGCGAAACACGTTCAATAAAATAACCCTTAATAAATTCATGTTTCCTCCAGTTAATAGAGAGGGAAGCGTTTGCAACCTCATGACATTTTCGCATTAAAAAAATATGACAATTCTGCCTCAGTAAAGCGAGACACCGTTTTCTCCCAAAGCATTTTAAGTTAAATTACATATATTCTTCCAAACTCTCTCCTCTCGTGGGTCAAGTTTAGAATTAGCGGGAGGAGTTAATTCGTCGGGCAACGAATGATGACTCGTGTACAAAAGCGATTGTACGTGTCCAGTTGGCGTCAAGCTCCGTACCTTCGCAGCACGATGAGCTTCAGCAACATCGCGATCATGCTTTTCCTCCTGTCTAAATACATCATTCATATATTTAACAAGGAACTCATCACTGCGTCCTCCCGCTTCATGGACGGTCTGACATCGAAACAACTCCGCCGCGGACAAACGAGCTTTCGGATTACCACAAAGAAGCTTCTGAATTATAATCTGAAATTCCACTGGACGATGTGGCTTCTCAGGGAAAAACGACTTCATATCTTCGAGGCTTTCGACGTTTCTTAAATCATGCCATCGTTTGCCTTGGCTCGGCATACGCCACTGATGGCTCGAGCTCAATTCCAACAATGTCATGCCCAAACTGAACATGTCTGCACTGGCATCTTTAACACTGGTCGATAACAGCTCGAGAGGCATGTACGCCGTATCACCTTCAGCACCTTCTTCAGAGCTCCCCACTTCGCCGGCGAACCCAAAATCAGCTATCTTGCACTTGACGCATCCACTACCACTTTCGTATTTCAACAATATATTAGATGGCTTAATATCATGATGAACAATTCGCACGGAATGCATGTGGACCAAGCCAGCCCCTACATCGTGTGCTATCTTTAATATAGTGTTTGTTCCTAGTTCACGATGCAACAAATTCCAGCAGCTATGTTTACTGCAGAGTTCGGTTTGGCTAAAGAAGTATCCATCTTCCTGCCAGGCCTGATAAAATTCGATGACATAGTCGCAAGCGGACAGTTGCATCACTCGCACTTCTTGCAGGGCTCTCTCACGATCACGACAGCCTCGAAATTGCCTACGACTACGTTTAATGGCGTACATACGGTCGTCTGTGAGGCTTCGTGCCTTGTACACATCCGCAAATGTTCCTCTACCCAGTAGACCGAGATTTTCAAAATCTGTCAGGAACGATATTTCATCTTCACACTTCACACGAATAGACGTTGCAGTGGCGTGGCTCGAATCCAACCGTCGATCGATGAATATATGATCGTTCTCATCTTCCTCATCCTCGTGAATTAATTCTCCTTTCGAATTGGTCCGGTCCAACAACAGATATGGCTTCTTATTATTGGAAGAAGATAGAGCTGTACGATTGCCAGACCCGGACCCGTTGCCAGTATCATCGGGCAGGCATTTCATCAATACCTTGCTTCCTCCCAAAGACGTACGATGTTTCGGATGTATGACATAATCAGGGGTTTTTATTGGAGTTGGGGGACACAAGGCCGTCGCAGTATGCTGTTGCTTTACGTATGGAAAACTGTCTACTCGATCAATCGTTTGAAAGGCGGTCATGTCTGGCATAGGACGAGTTTTCGATGGCCGACGGATAATACTTTCCCGATTAGGATGTTTCACCTGTCGCTGTTGCGCCTGCGACTTCGGTCTCACGGCAATTGGTGACAGACATCCACCTACACTTCCTACTGCAGTAGACATAACGACTGCAGAGGAGGATGAGGAGGATGAAGAATCGGTGAAAGTTGAAACCGTTGACTCGGCACCAAATTCATGTTTCAATATACTCGACCCGGAATTCCGAATCCCAGATCCTATCTCTTCTTCTGCATCAAATAACAAATTAAAATTTAGACGAGCTTTCACTGGGGAATCTTCCAACGCAGCAGAAGAACTGTTGTCTCCCTCCAACGTATCAAAAGTCATGCTGTTGGCCAAGTTTATGGACGTACAAGAATACGAATCGTGCCTCCTATGATCCCTATAATCCCGAAAAGATGGGTATGCAGGCCTGTTTTCTCCCCCTGGCGAAGCAACGTTGTGCGCCGATGCTGCGACCATATTTGCCTGGTACATATGATTATTCATTAACAAATCATTTCGACTGTTTGTTCCACAACAGCTGCTTCCATCGATGCTAGTGCTTAAAAAGGAAGCATCGTTCGTAGTGCATGCTGTCGTCGCAGTTTCATTAAGGATCTCCGTTAAATGATTATGTTGATTGGAAAGGATACCGGCGTTGTTATTGTGAACGTTGCTGTTATGGCCGGATGGATGACGATGAGCCGTGCTCGAAAATAAACTGGCAGATTTACTTGGATGATGATCTGGATTGTTCAACCGTGGAAGAGAAGCCGGGAAAGATGTAAATCGAAACGGTGTCATACCCGTACGAGTCCTTGGTGGACTGGAATTCTGCCATTTGGTCGCCAACGGAGATCGCTGTTGTTGCTGTAATTCTCCGTCACGACGAAACTCGAAGCAATTGCTACTGCTGCTGCTACTGCTGCAGACTTGATTGTTGGTTGCATTTTCCTCTTCTTCTGTTGATCCTCTGTCTTGGGCAATTAATTCTTCATGATCACCATGATGGTCTGGTAGAAGTGGTAATCCGAGAGGCGTTTGGGCCCGTTTGCGTTTGGGAGATGGACACAGGCCGGGTGGGAGGATGCTGTTAATGTTTGTCGTCTGCATGGATTCGAACGGATGAAGTTGGGCTAATTTAGAAATAAGATTAAGAGAGGTTGACGTGAGTTCGAAATTCGAGAATGGGATCGGTGATTTGTGTTTCTTGTATTACGACGTTGTAACTTTACCTTAATTCGTTTCACCCTGATTAATTATGAACCAGATCTTAACAAAAGTGCCGAGGTGGCGATGGGTGTGTGGAAGAGGTCGATATGGCTGGGAGGTGTTTGGTATCGACACAGGAAAAAAGGTGGGTGATGTGTAATGGAATAGAAATTGTGTGATACAGTTTCGAGATTTGCAGTCGAGCGTTTATTTGCGAGAAAGTTTCCGATATATGGTACAGATTTTGCATTTCATCGTAGGATTCTACGGGCGACAAAATATTTCGAGGCGGCACGCGGAGTATGCCGTGAAGATGTACGTAATTCACTCACGACAGATTATTCTAGGTCACGATACTAATTTAGACCGCGCCAACTGATTATCTTAACGACGTCTGTAGATCTGAGCTCGTACCACGTACTCCGCTCGAAGTAAAAAATTTTACGAAGAGAACAAAAAAAATTTATTCAATCTGTACGAAGGTTTAAAGCGTTCGAAGTTCACTATCAAATAAATGGAAAAAATTAATAGAAAAGAAATGATCCGTGATTAAATCTTATACGATATTATTCATAAAAATATCTTTGTTTTGATTGCGGCTAAAAGATTGGAACAAATATAACGAATGTAATTACTTTTTCCGTATCAGAGCGAAGATGCGTACTTACATACGTAGAGGACCGACACCAACACCAACACACTTCCTCATGTTTCATATGGAGGCGATGATAACGA
>Ga0115008_10003097_pt1 | contig 13769 bp, 13 predicted proteins | sample FraStrMetagenome_FD_87164 | JGI IMG/M metagenome (GOLD analysis project Ga0115008, IMG submission 87164) | Marine eukaryotic phytoplankton communities from Arctic Ocean - Fram Strait ARC3M Metagenome | ecosystem: Environmental > Aquatic > Marine > Oceanic | place: Fram Strait | collected...
AATCGCATGTTGGATTTAGCGCTCTTTTTAAATGAGCAGTAGCGCTTCGCTTAGCCTTTTTTGTTAGTGCTAATGCGTATATTTTTATTGATCATATTTATCTAATTATTGATTAAATTTTTTTTAAAAGAAAAAGAGGAAGTTGTAAATGTCTTTGTTGTTAATGAAAGATCTTGATTTAGCCGGTCAACGAGTATTGATCCGCGAAGATCTTAACGTACCGATTAAAGATGGTGAAGTAAGCTCGGATGCGCGCATTCGTGCTGCGCTACCCACTATTCAATGGGCCGTAAAAGCCGGCGCCAAAGTGATGTTGATGTCACATTTAGGGCGGCCAGAAGAGGGTGCGGGTGCCGAGCAAAATTCAGCATATACCTTAGCGCCAGTCGCTGCGCATTTAGCAACATTGTTAGGCTCGGACGTTGCGCTCGTTAATGATTGGCAACAGGGTGTTGAGTTATCTAATGGCGATGTTTGTTTATTAGAAAACGTCCGTTTTAATGTGGGCGAAAAAGCCAATGATGATATTTTAGCAAAAGCCTATGCGGGCATTTGTGATGTATTTGTGATGGATGCCTTTGGTACATCGCATCGCGCGCAAGCCTCTACGCACGGTGTTGCAAAATTTTCACCGATTGCATGCGCAGGACCACTATTAGCGACAGAGCTTGATGCGCTTAAGCGTGCATTAGCTAATCCAGAACGTCCTATGGTTGCGATTGTTGGAGGCTCTAAAGTGTCGACTAAGTTATCTGTTCTCGATACCTTGTCTGATAAAGTTGATCAATTAATTGTTGGTGGCGGTATAGCGAATACCTTTTTAGCTGCAGCAGGAAAGCCAGTGGGTAAATCACTTTGTGAGCATGATTTATTATCGACGGCTACAGCCATTGCGAATAAAACCCATATCCCTTTGCCTGTTGATGTTGTAACAGGTGTTGAGTTTTCTGCAACCACGCCAGCCGTAATTAAGTTGGCTGAAGCCGTGGCAGATGAAGATATGATTTTTGATATTGGCCCGCAAAGTCAGCAACAATTAAATGCTATTTTAGCGCAAGCAAAAACTATTATTTGGAATGGGCCGGTTGGTGTCTTTGAGTTTGATCAGTTTGGTCTAGGCACTGAAGCCATTGCCAATGCTATTGCAAACAGCGATGCATTTTCTATTGCTGGTGGTGGTGACACGTTAGCGGCTATTGATAAATACAATGTGGCCGATAAAATATCTTATATCTCAACTGGGGGCGGTGCATTTTTAGAGTTTGTTGAGGGTAAGGAACTACCAGCTGTTGCCATACTCGAACAGCGTTTTAATGAGCAATAAATTGGGTTTGTAATAACGCTGTATTGTTAACAAGGAAGTGATGCTTAGGATGGAGCAATATGATCAAAGCTAAAATAAATATTGAAAGTCTGCGCGCTGAAATTAAGCCGCTTGATTTGAGTCGGCCCTATATTCCTAGTGCGGAAGAAACCGCCTATCTCGAATTTTATGGTATAGATTTCCAGCAATCTTTGGAACATGTGACACAATATTTTGGTTATCTACCGAACATTGATCTATCGGGTGAGTCGCAGCGTATAGCTTGTCATTACTTTGAAAATATAAATGCTGCTAGAACATGTTTTGTGGTTCATGGGTACATGGATCATACGGGTCTATATGGCAAGCTGATTAACTATTTTTTGCATCGTGGATGCAGCGTCGTGATGATTGATATGCCGGGCCATGGCTTGTCATCGGGTAAGCCGGCCGTCATTGATAGTTTTGGTGACTACAATTTAGCGTTGCGACATTGCATCGATTTCTTTCATGGAAAAGCAGTGGCGCCTTGGCATATTACTGGGCAAAGTATGGGTGGCGCAATTGTCATGGATTATTTACTTAGCGAGCAAGATGACGCCGCAGTATTTGATAAAGTGTTATTGCTAGCGCCATTAGTGAGGCCGGCTGGTTGGTTAGGTATTCGGTTGGCACATTGGACCTTAAAAGGGTTCGTGAGTAGCATTAAACGAAAATTCAAAAGTAACTCGCATGATGCAGTTTTTTTTGATTTTCTGGAAAATAAAGACCCATTACAGGCTAAGCGAATTCCTGTGCAATGGGTAACAGCGATGTTGCATTGGGAAAAAAGATTTCAACAGTTAAGTTGGAGCGATGCCGAATTGTTAGTTATCCAAGGTGAGGGTGACGCTACAGTAGATTGGCGGTTTAATTTAAATAGTATTCGTAAAAAATTCCCACGATCTAAGCAGTTCAGAATACAAGATGCACGCCATCATTTGGTTTGCGAAGACGATTACTATTTTGAGAGAGTAACGCAGGCGGCAGATATTTATTTTGATCGCCGTAGAGATTTAAGAGATTAATCATGATGCTTGTCATTTCTTATACATTGAATGTATGAAGTGAGTGATGACATTTAATAAAACTATGAGCTTCGGCAGACATGCCGGCAAAAAAATAATTGGAACATAATATGTCAGACGAAATAGATAACACAGCATTAGTCAGCAGCTACGAAACGATATTATCGGAGCTAGGAGAAGATCTTGATCGTGAAGGTCTTCACAATACGCCGATGCGTGCAGCAAAAGCTATGCGAGCGATTACGCGAGGTTATGGTCAGTCATTAGATGATATTGTTAATGGTGCGGTTTTCGAATCGGGCACTGATGAAATGATTGTTGTAAAGAGCATTGAACTTTACTCTATGTGTGAACATCATATGTTACCGTTCGTTGGTACTTGTCATGTTGGCTACATACCTAATGGAAAGGTTTTAGGCTTATCAAAGTTTGCAAGAATTGTTGATATGTATTCAACACGATTTCAAATACAAGAAAGACTAACACGACAAATTGCTGACGCAGTTGAATCGGTAACTGGTGCTATAGGTGTAGGCGTTATTGTTGAGGCTAAGCATATGTGTATGATGATGCGTGGTGTTGAAAAGCAAAATTCAGTAATGGGTTCGTCGGTTATGCTGGGTGAGTTTCGGGATTCTTATAATACGCGACAAGAATTTTTAAGGTTACTAGGTGATTTAGGATAGGTTTATATCGATCACCTTATAATCCGAATTTATAATACGGTCGGTGCGGAGGCGTTTTTATTCAAAAGCCTTCGCAGCTAATGCTTTTATTGATATTGAGGCCTCTCAGTATTAAGCATACCTGTGTTAAACACGCTTAGTTTTAACGCCTTCTTTTGTTCCTAGTAGTAAAACGTTAGCCGGGCGCATAGCAAATAAACCGTTGGTCACTACGCCAGTGATATTATTAATTTGGCGTTCGGTTTCTAACGGGTTTACAATTTTTAAATTCCTCACATCTAAAATGTGATTGCCGTTATCCGTTATTACTCCTTCGCGATATACAGGCATGCCGCCAAGGCCAACCAGTTTTCTTGCTACATAGCTTCTTGCCATTGGAATAACTTCAACCGGTAATGGGAAGTCACCTAACACGCCTACCACTTTGCTTTCATCTGCAATACAAATAAATTCTTTGGCCACGGCAGCAACAATTTTTTCACGCGTTAGCGCGGCTCCGCCACCTTTAATAAGATGTAAATATTCATTCGCTTCATCGGCGCCATCAATATAAAAATCAATTTCTGATACGTTGTTTAAATCCAACACGGTGATGCCATGGTCGCGCAGTCGAGCTGAGCTCACTTCTGAGCTTGAGACGGCAGCGCGAAAGTGCCCTTTAATTGTTGCTAACGCATCAATAAAAAAATTCACCGTAGATCCAGTGCCTACGCCAACCACGCTGTCGAGATCTAGTCTTGGCTTGATTAGTTCAACCGCTGCTTGCGCTGCGTCGCTTTTAAGTTGGTCTTGTGTTGATAGTGTCATATAGTCTCTCAATGTTCGTATTTTTTACAGCGTTAGCTAATGTTAAACGCAGTTCTCATTTTAACGGTTGTATGTCGTGCGCGCAGTCACAGTTTAGTCGCTATGCAACACCTTTTCTCTTTTCTATCTCTAGAATGAAAATATCACTAACCAAAAAAAGCCAGCGGCTTTCTTTTAAAGATATTGATTTTTATGGATACTTACTACGTTACATGCCTTTTTTTCGTTTTAGCGACTTTACTGACAGCACTTGTGCCTATGCTTTAAAAATATTTTTTTGATGCCCTAGCAATATTAAAATTAGGCTTCTTTCTTTGCCATTATATAGCGCGTGCATATTTGGTGTGTAAATATAAATTTAGAATAACATGTTAACTACTTTCCATTATTAATCTCTTGCTTTCTAGAGGCCTCTAACCTCTAATTCTTATTAACCACTATTAATAGCTACGAAAAATTTTCCTTGGCGTGGCTATAGCATCAAGTTTTATATCCCAAGATTCGATAGGCACGTTTTCTACTTGTTGTAATGTATGGCTCAATCCTAAGCTTTTTAATCCTTTCTGCTTGTATTTTGCGTTAGCTAAAAAACGATCATAATAGCCGCCGCCACGACCTAAACGATTTCTCCGATTATCAAAGGCAACCAGTGGTACCAAAATTAAATCGAGTGATACCTTTTTTGCAATTCGTGCAGCACAGCGTGGCTGTTTGATTCCCCATTGACCAGTTACGAGTGAAGTTTGGCGTGAGTAGGGTACAAAGCGTAACGATTTATTTTTGGTTGGCACGGGCAAATAAATGCGCTTACCTAATGCCCATGCTACGTGATGGATAATGGCAGGATCGATTTCTCCATCGTTAGGAAGGTAGCTGGCAATTGATTTGGCGCGAATGAATTCTGGGCATCGCTGAAGTAAGTCGCTAAGTTGTTTTGCTTGTGCACGCTGTTGATAATAAGGCAGGGCTCTACGTGCAGCGCGATATTGCTGTCTTAATTGACTCCGCTGTTTGGCTAAGCCATTATTTTTTATCGCTGTTAAGCCAGTAAGAGATGTCATGCGCTTGTCTATATCTCATTGAGTGTAATGATTTCGAGAACTCTTATAGTTATTGTATAAGACGCAGTTGTTTTTGTCGCTGTAAGACAGTGTTTTGGTATTTACGTTGTTGCTGTGATTTTCATAGCTATAAAATAAACATACTTCAGCTGCTAGTCATGAATGGATTCAATAAGGAAAAATAAAGCGGTATTGAAGGTCTAGAAAGCAATGCGAGCTTATGATGGTATGAGGCAAATCAGACCAATACCAATAAGGAAGCTAGATATAATTATCAATAGTATTAAGAGGTATCAAGAAAATATTAATAGGAACGCCCCAAGGTACCGCTGTCATTAGCGGCCTCGAACCGAAAAGGTTCAAGGTGGTGGCTCCTGCAGTAGTTCAGGCTTCTCGGACATGCCGAGCATGCACACACCTACCAACGAGGAACCTCCGGGTGGGTATTATCGGCTCAAGGACATGCTGACTGGCGAATACCCCAGGGAGTTCGCACTTAGTGTAAACCATCTTGAGGGTGACGGAAATAAAAGATATCGAGCATTTACAGTTTTTTTACAGGAGCGAAACAAAGGAATACGTTAGATTTCCATTTGTTTAGCGCTTTGTAGGGCATTATCAAGTTTTTTGTTAAGTGTTTTAAGCATATCGGAGGTTTCTTTACCGCCAACTTGGTCTTTAGTTTGTAAAAATTCATGAGACAAGTTGAGACCGGCCATTATCGCAATACGCTCTAGGCCTATAACTTTACCCGTATCGCGAATATCTCGCATGCGTTTATCAAGCTGGGCTGCCGAAATAAGTAAATCATCTTGTTCTTTGGCTGGGCAGGAAACCTGAAAATCCTTACCAAGAATTTGAACATTTAGAGTAATAATTTTATTACTGTCTTCATTGTTATCAGTCATTTTATCCTGCTTGGATGGCACAGTGCCTCTTGATAGTTCGGTCATTCCCCAGACTCCATAGATTTAAGTCGAGTAATCATTGATTCGACCTTAGTGCGTGCGGTCTCGTTTTTTATCAGCAATTGACGGCGTTCATTGCTCCATTCGCTTTCGCGACCGCGCAGTGACTTATTTTCTAAATCGAGCGATGAGCAAAGCGAGATAAGTTCATCGAGCTTGCTTTCAAGGTGCTCTAATTTTTCTTTCATTGTCTGGCCTTGGTGTAATGCGCTATCCCTGTTGGAAAATATATTAATCTGATGCTTCCTGCTCAGATGACTTAAGCCTAACTCTTCAAGCTATTATCTATCTTTTTTAACCGTTAATAGAAGCGCTGCACTCATTTTGTCAGCATTTAAGGGTTAAAGATAATCACTGAAGCGTAAAGGGTTGCTAATATAGTTCGCGGCGCGATGATGGTCAATAACTGAAAGTTTAAGGCTAATTGATGATGATTGATAATAGTGGTTCAGATATGGGCTCACAATTCGTATAATCACAGTATTTACTGACGGCTTCGGCCCACTTTACCATTAGGTTTTACATGAATTATCACGATGCTCCACCACCACAAAACTTTGATGAGCTTGCCGACTGGATATTAACTGTCGATAGCCAATTTTCGCCCTCTGAGCTTCATGGCGCTATTGCTGGAGCTCTTTGTGGTGCAATGCGCTTACCTGGAGCCCGTTGGGCGCAGTTTGGCTTTGCCGTAATGGGTAGTTCAGAAGCGATTAATCGCCAATTTAGCGAGCTTGCTGAGGCCGTGCTGGGCGGTTTGGCACGGGAGCAGTTTGAGCTATTAAGTGGTGAAGATATGGCTTTTCAGCCCTTTTTACCTGATGACGATGAAACCATAGAGCAGCGCACCGACGGATTAAGTGATTGGTGTCGAGGCTTTTTAGGCGGTTTTGCTGAGGCGCAGGTTTTTCAGCAGAAAAATGCGCCACAAAATGACTCAGGTGAGGCGACATTGGCGCCTTCATTGCCAGAAGCAGTTCAGGAATCGTTGAGTGATTTAGCCGCTATAGCGCAGGCGACCGTTGAAGACGATGAATATGATGGAGATGACGCTGAGTTAAGTGATGATCCGCTTGAGCTGGATTCGCTTTTAGACGAAGACGGAGAAAGCTTTGAGTTTGAGGCTGCCGATGCTGAAGCGGCTGAGCGTGATTATATGGAGATCATTGAATACGTAAGATTAGCTTCGATGACTGTCTTTAGCGAATATGGCTGGGTTGAAATTATTGAGCAGCAACAGCAAAAACGACAGCTACCTGCGGCTGATCAGCCAGCGCCACCGGGAGCCACTAAGTTTTTTAAATCCGGCAATAAAACGATGCACTGATTTTATGCCTTAACGGGTTGCCGCATCAGTGGGCCAGCTAGAGACATAAACCAAGTGATGCCATGCAACGTATTATCCTTATGATTGCTGAAGTGATGGTTCCGACATTAATACTGACCTAAATAAATGTTTAGGCAGTAAACATACAGATAGAAAATAGAAGATTCGTAGACTCATGGCAAAAAGAAATAAACCAGTAACAACATCAACCATTAGCAAGCGTGAGTTTGAGAGGCGTCGTCGTGAGCTCATGTTACAAATGGAGCCAGATAGTATTGCGATACTGCCATCAGCGAATACGGTTATTCGAAATCGTGATGCTGAGTTCAAGTTTAGACAAGATAGCGACTTTCATTATTTAAGCGGCTTTAATGAGCCCGATGCAGTATTAGTGTTAGTGCCAGGCCGTAAGCATGGACAATGTTTATTCTTCTGTCGCGAGCGTAACCAAGAGCGAGAGTTATGGGATGGTTATCGCGAAGGCCCAGAAGGTCTATGCGAAAATTTTGGGGCCGATGATGCCTTTCCCATTACAGATATCGACGATATTCTACCTGGCTTGATGGAAGGCAGAGAGCGTGTTTATTATTCTATGGGCAAACGTCCTGAGTTTGATAAACAGGTGATGGACTGGGTTAACGTGCTCCGTTCTAAGGCTCGATCGGGTGCGCACCCGCCAGGTGAGTTTTTAGATCTCGATCATCTTTTACATGATATGCGTTTATATAAAAGCGCAGCTGAAATACGTGTAATGAAAGAAGCCGCTGATATTTCCGCTGCAGCACATACGCGCGCGATGAAGTTTTGTCAGCCAGGGATGATGGAGTATCAGCTTGAAGCCGAATATCTTCATGAATTTACAGCAAGTGGTGCGCAAGCCGCTGCCTATAACTCGATTGTGGGTGGCGGTAAAAATGCTTGTATCCTTCATTATGGTGAAAATAATGCCATGCTCCGTGACGGCGATTTAGTATTAGTCGATGCTGGCTGTGAGCTGAACTGTTATGCCGCTGATATTACGCGTACTTATCCTGTTAATGGGCGCTTCAGTAAAGAACAGCAAGCATTATATGAAGTTGTACTGGATGCGCAGCTTGCGGCCATAGAAACAATTAAGCCCGGTAGTCATTGGAATCACTCACACGATGAAACAGTGAAAGTGATTACGCAGGGATTGTTAAATTTAAATATTCTACAAGGCGATTTACAAACGTTAATTGAGACCGAGGCTTATCGGCCTTTTTATATGCACCGTGCGGGTCATTGGATTGGTATGGATGTGCATGATGTTGGTGATTACAAAGTGCATGATGAGTGGCGGGTACTTGAGGCTGGCATGGTAATGACGGTTGAGCCGGGTATTTATATTGCTGCTGATAATAAAGATGTAGCGGCTAAATGGCGCGGCATTGGTATTCGTATTGAAGATGATGTGGCTGTGACGGCAGACGGCTATGAAGTGTTAAGCTGTGATGTTGTTAAGTCGGTTAGTGATATTCATAGACTAATGCGACCTTCGGTAAATAATGCTTCATCCGATCCTGCTCAAATTGATTTTATTGGTGCAATAGATGATGGTGAAAAAGTAGCAGTCAAAAAAGTAGCAGCTAAGAAATCAGCAACCAAAAAATCAGTAAAAAAACCGGTGAAAGCGGTGGCTAAAAAAGTATCTAACAAGAAAGTGTCTAACAAGAAAGTGTCTAAGAAATCTGTTAAGGCAACTACTAATAAGGCAACTACTAAAAAGACAGCTACTAAAAAGGCTGCTAAGAAGGTCGTTAAGAAAGCGGTTAAAAAGATTGCAAAAAAAGTCGTAAAAAAAGTTATAAAGAAAGCAGGTAAGACAGTTACTTCGCCTAAGAAACCTATAGTTAAAAAATTGGCTGTTAAGAAAAAAAAAGCAGTTAAAGTGGCGCCCAAAAAAGCAGTTAAGAAAGCAGCTAAAAAAATTGTTATTAAAAAAGCAGCTATTAAGAAAAAGACAGTTAAAAAGGCTGTAGCTAAGCGTGCCGTAGTTAAAGAATCAGTTGTTAATAAAAAACCAGTTAAGAAGAAAGCGGCAGTCAAGAAAAAAACAGTCAAGAAAGTTGCGGTTAAAAAAGTAGCTAAAAAGTCGGCAGCTAAAAAATTGATTGTTAAGAAAGAGAGCGTTAAGAAGAAAGTAGTTAAAAAAACTCGCTCAAAAAAACGGTCAGCTAAGTAAATCTTTATGACAGCAGATAACCTCCATATCACTCAGCGTACGCATTACGATATTATTATCGCTGGTGGTGGTATGGTGGGTGTGAGTTTGGCATGCGCCTTAGCTAAGGTGGACAAAGGTAATGAGTTGTCGGTTTTATTAGTCGATAGTTTTCCTGATAAGCGATTAGCCAGCTGTGATGATTCGCAAGGCCCTGTTTATCATCCTAGTTTTGATGCGCGCTCAACTGCGCTTTCATTAGCCAGCATAGAAACCTATGAATCAATGGGTTTATTGCCTGCGTTATTGCAACATGCTTCGCCGATTCGTCAAGTCCATGTATCCGATCGCGGACATATGGGCAGTACTTTATTGGATGCTAATGCGCAAAATAAAAATGCCTTTGGTTATGTCATAGAGAATCAATGGTTGGGTGAGGTGTTGTTAAATCATCTTGCTACCTTACCTGCCATTGAGCGCATAACCGGCGCTAATGTAGGCAATATCATTCCCAAACAAGATGGCGTGTCAGTAGATATTACATCGGGCGCTGATACTGAAGATCAACGCTCAAGCCATGGATTGTCAAGCAGTGAACCATCAAACAGTCAACCTTCAACTCTCACGGCTTCGTTGCTAATTGTTGCCGATGGTGCGAAATCGGGTCTGCGCGATAGTCTAGGCATTACGGCAAGTGTGAAGCACTATGATCAACGCGCTGTAATCGCCAATGTGCAAACGCAGTTACCTCATAATGGTCAGGCTTTTGAGCGGTTTGTTGCTGATGGTGCAGTCGCATTTTTACCTTTAATTGATTTACCTAATAGTAAAAACAGAAGCGCTTTAGTGTGGACGATGCCCACAGATATTGAGAGTGATAAAGATAAGACCTTGCTTGATGATGAAGCCTTTATTGCAGAACTACAAAAAGCCTTTGGCCACCGTCTCGGCACCATACAGCGAATTGGTCAGCGACAAAGTTATCCACTGGCATTAACTATTGCTGATGAAGTGGTGAGAAACCATATTGTATTAATGGGTAATTCAGCGCATTCATTGCATCCAGTGGCGGGGCAGGGTTTTAATCTTTCGCTTCGCGATATTGCTGCACTGGTTGAGCGTATTGGTGGTGCCATTGAGCAGCAAGAGGATATTGGTTCTTTGGCGCTGTTAGAAAATTACGCCGAAGCACAGATTAAAGATCAGAATTTAACGATTGGATTCAGTCATAATTTAATTGAATTGTTTGGTCAACAAAATCTTCCCGTGCAACTCGGTCGAAATTTAGGTTTGCTAGCATTGGATTTATTGGGGCCAGCTAAAAATCGTTTTTCTGATCGCGCAGCGGGTATCACTGGTAGAAAATCATTACGATGAATGAATCATTTGACATTGCGATTGTTGGTGCAGGCTTGGCAGGTACTGCGCTTGCCTGCGCATTAAGCTCAGCGGGCTCATTGACGTCGGCGCCATTGCGTATTGCCTTAATTGAAGCGAAAACTATTAAAAATGATTGGCCAGTATGTGATGAAAGTATTGATGGCTTTGATCCGCGCGTAAGTGCATTAACCGTTGCTTCACAAGCTTTCCTTACCGATATAGGTGTTTGGTCGGCTATGACTCAGCAACGTGTGAGTCCTTTCGAAAAAATGCATGTATGGGATGCTGATGGTACTGGCGAGGTGAGTTTTGATGCGGCGGATGTCCGCGCAACTGTTTTAGGTCATATTGTTGAGAACCAAGTAACGCTTGCCGCTTTAGTTAATCAGCTTAAACAGTCAGCGAATATTCAAATTTTTGATGGTCAAGCTGTTGCGCATTTACACTTGCCAGAAAAGCCAGAAGATGAAAACCCACAACTTATTTTAGAAGACGGTACTATTATTCGCAGCACATTAATTGTTGCTGCTGATGGCGCAAACTCGCCGTTACGAGAGTTGGCAGGTATCACTGTTCGAGAGTGGCCATATGATCATGACGCCTTAGTCTGCTCGGTAAGTGTTGAGCAGCAGCATCAAAAAACTGCATGGCAACGTTTTACATCTTTCGGCCCGTTAGCCTTTTTACCGTTAGCTGTTCATCATGACGACAAAAATTATTGTTCGGTTGTTTGGTCGCAAACGGCTGAACAAACTGCAGCGGCTATGGCTATGGACGATACAAATTTTTGTATTGCGCTTAGCCGAGCATTTGAAAATCGTTTGGGTAAAGTCACTGCTTGCTCACGCCGTTATAGCTATCCATTACAGCAGCGTCATGCCGTAAATTATACGAAAGCGGGCTTCGCCTTAATTGCGGATGCAGCGCACAGCATTCATCCTTTGGCGGGTCAGGGCATTAATTTAGGCTTGGCTGATGTTAAAGTATTATCAGAATGTATTTTAGCTGCTCATAAACGTGGTCAAAGTGTGGGCGATATTGCTGTACTTAACCGTTATCAGCGTCAACGTAAGGGCGATAATCTTGCGATGATGTCAGCAGTCGAAGGATTTAAGCGTTTGTTTGCGCCTATTCCATTACCGTTACGATGGTTACGTAATACGGGTATGAATGTTTTACAGCAGCAAACCAAACTAAAAAATCGTATTATTAAATATGCCATGGGTATTATTTAAAATATTAGAAGGAAGCAGAGCCGTTTTATGAAAAATCATTTTTTTGCCTATCTAAGTAAAATGCGTTGGATTTATCGCTGGGGTATGAAGCGTAATGCTATTCAAGAGAATGTTATGGAACACTCTTATGAAGTGTCAGTCATTACTCATGCTTTGGGTCTTATAGGTAATCGCTTTTACGGAAAAAATATTGATGCTAATGCTGCCGCAGTTGCTGCGCTTTATCATGATTCGTCAGAAGTGCTGACGGGCGACTTGCCATCGCCGATTAAGTATCACAATAAAAAAATCCGTGATGCCTACAAAGAAGTCGAATATACCGCAGAGCGTGAAATGCTTTCGACTTTGCCTGAGGCGCTTCGTGATGATTACCGTGAGTATTTATTGCATGATGAATTGTCAGCCGAAGTGACTATGTTTATTAAGGCCGCCGATTTAATTGCTTCACTGATTAAATGCAAGGCTGAAATCAAAGCGGGTAATGCGGAATTCGTTAAGGCAGTAGCCGATACCGAGTTGCGTTTAAAGGCCATGGCTATGCCAGAAGTAGATTATTTTATTGAAACCTTTTTACCCAGTTTTGATTTGACGTTGGATGAATTAATTACCCCAGGTGAGGCTGTTTTCACCGATGGCAGCATGAGTAATTCTGAGCATTAAATATGAGTTGTTTGTCATATCTAGACTGCTATTTTGTAAATAGATAAGCGATGCTTATGGATAGCTAAGAAGTTTTTATAGGTGGTGAGGCTATTATTAATACAAAGTGATTATTAACCAGAGAGAGCAAAAAAATAGCATTGTGTTTCGCCTTGTCCAAGGTAGAATGCCCCCTAAATATTTAGCTTGATGCTAATTGAAATTTAATTGACCCCAATGGCTATGGCCGTTGATACATTTTTAGGAAAGAGCAAATGAGTGATATACCTTCTGAATTACGTTACGCGTCAAGCCATGAGTGGGCTCGTATAGAAGAAGACGGCACTATCGTTATAGGCATTACTGATCATGCGCAGGCTCAGTTGGGTGATGTCGTCTATGTTGAGCTGCCAGATATGGGGCAGATATTATCAGCGGGCGATGAAGCCGGTGTAGTTGAATCGGTCAAAGCTGCCTCAGATGTATATGCACCTATTTCGGGTGAAGTCATCGAAATTAATGAAAAGCTTGAAGATGAGCCGGAAACTGTTAATGGTGAGCCCTATGAAGACGGTTGGTTTTATAAGCTTAAGCCAGCAGACACTGTTGAGCTAGATGCTTTGTTGACCTCAGACGCTTATGCAGAAGTTGTTGCTGGCGAAGAGTAGTAAGATAAGAGCAATAAGATAAGCATCATAAAAAATTTAAAAAAGGCCTCTTTCAAGAGGCCTTTTTTCATTCTAAGTAATGACTGAGTATAGGGGCGTATTTTACAGTTTACGCATCACTATTTCAGCAGCCGTTAATGTGGCATCAACAATATCACAAGTATGGGCACCCGATACAAATCCCGCTTCAAAGCTAGCTGGAGCCAAATAAATCCCTTGCGCTAACATACCGTGAAAGAATTGATTAAAACGTTCGTTATTACCACTCATTACTTGTGCGTAGCGTGTAACTTTCTTCTCTTCTGTAAAGAACATTCCAAACATACTGCCCACATGATTCGTAGTAAATGGAATGCCACACTGTTTGGCAACCGATTCTAGTCCCGTGGTTAGTTGCTTAGTGTTGGCAAATAGTTTTTTATAAAAGCCGGCCTCAGATACTAAGT
>Ga0115008_10003098_pt1 | contig 13766 bp, 10 predicted proteins | sample FraStrMetagenome_FD_87164 | JGI IMG/M metagenome (GOLD analysis project Ga0115008, IMG submission 87164) | Marine eukaryotic phytoplankton communities from Arctic Ocean - Fram Strait ARC3M Metagenome | ecosystem: Environmental > Aquatic > Marine > Oceanic | place: Fram Strait | collected...
AATGATAAACGAAGCGTCAAAAAGGCCCAAATAACAAAGGAGGGCAAAGATACACAGTCAATCTGCCATTAACAAGGGACTTTTGAGCATAGCGCCACTGTTAAGAGGGTTTTTCTTCTCGTTTAACCGCATTCCATAGATCATTGAGCCTATCACTGTCTACTTTGCTATTAGTAGCGCTCGCATTACTCAAACTATCACCGTCAATGCTCTCAGGCGCCTGCTGCTGCAATTTTGCTATTACAGCGTCGACACGGGTAACGAATTTCTTATTGGCATGACGTAACGATTGCTCGCTGTTAACGCTCATCTTTCTGGCAACATTAATAGCGCTGAAAAATACATCACCCATTTCATCTTCGACACGCTGTGAGAAATTAGCGGGTAAATCTTGCTGTTGCTCCGCCTGATCAATTAATTCTTCAAGCTCGAGCACTTCTTCTTTTAATTTAGCCAACGCCCCTTTTGCATCTGGCCAATCAAACCCAATAGCCGTTGCGCGCTTTTGCAGCTTCACTGCGCGTGATAATGCAGGTAACGCTTTAGGGACATCATCAAATAGGCCGCCACGATTCTTTTTTGCTCGTTCACCAGCTTTAATACGCTCCCAATTTTTAGCCACTTGATCTTCATCTATAGACGACGCTGTTGATCCATTGGCTTTTTCTGTATCGATGCTGCCATTACCGCTACTCGGATAAAGCGCACCATTAGTAAAGACATGCGGATGTCGCGTGACAAGCTTTGAGCACAACGTATGAACTACATCATTAAATGTAAACTGCTGCTCTTCATGGGCTAAACGCGCAAGAAAAATAACTTGAAATAAAACGTCGCCTAGCTCGCCTTTAATATCATCGATATCGGCGCTTTCTATGGCATCAGCTAGTTCGTAAACTTCTTCAATAGAGTAGTTAATAATTTTTTGTGGCGTTTGCTTTAAATCCCAGGGGCAACCCGTTTGCGGATCTCTAAGCCGAGACATCAAATACAGTAAATCATCAACCGAGTACTGCGACATTAGCTTAACCGCTCTGTATTAATAATATTAGGCATATTATTTAATCTCGCCAAAATACGCACTAACTCTTCGATATTGTGTATCTCTAACGTTAACCTCATATCAGCTGTATGCTTATCTTTATCTGTAATCGTATTAACGCTGATAACATTAACTCGCATGGCTGCGAGCAATCCAGATACGTCGCTCAATAAGCCGGTACGATCATAAGCTTCAATGCCAATATCCACTGAATACAAGCCACTTTTTTCTGCGCCCCAACTAACTTCAATAACACGCTCTAACTGCTGACTATCAACCTGTAAAAAGTGACTACAATCTTTACGATGCACGGTTACGCCACGACTAACAGTGACATAGCCTGCAATATCATCACCAGGCACAGGCTTACAGCATTGTGCAATTTGAGTAAGTAAATTACCCACGCCTAATACCGTGACATCACTTTGTGATTGACGCTTATCAGTTTTTGCTGAAGGTTTGGCAACTAATAATGGCGGCGGCGTTGGCTTACCAAATAAATTTTCAGCAATACGCATAATTTGACTGGTAGATACATCACCAGCGCCTAGTGCGCCGTATAAATCATCGACCGTTAGGTACTGTAATTTCTTGGTCAGTATTTTGTAATCGACACTGGTTAAAGCAAGCCGCTTAATTTCTCGTTCAAGTAATATTCGTCCCGCATGCACGTTTTGTTCACGCGCTTGCTTTTTAAACCATGCGCGCGCTTTTGAACGAGCACGCGATGAGTTTAAGTAGCCCAAACTCGCTCTTAACCAATCACGATTAGGGGTGGATTCTGGCCCTGTAATAATCTCTACTTTTTGGCCATTACGTAATACCGTACTTAAAGGCACAATACGACCATCGACCTTTGCGCCTCGACAGCGATGCCCTACTTCGGTATGTATGTGATAAGCAAAATCAACTGGTGTTGAACCGTAAGGCACATCGACAACATGGCCTTCAGGCGTAAAGACATAAATGCGGTCTTTACCGAAATCATTGGTTAGCTCACTGGCTAATTCATTGATATCGCTATCTCCACCGGCATCTTCATGCCACTCAAGCACCTGCCTGAGCCACTCTATTTTTTGTTCGTAACTTTTATTGTTGCCGTTAGTATCGGTGCCCTTATAAAGCCAATGTGCACATACGCCCAATTCTGACGCCTCATGCATATCGTTAGTCCGAATTTGAACTTCTAAGACTTTAGCACTGGGACCGATTACAGCGGTATGCAAAGAGCGATAACCATTGTCTTTAGGGTTGGCAATATAATCATCAAACTCGCGAGGAATATTGCGCCAGAGGGTATGAATAATACCTAGACTGGCATAACAATCTTTTAATTGCGGCACCATAATACGCAGTGCACGAATATCATAAACCTGATCGAAGGCAAGATTTTTGCGCTGCATTTTTCGCCATATGCTATATATATGTTTGGCACGACCACTCACTACTGCATCAATACCTGCTGCTTTTAGCTGGCTTTCAACCACATGAATAACTTCACCGATATAACTTTCACGATCAAGACGCTTACCGTCTAACATTTTAGCTATAGACGCATAGCCTTCGGGCTCAAGGTAGCGAAAAGAGACATCTTCAAGCTCCCATTTAATTTGTCCAATACCCAGACGATGCGCTAACGGCGCATAAATTTCGAAAACTTCGCGGGCAACACGCTTTTGTTTTTCTGGATCAGAATGATTTTTCACCGCTCGAATTGCCTGCGTACGTTCAGCCAATTTAATAAGGCCAACGCGAACATCATCGACCATGGCAACAAGCATTTTTCGAATATTTTCTACTTGTGCATTGCCCTGCCCCAATACGGGTTCAGTCTCTGTACGCAGGCTAGAAATAGCTGCCATACGCAAGACGCCCTGAACCAAACTAGCAACTTCGCCACCAAGACTACTTTTAACCTTATCAATAGCAACACGTTCTTCACGTACAGCACGGTAAATAACGGCAGCAATAAGCACTTCTTCATCCATATGAAGACTACCCAAAATACCGGCCATTTCGAGACCCGCATCAAAACACCCAATTAAACCATGAGGGCGCTGACCTTTTTTAATAGTGCTCGATTGTGCCGCAGAAGATAACTGACAGGCGATTTCCATTCGCTCCGTCGTATCGGGGTCAGTAAAACCCGGCAGCGATGCCAACCAATTGTCGACATCCAACGTACCGTTTTCACGTTTAGGATATTTTTTTCGTACTTGTACCATAAGCGCCTAATCACACATCCGTGTTTAATTTATCTTAAGAATATTAATGCCTATTTAAAATGAAATCATGAGACTGAAATCATAAGAGTTAAATTGGCATTAACTGTTAACTTTCGCTATCAAAAACACCGGTCGACAAATAGCGATCACCGCGATCACAAACAATTGTGACAATCACTGCGTTTTCTACCGTTTTAGCAAGTTGTAATGCAGCATATATGCCACCACCCGACGATACGCCACAAAAAATACCCTCTTCAGTGGCAAGGGCGCGCATAGAGGTTTCTGCTGCTTGTTGGTCAATATCGATAACTTGGTCAACACAATCATCTTGATAAATACTCGGCAAATAGGCTTTAGGCCAACGACGAATACCTGGAATGCTTGCGCCATCCATGGGTTGAAGACCAACAATTTGAATATCAGGGTTTTTTTCTTTCAAAAATCGTGACACACCCATGATGGTGCCAGTTGTTCCCATTGAGCTAATAAAGTGAGTGATTTTACCACTCGTTTGCTCCCAAATTTCAGGACCCGTTGAATGATAGTGAGCATCAGGGTTATCAATGTTAGCAAATTGATCTAAAACCGTGCCTTCGCCGCGTGAGGCCATTAACTCAGCTAGATCACGCGCGCCTTCCATACCCGATTCGGAATCAACTTCAATTAATTCAGCACCGTAAGCTGCCATAGCTAGTTTACGCTCACGACTCATATGGCTAGGCATAATGAGCACCATACGATAGCCCTTAATGGCTGCCGCCATGGCTAGGGCAATACCTGTATTGCCACTGGTTGCCTCTATTAGCGTATCACCAGGTTTGATGTCACCGCGTAATTCAGCCTGATTGATCATGTTCAGCGCAGGTCTATCTTTAACCGAACCAGCAGGATTATTGCCCTCTAATTTAAGCAAAATATCATTAGACCCTGAATACAGGCGTTGTAATCTCACAAGAGGCGTATTGCCAACAAACTGTTCAATAGTAGGGTAATTCACGGCTTACTTTCCGGCATCAATAAAAGTTGATCAAAGAACGAGATATCGTTCTAATTAAAGATCGCTATAATAGCAAAATAAATGGGTGAATAGTTCTGTAAACCAGACTATTTAGAATGCCGTTTAAGGCCTATTTGATAGGTGCTACACTTGTTTGGCCGGCATATGCCTAAGCGCTTACATGAGAGCCTATAAGCGGCTAATATATAGGCAGTAATCATGAGGCTAAACGCACATCAATCATTTAATGCAACGCAGAAGAGCCATCTAAAATAGCCGCAGGCGAAGATGCAAAGACTTCTGTAACCATTGGCTTTTATTATGGATATAAAATTAAACGGACTGCCATACTCTGCGCGTATATTTTTAGCGCTGCAAACATTTCTTGTTATTGTTTGTCTATTTTTCATTTTTTTTGAAGCACTATACCTGTCGCCACAAAAACAACTTATTCAGCTCGATCGCATCAGTAATAGTCTTGCCGCACATCTGCAGTTAATTTCACCACTCACTCAGAAAAAAATTAGTCGCTTATTAAGTGCTACGTCATCCTATGGTGAAAGTGGCAACAGGACTCATGGCTCAATCGACACCGTGACTATTAACTGGGGAAATCAAGAATGGCAGTTTAATCGAGCCCAGACTGCCATCGACAAAAACAACACGCATAAGTCGATAGTTACTAGTCGTATCATTTATTCTTTAAATGGCGAAAAAAAATTAGGTGATCTAACCGTCGTTGCAAAAAAACAATACCGATACAATTATTTACTCGCTTATAGCGCTGCATTAATCGCCATACTTATTTCACTTTACTCTACATTTTACTCGGCGCTTTCGTTCCAACCTGCCATAAAAAAAGAGAAGGAAAAATTAAACTCAGGAATAAAGCCAGATACTGTTCATAAACAGCAAGAACAAGCCTTAGCCAACAATGAAAGCGAAAAACACGAACTCTTTTTAGCTAAAAAAAGTGCCTTAGAAGCAAGCCGAGTAAAATCAACCATTATCGCCAACACCAGTCATGAGCTGTTAACCCCACTCAATAGTATCGTTGGATTCTCCAAAATATTACTCGACAAAAAAATCAACGCTGAACAACAAGATAACTTCTTACAACGAATAAACGATAACGCCCTACATCTATCAGCACTGGTGAATGATTTATTAGATTTTTCTATTCGCAGTAATCGTATGCTGACATTGAATTATCAAGCGACGGATATACATGCCTTATTAATGTCTATTACAAACACCATGGCTTATGAAGCACAAAGTAAAGACTTAATATTTATTGCCGATTTTGATGGTGTATATGGTTATGAGATAAACACTGACCCACTACGCTTACGCCAGTTAATTTCGAATTTAGCGATTAATGCTATTCGCTATACTCATAGCGGCCATGTAAAAATAAGCGCCCACTTTGAGAATGAAGTCACTCGCAGCAACAGCGATAAGAAAAATCAAGAGAACAAAAAAACGTTGCTACTCAGCATTGAAGATACGGGTATCGGGATCGCTAAAGACCAGCAAAAAAATATTTTTGCTTCTTTTGTGAGTGCAACGAATACCAGTTCAACCAATAATATAACTAAAACTGATCATAATCCTGGCCTGGGGCTAGGCCTTGGGTTGTCTATTGTCTCAACGATACTCCAACGTATGGGCGCTACTATTGGAATTGAGAGTGAGCTAGGTAGCGGTAGCCGATTTGATATTAAGCTACCGATTAAGCAATACGAAGTAATTGACACTGATACTAAGCCTATGTCTATACAACATGTAATCCTGAGCGGTGACTACTCCCCTGCTCTCGATACGCTTGAGCAACGGCTTAGCAAAAGATCTACGAAAATTACGCGCAGCAATCATGATGATAGTAATAGCAACCATTTTAAATCGGATATGCATGCCGACTTTATTGTTCATAATGTTTGTAAAAAAAGCATCGACCAAATCAATAACGGTGAAATAGAATCAATTGAATATTTAGTCGACTTAAATAAACCCCTCTATATTACCGCACCTATTGGACTCACGATTCATAATAAAGCGATACTTGATAACGAAAACATCTATATTATTAACGGCCCCTTTGCTATCCAATCTCTGTTTAACTCAAGTACGCAAAAAGCGAATCAAAGCGCTACCGAAATAAGTAATCATGTCGCTGTAAACAGTCAGTTATCTCAGCTAAAAACTTTAGTGGTTGATGACAACTTATCTAATATTGAATTATTGAGTTTAATGTTGAGTCCTTTTCAATGTGATGTTCATTCAGCAACCAATGGGGAAGATGCTTTATTATTATTAGAAAAAAATGACTACGACTGGTTATTTATTGATATACGTATGCAACCAATGGACGGCATCACATTAGTCAAAGCGATACGCCAGCTTGATCGCTACCAATCGACGCCTATTATTGCGTGCACGGCTCATACCAGTGATGAAGAGTTTCGCCTGTTAAAAGATGCTGGTTTTGACAGGGTCACCTACAAGCCCATAATGGAGCAGCAAATTATAATACTGAAAGACGTTATTTTTGAATCTCTCCCTCATGAGAATGACTCCACTGATAGACCGACTGAATTAATATTCGATATACAACATGCTATTGATAAAACGGCTGGAAATCCCATAATCGCTCTGCGCATTTTCAATCTATTTTTAAATGAGCTGAACCAGGCGATTAAAGATAAACAAAAAATAATGTCTGAGTCTACAGAAACCATTATCGACTATATTCATAAACTTAATGGCGCCGCAGCGATGACAGGCACTAGCGCATTAAAAAAACAATTGAATCAATGTGAGACCTTACTTAAAGCATCATCTTATTCGATTAACAATTCAAACTCAGCTGAGAAATCAGAAAGCACTGAAAAAGCGCTTAATAAAGCACTTGAAGCGGTATATCACGAGATCATATTAGTTTTGGATTGGTATAAAAACAACGATATGGACAACGTTTTCAAAACACAGAAGTTCTAACTGTTTCATCCAGTTTTTTATTATTTTCTTGAATACAGCTCTCGACTTTTCAAAGCTCGACCGCCTAAATGTGGCGCTAATGCTGCTCGCATAATCAATTTAGCGCTACGACGCACCTCTACACGGCTATAATCTTGCTGCTGTAAAGCCAGTAAATGATCACCCAGCACTAACTCTTTTAATTGGCTACTTACTTGCTGCTCTTTCTTTAATTCAGCCATAGTATCTGGAATGGCTTCAATAAAAGATTGCTGACTAAAACCAAACTCACTGTGAAAATGATAGAGGCCTTTGGGATCAATAGGCTGACCTGTCACCGTATCAAAATAAAAATCAATCTCAAACCCTAAGGTTGCTAATAACCTAAATTCAAAACGCCTTAGCGGTACTTCGGTACTACCACTCTCGGTTAAATCAACGTTCGAAAGTTCAGTAATCGCATGACGATATTCTGAGAATAAATTAATTTGCGCCTCGCCCTGCTGAAACAATCGTATGAGTAGCTCATTAAGATACAAGGCAGCATAGAGTTGATGTTGTAAGAAACGCGGCGCTAAACAAGTGACTTCTGCGCTACGTAAAGATTTAAGACTGGACTTACCTGACCACGCTACGGAGAGCACAGCAAAAGGCTGTAAGGTACTACGTAATGAGGCCGCTTTATTACCAGAGCCTCGTACACCCCTACAGACAACACTGACTCGACCTTCCGACTCCGTCAGCAAGTCAACAATAACGCTAGTTTCCCTATAAGGGCGTTGATGCAGTAAAAAGCAATGATTAAGCGAATTATTCATAAGCGCTTATTTGGCAACATAAAAAATTAAAAACAATAGAAAAACATTAAGCTATTCCTCAAAGCCTAAGCTTTTCAGCATTCGCTCATCATCAGACCAACTGCTTTTCACTTTGACCCATAACTTTAGCATTACTTTTTGGTCAGTCATTATTTCAATATCTTTGCGTGCATCGGTACCAATACTTTTTAATTGCTCGCCCGACTTACCAATAATGATTCTTTTCTGCCCCTCACGCTCAACCCAAATTAAGGCATGAATATGAACGATATTATTAACCAGCTTATATTCTTCAATTTCAACAGCTACCTGATAAGGTAATTCATCACCGCATTGGCGCATCAATTTTTCACGAATCAACTCCGCTGCCATAAAACGTTCACTGCGGTCGGTTATCTGATCTGCATCATAAAAATGCGGCTTTTGAGGCAAACGTTTATTAATAGCTGTACGTAATGCATCGACGTTATAGCCGTTTTTAGCTGAAATAGGCAGTATATCTGCCCAACTAAACTTAGTTGCCAGCGTTTGAATATGAGGGAGCAAACGATTTTTTTCGACGATACGATCAACTTTATTAATCGCCAAAATAATGGGTGATCTTGCATTGGCCAAACTCTTAACTACGAGTTCGTCTTCTTCATTCCACACTAAGCGATCAACAATAAATACGGTTACATCAACATCGGCAATCGTACTAGCGGCTGCACGGTTCATGTAGCGATTCATTGCATTAGTTTGTGTTTGATGAATACCCGGCGTATCAACAAAAATATTTTGGTATTGGTCTCGGGTATCGATTCCTGTAATTCGATGACGCGTTGTTTGTGGCTTACGCGATGTAATGCTGATTTTTTGACCCAGCAAATTATTTAACAATGTTGATTTACCAACATTAGGTCGGCCAACTAAGGCCACGTAACCACAATATTGTGGATCCTTAATACTCATTATGATCCTTTAACTTGTTCAACACGGTTATCCTCAGAGATAGTATCAGACTCAGCATAATTAAATTGCTTGAGTACTTTCATAGCTGCACTTTGCTCAGCGGTGCGACGACTTAAGCCTTCACCGGTAGCACTGGCGTTTTTTAATTTTACACTGCACTTAACAGTAAATTTTTGTTGATGTCCAGGCCCTTCAACTTCAACTAACTCGTAATGCGGAAGCGCTAAACGCTCAGCCTGCATTAATTCTTGTAATAATGTTTTTGCATCTTTAAATTCAGGCACTACCGACACGCGATCAAGATACGGCTTGAGTAGTTTAAGGACTATTTTCTGACAATTTACAAAATCACTATCAACATAAATTGCACCAATCATTGCCTCAACGGCATCACCAACAATAGAATGCTTAACTGGGGAAACATTTTTTCGCTCTCCAAGTCCAAGAATCATTAATTGATCTAACTCCAAAGACAGTCCAATTTCAGCGAGTGTCTTTCCTTTTACTAACTGTGAGCGAGCAGTTGTCATGACGCCTTCTGGCACATCATCAAAGCGTGAAAATAACGCTTCTGCAGCCACTACATTGAGCAATGAATCGCCTAAAAATTCCAAACGTTCATTATTAGGTGTACCTGCACTTTTATGCGTTAGAGCCAGTTCCAGTAACGCTACATCTTTAAACTCATACTCTATTCGCGTTTGAATATTTTTTAATAAAGTCGCCTTTATCTGTGTCATTTAAGCCAACCTTGTCTTAATTTTAAAATGTCGATTATTGATAATGATACCTTTTATATTTTATTGAATTTAAAACACGTTAATTATTTATCTATTAATTTATCTGATTAATCCTGGCGCACTCTCACAGATAAAATCATTCAGGGCAGCCTTGATCACTCATAGCGCGATTAATTATATAGATAGCTTACTTAGCTAAGCTTTATTGATTACTCACGATTAAACGGCAATGACACGCTATTATCGAACTTCATTACTACATCAACATTAGAGAATAACGACTCTCGTACTTCGTAATCAGCGATTATCGTATACGCCTCGGCTGTTTTCTCAATATCTATTTGTTTTGAACTTAACGCTGTTATTTGATTAATATTTAAGCGCTTATTAATACGAGAACGAATTTCAGCTTTCGTTAACGGCGTCGCTCGTTCTAAATGCTCAGTCAACACACCATCAAGTACCGACTGCACATTCCAATTTTGAATATAGGCTGGCACCATCTTCAGTGTGCACGTTAATAGTAATAACCCCAGCGCAATACTTGATACCAAGCCTATAGAAGACATGCCTACTTGATGGTAAAAACGCGCTAACAAAAGGCTTTGGCTTTGCTCAGTGTGCTGACGTAAGTCTAGATCGCTCATATCTCTCACCAGTTACAGTCTAATTAATAGGCTATAGTTTAGCTCATAAACGCCTACTTGAAGGATCCCGCGCGTGAAAACGTCGGTAAATGCCAACCTGGATCTTTATGCATCCATATCGCAACTGCTTTACCAACAATACGCTCTTCAGAAACGGCTCCCCAATAACGACTATCCTGACTATTATCGCGATTATCGCCCATCATAAAGTAGTGCCCTTCTGGCACTCGAACCCGAATATCATCATTGCGCTGCGCTGAAGCATTGGTTTGAATCTGATGATCAACATCACCCAAGGTCTCTGTAAACTGTTGGTAGAGTGCACGTTTTTTACCATTCAATGGCGTTTGTATCTGCACTTCGCCATTAATCGTCAACACCTTATTGGTGTATTCGACTAAGTCACCGGGTAAACCCACGACTCGTTTAATATAATACTGATCTTTATGTGGCGGAAAAAACACCATCACATCGCCACGCTGCGGATCATTGATATCGAAGACCTTATCGCGCCATACTGGCAGGCGAATACCATAGGTAAATTTATTCACAAGAATAAAATCACCTACCAGTAAAGTTCTTTCCATTGATCCCGATGGGATTTGAAAGGGCTCATAAAGAAAAGAGCGGATAATAAATACAAAAGCCAGCACAGGCGTTAATGACTTCGCATTTTCGACCAACGCCGATTCACTGTCATTGGGGCTGCGCTTTTTACTTAGCCAAACAATATCAAGCAACCAAATTAGGCCGCCAACAGCAACCAAAGACATTAATATTAAAGGGAAATTAAGATCCATAACTCACTAACTCCATTACTGACTTGGGCAGAATAATAATCATACTTAAAAAATTAAATCTAAATAAAGAGACATATAAAAAGATAAATAAAAAGCAGACTACTAACTGTCGACCTTGAGTACAGCCAAAAATGCCGACTGAGGAATTTCAACATTACCCACTTGCTTCATACGTTTTTTACCGGCTTTCTGTTTTTCTAACAATTTCTTTTTACGACTAATATCACCGCCATAACACTTAGCCGTAACATTTTTACGTAATGCTTTTACTGTTTGTCTCGCAATAACATGGCCTCCAATCGCTGCCTGTATTGCTACATCAAACATTTGTCGAGGTATCAAGCCTTTCATTGCTTCAACAAGTGAGCGGCCACGAGATTCAGCTAAATCGCGATGTACAATAATAGCCAGGGCATCAACACGCTCGCTATTAATGAGCACGTCTAATCTGACTAACTTAGCAGCCTGAAATCGTTCAAACTGATAATCCAACGACGCATAGCCTTTACTGCACGATTTTAAACGATCAAAGAAGTCTAACACTACTTCATTCATCGGAATTTCATAAACGAGTGATACCTGCTTACCTAAAAACTGCATATCTTTTTGTACGCCACGTTTTTCAATACATAGCGTAATAACATTGCCCAAATGCTCTTGCGGCACCAGTATATTGGCACGCACAATCGGCTCACGCATTTCTTCAATGGTACCAAGATCAGGAAGCTTAGATGGATTATCGACCGCAACCGTCTCACCTTTATTAGTGAGTATTTGATAAACCACTGTCGGCGCTGTGGTAATTAGATCAAGATTATATTCTCGCTCTAAGCGCTCTTGAATTATTTCCATATGCAGCATGCCAAGAAAGCCGCAGCGGAAACCAAAGCCTAATGCATCAGAGACTTCAGGTTCATAAAATAAAGACGCATCGTTCAATGTTAGCTTAGCTAACGCTTCTCGAAATGCTTCGTAATCGTCGGAACTAACTGTAAATAAACCGGCATAAACTTTAGGCTGCACTTTTTTGAAACCTGGCAAGGCCTCAATATTTTCATTTTTTGCATGCGTAAAAGTGTCACCAACCGGCGCACCATGAATATCTTTGATACCCGCGACTACAAAACCAACTTCACCGGCAGATAAATCTTTGGTGTTTAATCGTTTCGGTGTAAAAACACCCACTTGATCAACAATATGCGCACGCGCATTAGACATAGCGACAATTTTATCTCTAACTTTAAGCGTGCCCTGTAATACTCTGACTAACGAGACGACACCAAGATAATTATCAAACCAAGAATCAATAATTAATGCCTGCAGGGGTGCATCGGCATCACCCACCGGCGCAGGAATGGTTTTTACAATCCGCTCTAAAGCTTCACGGATACCCTCACCCGACTTAGCACTCACACGACAGGCATCTGTCGCATCAATACCGATAATATCTTCGATTTCTTGGGCCACGCGATCGGGCTCGACTTGTGGCAAATCCATTTTATTAAGGATAGGCACGACTTCAAGGCCTTGATCAATAGCCGTATAGCAATTCGCTACTGACTGCGCCTCAACACCTTGCGCGGCATCAACAATTAGCAATGCACCTTCACAGGCTGCAAGTGAACGTGAAACCTCATAAGAGAAGTCGACATGGCCTGGAGTATCAATAAAATTCAGTTGGTAAGTTTGGCCATCATCGGCGAGATAATTAAGAGTAACGCTTTGCGCTTTAATGGTAATACCACGTTCGCGCTCAATATCCATTGAATCAAGTACTTGCGCGGCCATTTCTCGCGCTTCTAACCCACCGCAGGTCTGAATAAATCGATCAGCTAGTGTCGATTTACCATGGTCAATATGGGCGATAATTGAAAAATTTCGAATTCGGTCAATTGCTTGCTTCATTTAGCTCTCTATAAAATCTACACATTGGGTATAGCTGATGTTGTGGTGGCGTTTAAATTGAACCTAATGTATTGACCACATCGGCCAATAACTCGATGATTATTATTGCAAAAACGCCTTTTTAAGCTCGGCCTAAAAAAGAGCCGCGATTGTATACTAAGGCGCTAATCTAAGCGAATCTGCAGCTCAAATTGAAGGCTTATTGAGTGAATTATGGGTAGACTTCAAAGGTCTGACAATTTAATGCTGGGGAGAGAAGATTAAGCCATCAAAAGGCTTAATCATTACTGGATAAACCGAGTAATTGAGGCTGGTTTTGGCGAGAATCGAGGTGATTACGTTCATACAACCGGACCAGTACTAGGCCAGCAACAAAACCAGACACGCCGCCAAGCAATGGGTAAAAATCTCCGCCATTGCCGTTCTGAAACACACTATCAAAGACAATAGCGACAGTAATCATGCTCAACAGAGGTAAAAGATAAGCCATAAGTGAGGCTTTAAGCACTACACCATCGGGTACGCCGATCTCAACCCATTGACCTACAGTAAAGAAATCAGCCTGCCCTTTATCACAAAGTACTCGAATACAGTGAGTACCCCGGCTTAACCAGCGGCCTAATACACCTTGGCCACAAGCGCCTTTTGCCTCACAACTACCA
>Ga0115008_10003100_pt1 | contig 13763 bp, 19 predicted proteins | sample FraStrMetagenome_FD_87164 | JGI IMG/M metagenome (GOLD analysis project Ga0115008, IMG submission 87164) | Marine eukaryotic phytoplankton communities from Arctic Ocean - Fram Strait ARC3M Metagenome | ecosystem: Environmental > Aquatic > Marine > Oceanic | place: Fram Strait | collected...
AAAGGAATTGTGCGGTTGGTTTCTCTGCTGTCTGATGCACGTGTTTTACGACATCCGTTGGTTCAGTCCACAAATATTCTTTTGGAGCATTGTCGGAATCATCATGTTGATGGTGTTCCAAAATGCCAAGACCATTCTGTTAATTACAATTTTGCCGTTTGCGCTGTTGGCCATTGCCATTTACGTTTGCATCAAGTCAATGCAACGACATCCGTTAAATATTATTTCGGACAACATATATCACATGTATAATGATATGATACCCGACGACTCATTGGCTGTGTTGCCGTTCGACTTTACAAATGACGAAGACAATTGGGACGAAAGATTGTGATTTTTTGTTTGTTGTCTCCTACCACCGTTTATGAAAATACGCTATATAAACCCAACAACCTTTTTTAAAAATATGGCTTACTTGAAAGAAAAAGGATATGAAGCCCGCGCATTTTATTTGAACGTTATATACTTGGTCCTGATTATCTTGGGCACCATGGCCGCCAGTACTTTAAACGCCGAAGTCAAATACACTGTGGCGGGAAAAGAAGTCACCGCCCCGCGCTACAGACGTTGTTTCTTGAATGGTACACAGGCAGAATACGACGCTGCTGCGTTACCGGCTTCCACATATGGCAAAGGATGCATTGCCATTGACGGCACGGAGGATGCGGACGGTAAATTCACACCCACGGACGATGACTAATACAAGCAGGAATTGATGGACCAGATTTTTAACATTTCGCTCGCCGCCGCCATCATCAATGGCTTGTTGTTTGCGCACTCCGTTATCATGCATTTCAGCAAAAAATTTGGCATCGATATGCATTTCAAATTCCAATGGGTCTTTTCCATTGTCAACCTTGGATTATTCGCGGGTCTGGTTGGATGGTTGAATTCCGTGACGGATATCCAAGAAGCCGTAAATGTGGAGAACAACGTTTACTTTGTCGACGCGAATCTGTTTCTCGTTGCCGTTTTTGGAGTTGTCTTGACCACTCTCGATACCATTGGCTCGAATTTGATCGTATACGTGTTATGCACGTCAGCTAAAGGTTACATGTGTAACCCCAGCACTTAAATGAACTATAAATTATAACTAAACTTTTTTTATTAACTCCATCGAGTATAAAACCTACACACAAAACTGTAAATATGAGCAACGTTGATTTTCTACAAGCACACGTTAAAAACACGTTGGCGGGGGACACCTTTATGGGACCCAATACTGAAAAAAAAGTATTGCCAACATGTATTACCCCCAAAAATGGCGCCGAAGAAAACGACGACATCTCACCCGAAGAAAAAACAGAACTTGTCTTACAAGACCCGAAATTTGGTATGTTTAGTTTGTTTGCTTACCACATCTACAGCGGCAATCATTCGTTTGCCATGAAACGGCGAAACACAGTCTTCTGCTCGCACATCTTTAGTTTGGTATTTGCGTTGCCAATATTAGTATTTCTAACTCAATGGATTATGTATATTTCCATCGTCCGACATCAAATACGAACGTACGACGGAGGCATCTGTCCGAATACTGCCCCTACTGAAGAAAGATTGTTAATGATTGCCGTATCTCTATTTTATTTCATCAAATCGTTTTTCTTGTGGGACAATATTGTGGACCGCACCCATCGCAAAAAAATGATACCGGCCACATCCTACATTGTAATGATAGATACGTTTCAAGAATTTGGCTTTAACATATTGGTGTATTTGACCAATCTGTGGGTCATATTTGCCGAAAAAGACTTTTTGAACATGTTTTTCAACACGATTGCCATGGAGTTCCTGATGCAAATGGACAACGAATTTGAACGTGAATATTTTGAATACCTTCCCGGTGTTGCCGTCGATATATACGACAAATACTTTGTCTCGTACCGTGACAATTTAATCATGGTCAATCAAAAATCACATGACTCCTTCTCGTTCCGATGTTGTCGACGCATCACCTGGTTGCCCTTCAAGTTTTTAATTCTCCTATTTCTAATTCTACCCATAATTTGTTTCATCATGATTTTTTTCGGCGCGGTTTGTAAATAGACCGTATAAATGAGAATAAAATAAAATAAAATATGTTGGATTATAAAAAGGTTACTCTCGGTAGTATAGTACTTATTGCACTTGGTATTGGAATTTATTACACCACTAAAAAAACGAAGGAAAAGGATGAGAAGCTGGACGAAGAGACGAAACAATGATTGTAGATAAAAATGACTATAAATAACAATGAAATTATATAAATGATTCCCGTAGGTTTTTGTGTTGATTTGGAAACTACCATTGCCGGACGCATACCCGATAATATCCGCCCCCGTGGGAAAAAAAGGTTTGAAACGCGGATTATTGAAATTGGTGCCGTCCACTGGAAAGACCCGCAGCAACAATTCAAATGTCTTGTCAACCCCATTCCCCAACATTCCGTTCTCAAAAAGCCCGACGACCTCTTCTCCCTATTACGCTCTATGCACCAGAAACCAGACGCGACTCTTAATTTTTGGTCGACCGTTCTCGTCAAACGACACTCCTTGAACAACAAAATGTTTCTGCACGACGAGCCCCCTGAAATTTGGCGAAACCGAACCATAACCAATCGTGCAAAAGATTTCATCCGTTGGCACAATAGCCCAAACACGGGGCCTGAATTCAAAACGGAAAAACAAGCCCTTCGAGAGCTTATTCAATTTACACGTGCCGAACCCACGTGGCTGGCACACAATGGTCGTTCGTTCGATTTCAAAGTGTTGGAAGGTTGCGCAGAAAGAACGAAGAATGTCATACCAAATGCATTTAACATGGTGGACACGTTACCCCTTTTCAGAAAACATCTACCCGGCCATGACTCGTATTCGCAGCCAAAGTTATACGCCGCCGTGTTTGGACGAAAATACAACGCCCACGTTGCCATTGACGACGCCAAAGCTTTGGCAGAACTTTGCTCCCATACAGAATCGAAAACCCCCGTGCTCAAGCCGTCGCGTGTGCCAATGCGCGTGCCGCCGCGTGTGCCAATGCGCGTGCCAATGCGTTTAACTTTTGAGAAAAAAAACCCAACGCGTTTGAAAATCCCAACGCATTTGAAAAACCCAACGCGTTTGAAAATCCCAATGCGTTTGACATTTGGAAAAAAGTCAGGAGAACAATCGGTGCGTTCTTTGCGCGGCGTTGGACCCAAAACCGAATCGGCTCTGGCGGCGTTGGATATAACAACAATCGGGCAATTGAAAAACAAATTCGACGAACACGGCGTGAAATGGCTAAAAAAAGTTGTCCCAACGGGTGTACGGTGGCGAACCATTGTGTCCGCATTGGTTTGAAATCCCCTTTTTAACAAAAATGCCCTATAGATATGGCCATACACACATAAAAAATGTTTGAATTTATTTTTGGGTTTATATTGGGCATATGGGCTGGACAAGCTTTACCTTTACCTTCGGTTGGCACATATGTAGAATCATTTTGGACACCGAAAACACTGCCGGAAAAGGAGATCACTCAAGTGGACGAAGAATCAGCCCCAATGTTTACAGGCGCAATACCAACAACAGTACCTACAAATTAGTATAAATAAATGCTGACAAGAATTAAATGTTTTGGTCGTTACTTAGTTTTTTATGTGGCATCCTTGTGGCACAAGAATTTCCAAATCTTCCAAAATTAAGACCAAAATTACAACAATTTATAGAAAAATTTGGTAATGAAGAATAAACTATATAATAAGAATCGTTATTCCTAAAATGTCTTCCGAATGTACTGTACGAATACCCTCGTCTCAAAACATTCATTTCATTCACAGTAAATTAAAATCACACGTCATTATATTCGACCCACCGTACTCCATTCCAACTATATTGGGACCCTATGTGTCGTCGACGGGCCGTGAAATTAGAATTTTAATAGATCACGCGTCGCGCGATGTTCGCATTGTTGAAGGTTCGATTCGTTCACACGTGCTTCAAACTGCCGTTTGGGCGTTTCAGCAACATAGACTTGCACCCGTTCGACAGGTGACCCAACCCACGGTTCGACCATTGGCGACACTGCATTCGACGGGCAAAGAATGTCCTATTTGTTACGATATGATTTATCAGCACGACATGTCAACTTTACCTTGTGCACATCTATTCCATGGTTCGTGTGTCCAACAATGGTTGCGGCAAAATCCGTCTTGTCCGGTTTGCCGAACTCATGTATGACAAAGCATCTTTTTCATTGTTTGTCGCCATAAGCAAGAACGTTGGCATTTACTGTCGGCATTTTCAATGTCGTGCAGGTCGATGCAGCCATCTTTGTTTGTATCACATTCTTCGTACAGCCGTTTATATTGTGGACCTTCTATCGCCATGATGAAGGGCTGCTGTAGCGCGGATGTCTTGTGTCGCTTTGCAATGGAATGTAGGCGGTATTTGTTGAGGCATTTTGTACCCAGGGCGCAATTCCACAAATCTTCGTGAGAAACTGAACATAGCGCGTTCCCGTATAATATGGTGGTGGCAATAACGACAAGTTTTAACATTTCTACAGTAGTGTGTCATTTTATAGGGTATTTTTGAATCCACTGAAAATGTATTTCTTCATATAAATAAGTAATTCTTTTATCCAATGGATTTTGAAGTTCAACATTCCATTTGGATAGAACAAGTCGGCAAGCTGATGAAAAGTAAGGAGAGTTTGACTGAAACCAACCAAAACAACATTCTGTCAAACTTCATTTCGCAAGCGATTGAAACAGAACTTCGAAACGAATTGGATACGTTCAAGACGTCGATTAAAAATTTACTCTTGAGAGCGTCTGAACAGGCCCCTCGGCTAACTGGAACTATAAGGGAGAGGGCAGCAATGATTTTACCCAAAACCGAACCGATTTTCCCAAACATTCGACTGTCCGATATTCGCAACATGGTGGTGTTCGAAATATACAAACGTTGTGGACACGCCACCGAAACATATTTTGAAAGGTATTCAAGTCCACCGGGAACTCGCGAACAAAACCAAGTATATTCTGCAATCGCGCATGGAAACGCAAAATGTACGGCACAATGGACCGAAGAAATTCGTTATTTGATCACTGCGCTTGCGTTGTTGAAGCGGTTTTTTACAGTGTACGATACTTTCAACAACCGTTCCATTCAACTGACGAGTTCAAATTTGAATTGGTTTGGTACATGTTGGGTGAGCCATATTGATAGTAAAGGTCTGGGAGACCTTGTGTGGGACATATTTTTAGATTTGTGGACGTATGAAAATTTATAATAATGTTTTTGCAATACCTATAATTGCCTTGGTCGACATGTTGCGCCAAAGTTCCGATTCTTGTAATATCTTTTCCACTTGCAACTGTTTTAATGACAGACTCAGCTTTTCAGCCACCACAATTAACTGATGAAAATCGCTTAACAATGGTTTCATATTACTTGACCCCAACATGTGTGTTGTCCGGTGGATGGTGTGAACGGTATCGCCGATATCGCTAATCATTGACGACATTAATTTTGTAGTGTTCTTCTTCTGGAGTTCGGATACGGTTCCCACCACATACACCCCCGTCGTAACGATGGATATTGAAATGAACAAAAGACAAACCGCCGTGATCACCGAAGATATGGTCCGTATCTGTTCCTGCCAAGATGTTCGTTTGACAGAAATCATCGTTCAAAATATCGTGTGTTATATAGTATATAAATTAAATGTGTGTTCGATGTATGTGGCCTTTAATCGTTGCTACAATTGGCCACGCGTCGTGGGATAATATTCTGCATTGGATGATCAAGGAAGACCCCGACGCGTCCATACTGCATTTGCATTGGACGCGCCTGTTTTTTGTTGCATTATTCCTGTCAATCATAAGTTTTCAGAAAAAACCCTCCGTTCATTCAATAGGTTGGTGGATTAAATTTGCTTTTTTCGGGTGGGTCATACCTACGTTGTCCTACACATTGTGCGTCATGTCGTCCGGATACCGCATTGCTATTTCTTTACAACCCTTTATCCCACTTTTCGTCGCCCTGAATTCTCAAACACTGACCGGTACAAAGTTACTGGCGTTAAATTTGGCCCTGTGGGGAACTCTGACCATTTGGACAATTGCGCCATGGAGCCATCGTGACATCGATTTGTGGCAAATTTGGGCTTCCTTGGTGTTGGGCAGTTTGCAGGTATTTTCAGTGGTCCGATGGTTTTTAATGGTGGACAAAGAAAACGTTCTGGCAAATATAACCAGAGGTGTCCAAATCGCCGTACTGATCATGTTTTTTGGCACCATTATTTGGACCCCCCAACACTTGAACGCCGTGTACATGAGTAAGTGGGACCGTTGGTTTGGGTTGATCATTGCCGCTGGAATCAGTTCGGGTTGTAAATTTTGGGTCATTGCAATCTGTTCCAACAAAATGCCCATCGACTCGGTCGCCATTTTTGAATGTCTACATCCAATTGCCACACTTTGTACTGATATCATGTTCAAAAACGAAGTATTTGAATACGACGACGCAATTGCCATATTTTTTTTGGCCGCGGGATGGATTTTATATCCCAAAACGAATATTTAGGTCATCCAAGTCTATGTTAATATGTATGACAAACATGCGGTCTGGTCTCAGTGTTCGGCAATCATGTACTTTGTATTGGGGTTCAGCATCTTTTCATCTTCCATGATTCTGTCTCACGATTCACTGTGGGGAGTACTGTTTATCTCAGTAGGGTTGGTTCGATTTTGCCATGCGGAACACGCGCCAATGTTCGGCCTCAGTCCTCACCGATGGGTTTTTATAAACAAGAAAACGTCCGGTTTTATCATTGGTCTGGTTGGTTGGAGGACACTGTGGTGGTACGTCCTGCCCGTGTGTGTCGCAATCCCCCACAGGACAGAACTGCTTTTACCTGCGTTTGTGTTATTGCAATTTTTGGGTGGTACGTTTGATTTGACCCCGGTCTACGCGTTGGCCAAAAATATCAAGATCCCCATTGTCGGCAAATCCATGGCTTCAAAAGAACAAAAGATGCGCTTCGCACAATTTTCCATTCAATATATTTTAGAAGCGCTAATATTATGGAATTACAGGTGCAGTCAACGATTTCCTTTTACCTTTAGAACGAAGCCCGTGTTATGTTCGTTGTTGGGAATCGGGTTAGCTGTGGTGTATTGCCATTTTTACGTGTCACCCACAAAGGTCTCGCGCAACTCGATTATTACTAAAAGAGGACATGGGGTGGCGGCGTCTTTGACCGCGGCGAGGGCCTGCGAAATATGTGCATCGACGTTGACGTCGCTAGACATGGAGTCGTCTTTCGAGGATTAGAATATTGCAGTATATAATATGAATGTATTTTTCAAACATGTACACTTTCAAAAAAATTGATAAACTCTGGACTTGGATGTGGACACACAGTCCAGTGGTTTTAAAGGACGGGACCAAACAAATTGAAATGAGACGACCCACATCACTCTTCCCGCCCTTTGCCGATTTCACAACTTTTTTCATAATCGTATGCCAGTGCGTGTGGACCTACCTGTTTATAAAGTTAGAACTGTCCACACAGACCGATGTCACTATTGTAGTTGGTATTTTAGCGGGGACGCTGGGTTTCATTTTGCCATTGCAACTGAACAGCGCCCTGAGTAAGAATGCAAATTGTTTGAACAATTATAATGCATTTACAGGCGATTTAATTGCCCTGTGTTGGGATATCATTGCGTTTTACAAATCAAACCAAGAACAAGCGCGTAACGACAAAAATATACAGCGTTTGTTTAACGTAATATGCGCAATGCCCGCGCTTGCAAAGCATAATTTCAGAGGTACGCTGGACCTCACGAAAGCGACAACCATCGACGACAAAGTATTTGTCAACCACTTGGGCGGCCAAGAAGTGGACGCTATGATGAAGAGTCTTAATGGAGACGGTATGACTGTTGTCGACGTCTGTTTCTATAAATTGCTGGACTATCTCAAAGATCTGTTGCCCGACGATGCTAAAACGCGTGGATTTATGATTAAAAGTTGGGAACGTGCGTATGGTTCTTGGGGGAACATGTCTAATTTGAATGCGTATAAGCCGCCCAGCATTTTCACCAATGTCCTAAATGTGGCCCTCGCACTGTACTCATTATTACTGCCGTTCACTCTCGTGGGTCAGGGATATCATGCCATTTGGATGGTCGCCATCGTCGGCTACTTTTTCCTCGGCTTAAACATGGCCGGTCGAAAAGTCGCAAACGCGTTTGCCGAAAACGCAGTCGGTTTTCAAACAGTTACGACTGGACAAAAATCGGCCACGAATGCCATTCAACAGGTGTACGCTACGATGAACAGAGTTGTAGGTGATGATATAAATTTTTTGTTACATTAATTGTTCTCCTTGTGTTATGTATTGTTCAGGATTATTTACACACTCTCGCATAATGGGACATTGGACTTGGTTCCTTTCAAAGCCACGCACCAGTCCCCATAAAGTGACCGATATATTTGGTCTGTCCCCGTGTTTTTTGATAACTTTCTTGTCAATCTTCTTTCCAAAACCAAAGTCAATCATCCATGGTCGTGAATTGTTGTCCAACATGACGTTTCTAGGGTTCATATCCGCGTGCAGTACCCCCGCTTTGTCCATTCTGTTCATCAGGGCACAAATCATACACTGCAACTCGTCCGGGAGAGTTTGACCATGATACGTGTCCACTGGTAACGAGTGCAATTTACGCATGACGATGTATTTTTCTTCGAGATTTACGCCCAGTACTTGGGGGCTCGCCCCAGTTCTGGCACACGCTTGTTGGTGAGAGGCTTCCTTCATTATTTTCGCAACAGACTTTTTCGGTTTGAACGTTTTGACGGCGACGGCGGAACCTTTGCGCACAACTACTTCCAAATCCAACACATTTCCTTTAAATCTATTGGAGGTTTTGGCTTGGTACGTTTTGCCTTCTTTACCATCCAAGCCCAATTGTGTGGGGTTGGATTGGAGGTTCAAAGTGGAAAACTCTACGATACCGTGAGACATTTTTTTTAATGTTTCAAGGGTCAGGCAAAGTAATTGTAACATATGTGCAAATTATACGGTTTCTTTGCCCAAACGTTTGCGTACAATAATTTGGGTGGCGATGGATAGTGCGTGGCAAGGTTGAGCCCTTAAGAAAGCTCGTCGCAATGGTAGTTTGGTTTCTGGCGAGTACACGTCGTACAACGTGTCGGGTCTGTGAAATTCGATGTAGGAGATCCACCATGATTTGGCGAGGTCTTGAAACCCGCGTGCATGCAATATCAAAATCCATAACATACCGACCCAGGGCCACACCACAGTATCGTGTTGATCATGATAGCCGTATACCCACGAATGTGTCGTTGACTGTTGTGCAATGGGCCCGTCAAGCCGACATGGTATCCAGGGGGTTTGTATACATTGGTTGAAGGATTGAATAAACGACCTTGGGGCAATTCCGAAATGGACGGCCAAAATGCGCGGCAGTACTTCTTGTGTTTTGTATATTTCCGGCATCCAAGTTGAAACACATCTGTCGTACATTAATTTAAACTGTTGTTGTTTACGGTTGTCTTTGGCAAACATGGACAGCAATTCCATGCATCGCACTGTGTGTATCATGAGTACATTGGACAAAAGAAGTACACCATTGTGGTGACGCGATGTTTCCCACGAGGCATCGATTTCCTCGTGCAGCGTCTCACTCACAATATTCACGTCCAACCATTGCCACGCCCGTTGGCAATGCAAAAAATATTGACCAACTTTTTCAGGCCTGTGTTCGTACAGCCAATAAACCATAATGATAAACTGCATATTCGCGTCTATAACTGGGACGCCGCGCCTCCTGCTTGTATATTGGGCAGTTTGGCCCGAGTACCACGATGCTTTAAATTCGTGGGGCACTTGGCCGTCGTTGCTCATGGCTTGGGTCAACCGATGGACAAACTTTTCAAGTTCTTGTTGTCCACCCTTTGTAAAACGCAACGTCAGAAAGATATAGAAATTTTCGCGTGTAGAAACCCGTTGTTGGTAATAGTTTTCCCACCAGCCTCCTCTTCTATCCACCAAACATTCAAATTGCACGTCAACGTTAGAAATGGAAGGGTTGTGCGTTTTAAATACGCAGTAGCACGCCCATACTATCAAACGATAAAATAACACAAACGGTGTCCTTAAAGAAGAGCACATGCGTTAGCAGTATAAAAGGCAATGTATATATATATAATGATTTTGTTTTTATGGATTCTATTTGTCTCTGTTTCAGGTGCTCCTTGCTTTAAACACTTGGAAAACACACCCAATTTAATTGGTGCGTACAGGCCACAATGTACACCCGACGGAATGTATGAAAAGAAACAGTGCCATGGCTCTACTGGATACTGTTGGTGTGTTACGCCACGTGGCGTGCGCTTGGCACCATTATTGGCGCCATCGGTTGCCGCATGTTAGACAGTGGGCGAATAACGTCATGGGCTCGTCCGCACCCCGTGTCTGTTTTTCGTAATAATCCACGGTGTTTTTCTTACACTTTCCACATTGCAGGACAGAATTGGTGATGTCTACGGTACGTTCGATGTGTTGGGGGTAGACTTCGGCCAACCATTTGGCGACGGTGCGGCTTTGTTCGCTGGAGACCAACCAAAGTTCTGGGGATCTGACGAGGTCTTGTGGTGAGAAATGTTCCAACGCCGAGGGGTACTGCCGATAGTGGGCGCAAAAGGACCGTGCCTGTTGAGGTGTTGTGATCAGTGGCAAAATTTCCCGCACCAACGCCGTGGGTAATACAGAACCCAAGTATTTTCTCATTTAATAATAAACAATAAAAGGTGTTTTAAATATGTCATTAGTGCTACACAAGTGAAAACATCACGATGAGGGACAAGAAAATGATATCGGAAACCATGCGATACAATTCCAACTGAACAAATGTGCAGACATTTTTTAAATACATAAAATCCAAGACAGAGGGTAGAATGTACGACCACAGTAAAACGCAAACGATTAAGGGTGTTGCGAATATCCATTGTTTGGACAATTCAGATGTCAGAAAGAGACAGGTAATCGTCCAGGTCTTTATTAAACAACTTATCACAAAGGGAGACCAGACGACGGATTGATTCGGGTGTTTCACTTGGTACGTATGCAAAGATTCCAAACACAATTCGCCTTGTTCATTCGTAAATTTTTCATGGATTGTCTGGTCGTATTGGTTTTGGTTTTCAACGATGCCGATTTGCCATTCCGCAATCACAACAAGCAAGCCCACGTAGAGAATGCAAGCTGGTGGGGCGCCCAAAATGAAGGTCAGAAACGCAAATAAAAGTGTCATTGACAAAAACCGACCCAATGTGCGAATTGTATTGAACCCGCGGACGAACATTATTTTGACGTCGCACCAGAAACGACTTTTTGCCGCGCCCCAACCACCCATTGATAAATTCAAATACACAACACTGTATTGCACGCTTGTCACAAATACCACCAAAACAGGTATCCAACGCAAATTGAAGCCATGGAATGCAATGGCTTCGCGCATAAACAATGTGACCGTGCCACACAGCCCACACAGGCATATGACGATGGCGCACAAGCGTGGCATCTCGTGTATTTTCAGAGTTTCTTTTTGAAGTCGAAATGGAATTTGGAATATTGTCAGCGACACTGTTTCCGTTTCGACAAACGAGGTTTTCTCCTCGGGATCTTCCATATTAAAGATTTTTTACGCCAGCTTTATAGGCTATTTTGTTATTTTTTCGTCGATATATTTGAATAAGGCATTCGGTGTTGTGTGCAATGGCTTTAATTGTGTCAAATGCCCAATGCGTTGAAAAGCTGTCACCACAAATTCCGAACAAAAGTACGATTCATATTCCCTTCGCGGTTGTTCGCTGGTCCAAGGCAGTACTGAGCAGAGAGCGCCATTCGTGTCGTAATTTTTACCCAGTTCTTCGATGCTAAATTGCAATGTTTCCAAGGTTTGTTCTGCTGTAATGTCCGGCATCGTATGCATTTCTGCGATGTTGGTGGTTTGGTCTGGAATTTTGAACCAACTGTCGTGGGAAACTTTGGTCAAAACGCGTACTGTTGCCGGTGTCCCCCAGAGTTGTGAAAAGGACAGTACGATGTTGTCCGACGATTGGATGGACTGTCGGAACTCGGTTGAAAAAAAATTGGATTCGATTTGGTGCAAGATGCGCGCGCAATCCTCGGGCGCGTATTTATCTTGTTGGGCGGCTTCGTATATTTTCTTAACGGTATCCATGATATTTTTGGGCGTCGTGTGGACCACCAATTCACAATGACAAAAATCACCGGCCGTCATCCACGACACAAATCGATTAAAAAAATTAGAGAAATAATCGATCGGCTTGTAAAAGGAAATACTCAACATGATTCAAAAAACCAATGGCTATATAAATACTCTTCCATGGTAACCACATGGGAAACCAATGCTGGCAACCACAAACCGCACCCATTGTAGAATGCATTCAACAACTACAACGAGTCGAAAAAACTCTGCAAAATCTCATAGACAAATACGGCAAACAAATTCGAGAACAGAAATCCATGGCACGCACAAAAATGTACAACAAACCAGACTGCATGCAACACATACGCACAATTAAACTCGTGCGTCACCACAAACAAAATCTGGAACTACGACTGACCAATTGCATGGCAAAGCGATACCAGCTGGAATCGTTAAATGTGACGAAAATGCACATTGACGCTGTTAACAAAACAACCCAAACGTTCCGACTATTTCTAAACGTAAACGACGTGGAAAAGGTGGCCAAGATGCAAGACACCCTCTGTGGCATGATTGACGACGCGTGTGAAATAACAGAAGTGCTGAACGAGCCGATTATTGATGTCGATGACAGTGAAATTGAAGAAGAATACGCAAATCTTTGTTCGGAAATACAACTTCCGGTGGCTCCTTCCGATCCTGTGGCTTCCGATTTTCCAGAGTACATTGAAATGAAAAATTTTGAAAGAATTCCTTTAACGGCTTAGAAAAAATAATAATAATATTGAGTATTTATATTTACATGTCCTTGGTATTATGCAGGCGGAACGAGTACAAATTTGCACGCGCAAAATGTTACAGCGACCCTTACACGCTTCCTGGTTTGTGCCTCTGGAACAAGACGCTTCCGTGCAAGATGTATTGAATTTATTTGCACAATTTATGCTGAGCGGACACGAACCGCCCAATAGAATTCTTTTATCGGCATTCAAAACCCTTATACAACACGAAGAAGAGTGCATGTTTGTATTCATGCGAAGAGGAACGCAAACAGCCGCGGGGATATTAAGGTCTTCCAAACCATTATGTTCAAAACGCGAATTAGAACTGTTAAATCAACTGGGACAGACCCAACAGTGGAACATACCACTCTGGACCTGGACAGAGGAACACCATCAGTTGACACCGTTGATGGAACATCAGTGTCAACACGTCAAAGGACCCTGCATGGGCATCTGGTGCTACCGATGACCCATGGGTTTGCCGTTCGGGTCGTTGGCGTGCATTTCACTGGCATGGAAATGCTCCTCCATAGACAAAGCCCATTCCTCCCATTGAATCAAACGTACTTCCACTTTGGTAAATTCCTCTTTTTTTTGTTCCGACATTTTTTATCACAAAATAACATAACTATTGCCGATCAACGACGAATCCGAATAGTGGCCTAAAAATTCGTCCGGACCGTATTGCTTGTGGAACTCGACCATTCCCGTTTTGTCAAACGAAGACAATTCCGCCGCCGATATCACCGTCC
>Ga0115008_10003102_pt1 | contig 13754 bp, 9 predicted proteins | sample FraStrMetagenome_FD_87164 | JGI IMG/M metagenome (GOLD analysis project Ga0115008, IMG submission 87164) | Marine eukaryotic phytoplankton communities from Arctic Ocean - Fram Strait ARC3M Metagenome | ecosystem: Environmental > Aquatic > Marine > Oceanic | place: Fram Strait | collected 2012-06-18
CACCAATATCGCCAGAGACGTATTGGAAGATGCGCAACGGGGTCGAAGATACATCCCTTGCGACACGCCGGTCGCATCAATTGCGCTCGGTGAGCGCGATGAGGCTGTGAAGGCTAGCATAGTTTCCGTGATCACTCTTAGCAAATTCTATTATCGGTCAGGATTAGCGGGGCTGTTTTATCTGCCAAGAATAGTCCGACCCTGCATCTACATTATGTCGCGAACCTATTCTGAAATCGGCGCCGAGATTTTACGCAACCGAGTTGATTGGTCTGGACCGCGATCAATTGTGTCTCCTCTACGTAAAACTTGGATCGTTTTAAGCTCTCTGCCCTACTGCCTTTGGCTTTTAGTCAAAAAAAGCCCAGCCGTCTCTTCTTCAACACATGAAAAGTCTCTGCACTTCGAGCTAAACGAATTACCAGGGATAAACCATTGACTTCTTTTCAATCAACAAATGTGATCATAGGCGCAGGGCTGTCAGGACTGATGCTGAGCGAGTGCCTTATAAACCGGGGTGAAGAGGTCGCCTTGATCGGTCCATCCGACATTCGAGTTCAAACGATTTGCACATGGCGTCGAAAGGACGAGCCAAGCCAATACGCTGATCATGTAATCAACTCTTGGGATCAATGGCAATTCTCGTTTGGCGATCACGAGCAGACCCATTTCGGGGATCGCTTTATATACGAAGCACTCGATGGCCAATCACTTAAAAAGGCACTCGAGTTGCGCCTTGCGCGGTCTAGCGGTTTCGCGAGAATAGTGGAGCCTGTTGAGCATTCAATGCAAATCGATAATGGGTTCGAAATAACCACCAAAAGCGCGCGTTACACCGCAGCCAACTTGTTTGATTCACGACCGCCAGAATTCGCCAGCAACACGATAGCTCAGCAGTTTTTTGGCATTGTTGTGCCTACCAAATGCCTTCGCGAAAAATTAACCCATCCCAAACTAATGGACTTCACTCTTCCGCAGCGATTCGACAATGCGCTTGCGTTCACCTATATACTCCCTCTAACAGACGACACAACGCTCATAGAGGCAACACTTTTTGCTCGCAGCCAAGTGCCCTATGAGCAACTGCGTGACATGGCGGTCGAATGGCTGACTGCCAATACGGACAGGGATTTCAATGACGACATTATTCTCTATGATGAGAGCGGTTGCCTGCCTATGGGCGACGTAATCCCTCGTTTTGCAGGCAATCCTATTGGACTCGCCTCCGGTTCAGCTCGCCCCTGCTCGGGTTATGCGCTCAGTGGGCTTGAAAAGCAATTGAGGAGACTAACGCAGCAAAATGGCTACTCTGCGGTCTCAAATACACCCTACAGCAAGCTGTCTGCTTGGATGGATATCATTTTTTTACGCGTGCTAAATCGGGATCCGCGCATTGGTGAGTCAATTTTTTCGGCGATGACACACGGCCTTTCTGGCGACCGCTTCGCGGGTTTTATGACTGATAATTTTACAGGTATCGATGCGCTGCGCTTAGTAGCCGCGCTACCTAAATCTCCCTTTATTCGCGCAGTACTGAAAAATGACAATTAGCACCGTCGACATACTCGCGATTCTAGGAGTCATTCTTTTTGGAATTCCGCACGGTGCGCTAGACTGGGAGCTTGTTAAACACAGCGATCGAAATCCTAGGCTGATTCGCTTCCTCTGCTTCTATCTCGGCTCAGCCGGCATTGGTCTCGCCCTGTGGATAACATTTCCTACTGCAACCTTGTTGTTTTTTTTGCTTATTACGGCAATTCACTTCGGCCGTTCTGACCCTTTTAGATTGAACCCTACGGCGGCGCCGACTTTTTTTCTGAAAACAGCCAACGTTCTTTTTCAGGGCGGCACAATTGCAGTTTTTCTACCCTGGGTTCATTGGTTTACTATCGAGCCCCTATTTGACGCCCTTAATGCAAACACTGACGCTATAGCGGCAACTGGGTACCCGGCATTAATCGCATGGCTACTCGCGCTAATTTTTACCGTCTCTGAGAGCGCCTCTCTCAGGAAGATCAGCCTTCTAATCGGGCTTGCTGGATACTACGCGCTGCACAACTATCTGAACCCACTTTTCGCCTTTGCGCTTTTCTTCTGCCTGTTGCATTCAGCACCCCACTATTTGAAGGCTTCGGAACACTTGGGCACTTCAGCAACCAGACCGAAAAAAAGTTTTTGGGTTAACACTGTCTGTGCATGGATTATGGTTCTGCTCGCCGCCGCGTTCTTCGATACGTTTGCCGACGCGGTCGCTCCTCTTCTTTCGGCACTGTTTGCCATTCTTTTTGCATTAACACTGCCACATATGATTATTGTTGATATATTGCTGCCTAAGCATTTTTTAGCCTGGCGAATCACCGCTTAATTATTTCTCATTCGTTAAACGAGGGCACGATGCCTGAAGCAATAGAGACTCGAAAGTTAGACCACCTCGTCATTGCCGCCAAAGAGAGCGTTCAACGACCAGCGTTGAGCACGTTCAATTCTGTGCGCTTCGAGCCCTATGCGCTGCCAGACTTGAACATGGATGACATCTCTTGCTCTTGCGACTTTCTCAGTCATCGCTTGTCTCTGCCTCTTATAATTTCATCGATGAGCGGTGGCATAGCACAGGCCGATCGAATGAACATTCATCTTGCTGAAGCTGCAGAAGCTAAAGGAGTCGCGCTAAGCCTTGGATCGATGCGCATTGCCTTGGAAGATCATGGTCAAGCCAAATCATTTCAGCTTCGTCGCTATGCCCCCAATGTGCCCATAATTGCTAATTTGGGCGCGGCGCAACTTCGGAGTAAAGGTGGCGTCGATGACGCATTGCGTTGCATAGAACTAGCAGAGGCGGACGCGCTCTATATCCATCTCAATCCGATACAAGAGGCAGTTCAGCGAGGCGGGGACCGCGACTGGCGCGGCATTGTTGATGCATTAGCTCAACTAAACGCAGTCTCGCCGTCACCTATTCTGGTCAAAGAGGTTGGCCATGGTATCGGCCCATCGACAGCCAAAGCGATCGCCGAACTGGGTATTAAGTGGCTAGATGTTGCGGGGTCCGGTGGGACGAGCTGGGCGCAGATAGAGCATGAACGCATCAATGAAGACGAGTCTATTTTTGCGGATTGGGGCATCGATACTGTCACGGCAATAACAAAAATTTCCGACCTCGGCTTGCCCCTCTCTCTCATTGCGTCCGGAGGCATTAGAAATGGATTACAAGTCGCAAAGTGTTTACGTATCGGCGCAAGCCTAGCTGGCATAGCAAAACCGCTTCTGACGCCTGCTCTGTCGAGTACCGACGACGTAATCGACACTCTCAAAAAATTTGAGGAAGAGCTGAGAACGACTATGTTCTGCACCAACAGTGCTTGCCTCGACGACCTCGTGCGAGCGCCGCTTCTTTAGAAGCCGGCAGAAGAATTAACTTAGGTTTTTGGCCCGAGTGAGTTCATAAACCTACTTGCTGTTCACGCCCCCTCAAATAAAAATCGCGCATTAATGTGTAACGATCCATTTGCGGTGGCCCTCTACGTCTCGTGTTCGATATTCTTTAACAGCCGCTCAGTAATTTCGGTTCCATGGGTATTCTGCAAAAAGTGACCGGCTTCAGGAATAACATAAAAAGTCGCCTGATCGAAAATTGCCGCCCATTGCCTACCCCAGGCTTCGGTAAAGATATCGTCGGCACCGCCCCAGATAAAATGGACAGGCTTAGCCCACTTACTGAGCAGATCGAAATGCAGAGTCTGCGCCGCGCCATTGCCACCGGTGTAATTATCGAAAGGAATGGAAAGTGGAAATCGCCGCAATCCGTTATACGCTTCGTCCGGAAGCCCATTGAAAGGAGCAAGATAGGCATCGTAAATATTTTTCCCAATGGCGCTGGGAAAATCCGGCGCACTACCCGAGACGAGCGCCGGAATCGCCGCGTCCCGCGCAATTAAGCCCGCAGACAGCGCCACTAGCACGCCGACATTGGGCTTCTCACGCGCAAAAAGTCCGCCGTCTTTCCAGCCTTGGTTCCAGCGCTTTATCGCCTCAGAATAGTAAAACTCTGGGTGGTGTAACCAGGTATTCATAATGAGTAGCCGCGAGAATCTCTCTGGCATTGTCACCGACTGTGCCAAACCAATAGGCCCGCCCCAGTCTTGGCAAACAAGCGTTATATCGCCTAGATCTAACTCTGTGATCAGGCTAGTGAGGACTTCGGTGTGTCGCGCAATACTGTACCAATACGGATCTGTCGGCTTGTCTGATTTACCAAATCCTAGATGATCGGGCGCGATACAGCGATAGCCCGCTGCGACTAGTTTGGGAATAAAGTCGCGATAAAGATAGCTCCATGTTGGCATGCCATGGATGAGCAGCATAACAGGCGCATCCTTCGGCCCTTCGTCAAGATAGTGCAGCCGCAAATCTCCCCATTGATGAAAATGGGGCGCGAAATTATAGTCGGCAAGATCGTCGAAATTAGAGTCGGGTGTACGAAAGAAATCAGTCATAGCGCTCTCTTATTCGGATGTTAGACAAGTTGAGTCGATCAACAGACTCTAACAAGTCTATGGCCCCAGAAAAAGCGTTTGGACTTTACGACTGCTCTCCAAAGTGTCGCCAAAATTGACGCCGGGTGAATGGAACATCCAAGGCCGAAATAGAACCAGTCGATTATATTTGTAGGGGATAGCCAAGGTCTTTTCCCACAGCGACTCGTCGATGCCGTCGACCTCCAAGAATTCTTTCACTTTTTCTTTGGTCGTGAAACCTGCCGCATGTGCGCCTTCTAAGGTACGGGGTATTTCTTCTAATCCGGTGCGTAAGTGTTTCCAGAATACCGTGCCATCGACCTTTGGATGCTCTTTCGAGAGATACACAACACCCGACCAATGCGTTTGCCCCGCATCGAAGTGAATGTATTGAGTGAAAGGATCATCGGCTTTGGAGAATCGAATTTTTCCGTTTAGCTCGGTCGATGCGTTAATAGGCTTTTGCTGAAGCATTTGCTCGAAAAAATCACGCTGGGAATTTGACAGAAAGGACTCTTTGGTCATAACACCCGCGTAATTGCCACGCGAGGCCGCATCGCGTTGCGACATAAGCGCCGCTTCGACAAGGCGGTCGGGGTCATTGTAAAAGTCGTCGACGACGAAATAGCGGTTAATCATGCTGGCACGTAACAACCAATCAATTTACTGCATTGATAATACTTAGGCGAAGCTAGGCGCATACTGTGTTCGGCTGCAAAATTTCGATCCGAACGAGGGCGGGAACAGATGCTTAAATTCTATAACCAATAACGACCTCTTGACCAGCGAGTTTTGTGACAGTTTGTTTCGGTAAGGCGATAAGCCGAAGACTTATCACCTGTAGTGGATCTGCTGCACAGAAGTGAATCGTGGTAAGCCCTGCCATTCGCTTGCGTTCAGGGTGCAGCAGCGCTCACAGCGAGGCTGCGACAGCGCCAGAGATAATACGCGCAAGGCAATACTAAGAGGGTCAAAACCACCGCCGACAGCATTCCACCTACCATTGGCAAGGCGATACGACTCATCACCTCGGACCCCGTCCCGACCCCGATCACTATAGGAATAAGACCTGCGATTGTCGCCACGGCCGTCATCATTACCGGCCGTACTCGCAATACAGCCCCGTCGACAACGCTGTCGAGCAATAGCCCTCGCGTCGGGGCAATAGAATCGGATTCACATTTGGCGAGCATCCCATGATAAGACTTATTTAAGTACACCATCATAATGACACCGATCTCGACCGCTACGCCCGCGAGCGCGATAAAGCCGACACTTACGGCGACCGAGAAATTGTAACCGGCGAAATACATAAGCCAAAAACCACCAACTAATCCCAACGGCAGTGTTCCTAAGATCAAAAACACTTCGGCGAAGTGTCTAAAATTGGCGAACAACAGCAGCATAATAATTGCGAGCGTGAAGGGAATGACAAGCGTGAGGCGCTCTTTCGCCCTTTCCATATACTCGAACTGCCCCGACCAGCTAAGTGAGTAGCCCGGCGGCAACTCGAGCGTATCGGCAATAACCTGCTTTGCGTTTCTGACGTAGGTCCCTATATCGACATTTTCAATATCGATTAACGTCCAGCCATTGAGTCTCGCATTTTCGCTGCGGATACTCGGTGGCCCGTCTTCTATGAAGACATTGGCAACGTCTGCTAGCGCAATACGTTGGCCATCGGGGGTCAACAGGGGCAACACTTTCACCGATTCGAGTGAGTCCCGATAAGCCTGCGGGTAACGCAGCTGAATCGGATAACGCTCGAGCCCCTCAACGGTTTCACTAATATTTATTCCGCCGATAGCGGTCGTCACAATTTGCTGGATGTCGGCGACATTGAGCCCATAGCGTGCAGCACGATCGCGGAGAATGTCGACTTTGATATAGCGACCGCCCGCCACTCGCTCGGAGTAAACCGACGCGGTACCCGGCAGGCCGGCCAGGCTTCGCTCTATCTCCTGCCCTAACCGCTGTATAACCGTGAGGTCGGGGCCGGCGATTTTAATACCCACGGGCGTTTTAATGCCTGTCGCCAGCATATCGATGCGTGTCTTGATAGGCATCACGAAGGCGTTGGTTAGCCCAGGCAGGGTGACGAGTGAATTCATCTCGTCTATGAGGTCTTGCGTCGTTATGCCTTCCCTCCATTCGCTACGTGGCTTCAATTGAATAAACGTTTCGATCATCGTAAGTGGCGCCGGGTCGGTCGCGGTTTCCGCCCGTCCCATTTTGCCAAATACTGTGTCTACCTCGGGCACTGTCTTGAGTAATTTGTCGGTCTGCTGCAACAATTCACGCGCCTTACCGATAGATATGCCTGGGAAGGTTGTTGGCATATACATCAGGTCTCCCTCGTCTAAAGGCGGAATAAACTCGCTGCCGATTTGACCTGCCGGCCAAAAGCTACCGAGGGTGATAAGAACCGCAGCTCCCATCGTGAGCTTAGGTTTAGCCAGTACACCCTTTATTGCGGGGCGGTAAAGCCGAGCGATCGAACGGTTAAGGGGATTAGCCTGCTCAGGCATAATTTTTCCGCGGATTAAATAACCCATTAGCACTGGCACCAGCGTTATCGACAGAAATGCCGAAGCCGCCATCGCATAGGTTTTCGTGAATGCCAGTGGTGCAAACATTTTGCCTTCCTGCGCCTCGAGCGCGAAGACCGGCAGAAAACTCAGCGTGATAATGAGCAAACTAAAGAACAGCGCCGGCCCGACCTCTCCCGCTGCCTCGGCCACGATGCGCCAGCGATTTGCGTCGGTCAGTCCTGCACTTGTCGATAGGCCTTTGGGGGTAGCGCTTTCTCCTGCCAATTCCAACTTCTTATGCATGTTCTCGATCATGACGGTCGCCCCATCGATCATGGCACCAATTGCGATTGCAATTCCCCCTAGCGACATAATGTTGGCGTTGATCCCTTGTAGGTTCATGACGGTAAACGCGGCGAGCACTCCCACCGGCAAACTAATGATCGCCACAAGTGACGAGCGAAAATGAAAAAGAAAGGCGATAAATATGAGAGCGACAACAACGAATTCTTCAAACAGTTTTTCCCACAAATTGTTCACCGCGCGAGTGATCAGTGCCGAGCGGTCATAGACAGTGATAATTTCGACACCCTCTGGCAGCCCTGCCTTTAATTCTTCGATTTTCGCTTTGACGTCTCGTATCACCTCTGCTGCGTTCTCGCCGTAGCGCATAACGACGATACCGCCAACAACCTCGCCCTCGCCGTTTAGCTCAGCGAGCCCTCTGCGCATTTGAGGGCCGAGGTTAATGTCGGCGATATCCTTGAGCAAAATGGGCGTGCCGTTTTCATTTAGGCCGAGTGGGACGGTTTTTATGTCATCGATACTCGACAAGTAACCGTCGACTAAAACCATGTATTCGGCTTCGGCCATCTCGATCACCGACGCACCAGACTCTTGATTGCCTCGGTTAATTGCCGTTTGGACATGACTTAACGGAATGCCGAAAGCGCGCAGTTTTTCTGGGTCTATCTGAATTTGATACTGTTTAACCATGCCGCCAAGCGACGAAACTTCTGACACACCCTTCACAGTTTGCAGCTCGTATTTCAGAAACCAATCCTGAATACTGCGCAGCTGACTTAGGTCATGTTGTCCCGTTCGGTCAGCCAGTGCATACAAATAGACCCAGCCGACGCCCGTGGCATCAGGACCGAGCTGTGGTTTAGCAGTCGCGGGGAGGTCAGCTGACACTTGGCTCAAATACTCGAGCACTCGACTCCGCGCCCAGTAGAGGTCTGTTTTGTCCTCGAAAATCACATAGACATAAGAGTCACCGAAGAAAGAGTAGCCGCGCACAGTCACCGCGCCCGGTACTGAGAGCATCGCTGTCGTCAGTGGATAGGTCACTTGGTCTTCGACCACCTGCGGAGCCTGCCCCGGATAGGAGGTCTTCACAATAACTTGAACATCGGATAGATCGGGAATCGCATCGACCGGCGTCGTCCGCAATGAATAGGCACCAAAAATTAAAAGTATTGCCGTAAGCAACAACACCAGCATTCGATTGGCGATAGACCAATTTATAACGTTAGTAATCATCTTATTTCCTTGTCGCCCTCGTCGACTTATGAACACCAATCACCTAACCACGTTAGGTCACATTTAGTGATCATGGTGCTCTGCCTGCTCCGCATCTGTAGGCGTAGTCATCGGCATAGTCATTGGCGTAGTCATCGGCATCGACTGCGGTTGATCTGGCTGCCCCCCGCCGCTATTAATCGTGTCTGCAGACGATCCGGCCATACGCAGAAAGTCCGAAGTAATGCTCGATTCCGAGTCCAGTAAAAAGTGCGCAGAGGTCACAATCCTGTCTCCGCTTTCGAGCCCTGAAATAATCTCTGTTTGGCTATCGCCAGTTCGGCCTAGCGCGACCTCAACTGATTTAAATCTACCTTCACCCATGGCAAGAACCACGCGGTCTTGCACGCCGCTGCGGATAATCGATTCATTCGGCGCGAGCAATACCTGACGTCCTGATTCGCTGTGCTGAATCATGACCTGCGCAAACATATTCGGCTTAAGTGCTTGGTCCTGATTCTGAAACTTAAGTCGTACAGGAATCGTGCGAGTGTTTTCATCTAGGGTCGGGTAAATAAAATCGACTACGCCTTGCCATTCGCGCCCGGGCAGATAATCGAGCGTCATGGTCACGGGGTCTGAGTTGGACACAAGCGAGGCCTGTCGTTCGAACACTTCGGCAATCACCCAGACCTCGTCTAGCACGCCTATCGACATAATCCGATTGCCGGGCTGTACATACTGTCCTTCGCGCACACTTAGCTCGGCAACTAAACCGCCCTGAGGCGCATAAACGGTGACAGTCTGAAAAACGCGACCTTCGCGTTTAATTCGATCGATAAGCCTTTGCGGTACTTGCAATGCCCGCAAGCGTTCTTCTGATGATTCTATGAGCGTCGGCCGCGTCGATTCTCGGCTCATCGCAATGAGCAACTCTTCCTGCGCGTTAACCAACTCAGGCGAGTAAATCGAATAAATAGGTTCTCCTTCTTCGATAAATTCACCCTGGGTTTTTACGTTAAGTACGTCAATCCAACCTGCGATGCGTGGATGCATGTGTACGAGGCGATCTTCGTCGAATCGAACATAGCCCACCGTCCGAATGTTGCTTTCGAAAGGGCCGACCTCGATGGTCTGGGTTCTCACTCCAAGATTGTTTTCTACCACCGGCGAAATCGACACCATTCCTTGTGCATCATCCGTCGCATACACAGGGACAAGGTCCATACCCATGGGTGACTTGCCGGGTGTATCGCGCCTATAGTTCGGATCCATTGGTGCAACCCAATAGAGCGGGTCTGGCGATGCGATCTGTGTCGCCGATTTCGGTGCAACAGCAAGCCACACCCCGCCAGCGCCAACAATAGCCCCCATAAAAAGAACGCTAGCCAGTGTCTTCATAGAAATTGTCATCGGGTTATTCCTCGTTTATGGCCGAACCAGCCAGTAAATAGTCGAGCCGTGCCAATACCTGCAAGCGCTCTACATCAATCTGAAGAAGATCTATTTTTGTATTGAGCTCGGCGATATAGGCGCGCATTACTTCTTCGAAGTCGCCTTCATCCGCCGTGTAGGCCGAGAGAGTCGCCTCGGTAAGGTCGTTGATTTGCGCGAGAAGTAAATCAGCGTAAAGAGTGCGTCGCTCATCAAGAATATTCAGCTCTGCGACGGCTTGCTGATAATTGGCAAACAGTTCTTTTACTATAAGCGTGCGCTCGACTTGTATCGCAGCTGCACTGTGTTGACTCGCTCGAATTAGCGGCTTTTGTCTTTTCTCTGCAAACAGGGGGACATCGAAACTGAGCTCTAATGTAAGAAAATCCGCTCGGTTAATCCCCCCCGGTGCGTTGTCTCTGTAGCCATACGCGGCGCCAACCGTGTATTCAGGTTTTAAGCTTTGCTTGGCCAGTGCAACCTGTGTGGCCGCCACTTCGATCTGCTTATCGTGGCTGCGGATTCGAGGATGCGTTTCGAAAAACTCAGCGGCTTCGGCAAGGGTCGCTAGCCTAATTTGAGACGGCGTGCGCTGCGGAATCTCGTCGCTCAAAGCACCCACAATCAGCGCGCTAGGCACCCATTGCGCAAGCTGTTGCTTATTGCTGTCCTGCGCTTGTCGCAGCACAGCAAGCCTATCGTCTAATCTCAATAGTTCGAGCTGTGCGCGCACCACGTCTTGCTGCCTTGCAAGCCCAGCCCCAACGGTATATCGCGAGCTCGTTATATCGATAAGCTGTTGGAACAACGATCGATCGGCTTCGATTAACGCGATCGATCGCGCCGAGAGAAAGCTCTTTAACCAGAGTTGTGAAACGAGTAGCTCAACCTTCGCCTTGCGGTCCGCTCTGAGAAAAGGGTTAACCTCGCTTTGCTGTTTCTTCTTTTGCTCAGAGAGCAACAGAGTATCTCCGCGTGGGATCACCTGATTAATACCGACGCGCAGCTGAGTCATCGGCTCTTGACCAAGATTGAAGGTGTCAAGCGGCAGGTTCGACAGACCGATCGAGACGCGAGGGTCTGGCAGCTGCGCCGCCGCTAGTGCTTCCTCGAGCATCGCTTGCTCGCGTTCAACATTTGCTGCAAGCCAATCGTCTTCCAAGACCGCTTGCTCTATGGCGTTTTCGAGGGTTAGCGCCGGATACGTTTGGGCTACTGCCTCTAGCGCGCCCAGACACAACGCTTGCGCAAACAAAGTGGCAAGCACAATTCGCTTTGATAAATTTTTCATTAGAATAGCTCTCAACCGAACATGGGCAGCGATGGCTGCTTTCAATAAGCACAACGTCGCGGCGCGCGTGTTCTTCTAAGAGAAACTAAAGGGAAATTCGACCCGGTCGCTCGCGATAAAAACGAGCCCGAGGCCTAACCTACCGACGCACCGATCCTGTGATTAGGCTGCAATCGGTGGGCGAAAGAGGTTTTCGAGTGAGTTGCTGAGGGTGGGCGCGAGATAACTCTCACGCAGTAACGCGGGAGAGTCGGGGCGATTGAGTGGCTGCGGGTTTATGCTGCTTACAACGCTGCAGCTCAGACAAGAGTCACAGTCATGATCGGCTGGAGACAATCCTGTGTGGCCGTCTGCCTTTTCGACTCCCCCCTGCTCGCTCGAGTGAGTCTGAGCCTGATTAACAACAGAGGTGGTGTGCGCGTCTACGTGAGACCCAGAACGCTCATCTTCGAAAAAATCTGCGTGAGACGTGTCTGAGAAAGACGCGTCTGAGAAAGAAGAGTCTGAATGGCCCAGGTGGCTAAGCTGATCAAGCTGATCAAGAGGCGCGCTAGTGTGCATGCCCAGATGACAGTTCAGCGCGCCAGCCGGTGTCACCATCATTTCGCAGGCAAGTAATGGTAGCGCAGCCACCTGCCCGACAGCACCGAGGAGAGCGAGAACAAACATAAACTGCGAGGGCAACTGCTTGACGAGTTTTTGCGCACGAACTTCAGTCCGTTTAGCGTTTACCCTTCGATGGGTACTGGCTATTTGGCTTAGCCTTAGCCTTAGCCCCAGCACGCGCGTCGCAAACAAAGTAAGTTTAAGAAAGTTCATAATCCAATGGTGCGCCATGGCCTGAAAAAATGCAACCGCTTCATGGAAAAGCCAATTTATTTCATAACCTTAGAGCCACACGAAAGTTTGCCGCGATATCGAGCTGGCAAATTAACGACTCAGGTTGCGCGCAGGGACGATCAGCAACGCATAGCACGCGATGGCCACGAGCAGGCTCGTATTAATCCCACTCCACATCGAAATCGCCACGGCAAGCACACTCGCAAGAACCCCCGTCGCGCCATTCACACCCCACATCCACGGCAGGCAATCGTCGGAGTACTGACGGAACAGGCGAAGCCCTAGAGGGAAACACATTCCCATAGGTATTGCAGCTGTCGCCACCAGCAGAATCACAATCAGGCAACGAGCGACAAGCCCCTGATCGATGGTCGCTTGGATAATCGGACCCGACAACAAATAGATCGCACTAATGAGAACGACAATTGTCAGCGGCAAGGCGAGCGTCCAGCGCTTATCGCGTTCGACAGAGATGCGATCAGATAATGAACTGCCCAACCCCGCCGCGATTATCATCGAAAACAGCAGTACCGACACCGCATAAACCGGGTGGCCTAAGTAGACAGAAAAACGCTGAATCAGTGGTATCTGCACCATCATAAATCCGGTGCCTATGCAGGCGAAGTAAAGCAGGCCGTTGGCGAACACGCCTTTGGGCAGATTCGGCTTTCCCGAAAGCAAGAGCGGCACGCCAATAACGAGCGTCACACCAATAAAAGCGAGCAGGCACAAAAGCATGAGCGTGTAAGTTGCAAGGAGGTTACCGCCCGCAACGATACCCAGCTCGCCGAGTTCCGCGTCGGTGCTTAACAGCGCCGATGGTTTTAGGATATTGAAAAAATACGGGCGGCTATCGAGCGGCGGCGAAAAGTCGAGAAACTCGTGCTGCGTTGCTGCCTCAAGCTGGGCGACGCTATTGCTCGCTAGCGCATCTCGAATGAGGCGCTCGCTACTCTCTTGGCGCGGCGAGTGCAGGATAGTAAACGCCATCTCTGCAGCAACTACTTCTATTTGATCGAGGTCGGCGTCGCTGAATGGCGTGGGAGAGACAAGGAGCGTCGCGACCGTATTACGCGCCACTAACACCGCATGATCGCCAGGATTCTGTATTCCTTGTTCCAATAATGACATCGACGCAAGCGAGATCAGCCTATTAGTCTCGGAAAGCGCCTCCGGAGAATACCACCGGGAAACACTAAGCAAGCCGTGCGGAGCGAGCTTATCGAAGAATATTTGCCACCCTTCAACCGTGTAGAGGCCGTTCTCGGACAGCGTAAACGCGCCTGCTCCAGTTGCCGCCCACGTGTCGATAAGCGACATCTGAATCACATCGTATGTCTCATCGGTGCGAGTCAGGAACGAGCGCGCCTCATCGTGTACAAACTGCACTTCGGGCTGCTGGTCGAGTGAGACAAAGTCGCGGCGGCGGTCTTGTAATATGTCGAGTATTGCTCCGTTTATTTCGATTCCGGTGATGTGTTTGCTCTTAGCCCATAGCGCGGTAAGAATGTCGCGTCCGCCGCCTACGCCTATCACTGCTACGTTGCCCTCTTTGCGTAAATGATAAGGCAGGGAAGTCACATCGAAGCGCGGCCAGTCCAGCTCGTCTTTATTGCCATCCCA
>Ga0115008_10003103_pt1 | contig 13753 bp, 17 predicted proteins | sample FraStrMetagenome_FD_87164 | JGI IMG/M metagenome (GOLD analysis project Ga0115008, IMG submission 87164) | Marine eukaryotic phytoplankton communities from Arctic Ocean - Fram Strait ARC3M Metagenome | ecosystem: Environmental > Aquatic > Marine > Oceanic | place: Fram Strait | collected...
AAATAGTTGATAGGTAAAATTCACGGCGTTATTTCGGAAGAAGGGTTATAGATTAAGTTGCTTTGCGTTTGTCGGAATTGCGGAAGTGAATCTTGACCGTTGCATAAAAATGTGACAAAATGAATAAAACGTTCGCAGACCAATGCCGATTATCGAACTCAATAGCGCAGCACATCATTAAAAGGACGAAAATAAAAAAGTTAAAGAGTCGTCGAAAAGAGAACCAGAATACCATCAGCCACACCTATACACATTTCAGAAACTGTTACAGGCGCGTTTTTACCTGTATAAGACATAATATTAGCGTTCCCTTGAATGTCAAAATATGCAGGTGCTCTTCGGCATCTGTGTGCCGCTCGAGGTTCCATCTTTTCCATTGATGCGTGGCTATTTGGTGTCCACGAGCGAAACTCAATGCGCCAGCTACAAGAGCAGATACCATTGCGAAAACGTCAGTAACTGTAGGCGGTGGTAGACGAACGATACAAGTAGAGGCAGTTCTAAAGGCGCGTAAAATCTGATTGAATATTTATTATATACCTTGACTGTTGGAATTTTGATTGAAGTAGTTCCTTGCCTCGTCTTTTTCCCATTTCTAGCTTAATTTCTTTTGGCTGGATGACTTGTGGCTTGTTCTGCGACAGAAAACTATCCGTTTGTTTGATTTCATCTGCTGAAAATTGCAGAACGGCTTTATTGAATTTTCTTCTGAGACTTTCGACAACTGCATCAAAGTCGATAAACGCAAATGGTCTGAATGAAATTTAAATAATAAAATCTGTTCTAGAAAATTTTTTTACCTCTGCGCTGAAATGACTTTGTTGGGCTCATAATGAGCAGAAAAGCGTTCAATGACAAGTTTGAGAAAACAAAAGGCCTCCGAAGCAGTTGTTCTAGAGTCGATGAGTAGCACGACGGCGAACTCGGAATCAACTTGCCAGCAGAGGGTGTAGCCCCTGTTGTGAGCAGTACATGTGCTCTTGAAATCACGGAAGCGGGTTGATACACCTTTTATGAGCCTTTTGCAGTCAACCAGAGCTGTAAAAAGAGTTAGGATGAGCCGCTCTTTGCAGCCAGTTACCTTTGTCTTGACTGTATTCCGTGGATGCAGCAATCGGCAGACCATCCGATGCCCTGTAAAGTGAGACGGAGATTATCATTGCCTCGGACGATACATCTAAAAGTTCATCATGAAAAAGATATCCAGGATTTCGCACATTACATTCTGGTAAAGAAAATCAGTCAAAATATTTCAACGGGATTATATATATAATTGTAAAACGGCAGATTTATAGTAGGTAAAAGTCTGGTAACACAGAAAATAGAAGTATTTTTTTATGAAAGCAAAGAAGCAAAACATTTTGTGAAATATTTTTAAGTTTTAATCAACTTGTTCAAATTTTTGTATAATTAAATTTAATAAATTCTTTAAATAAGTCTAAAAACCAACACAAATTGGGCTGGGCAACGAGGAATAGTTATTATCGAATAGACTAGATAATTGCTTATCGGAGGATGCTTGAAAAGGTTGAGAGTTATTGCACCTGTGAATTGGCAGAGTTTTAATTATTTTGAAAAAGGTATCGAGGTTCAGGGGCTAAGAATCAAACGTCGCTCACGAGTCACTTTGGTATTGAGATTAAAGTGGACGGCGTGCCCTCCAAGATTGCCGCCCTCAACGACTCAAGAAGAGGGATGATTCGATGGTCTTCGAAGCAAAGGTTTAGCAGCGAGCTCGTGTCACTGCGACTGGCGAGCGCAAGTTTGTACTGAAAGAGCTTCCCGTCGAAATAATTCCAAGGATACGTGTACTCGGGGGGCAGTGGTTGGCCACAGATGTCGTTTGCAAACGATGCATGTTCGCAGCATCGGATAAACATTGAGCTCAGGGCGACGCCTCGCTGAGTTAAATTCGGGTCTAGCTTTGATGTGAACGCTAAAAATATCAATCAGTAAACCAGATTGAAAATGAAAAATTCAAACTGTTTTCTTAAAAAAAAATCAAAATTTCTTCCTTGATTTTTTTTGAATAAATCGAATTTGAAAATACTAACCGACATTGCGCAAATTCGGCGAAAGAATGACAGAAAGAAAAACGTTGATGTCCATCACTCGCAATAAACTTCCTGGCTGTTGATTGAGATATCGCAAAACGATCAGAGGAATGACAAGATTTGGTTGAAGCTCGGCGAAGAACGGCGTATCGCTCAGAAATGTCGAAATAAGCGTTCTTACTCGCCGATTGAAATCGGCTGGACGGCGAGAAAGCCACAGTATTTTTAGGTCGGGCGTTTTCCAAGTTTGAATTGGAAGAGCGCGGACGAGCTTTGGAACTCGATTATTTGGATGCCATTCGCTGAAACAATTAAAATTTTATAAGAATATTTGGCTCACCGGAGAAGAATCGGATCTGGTTTCCTCTTCTTTCTGTATTCTTTCTGTATTGAAGAAGATATCGAGAAGAGAATCCCGTAAAGAATTTGCCTAAGTGGCTTTGTCACTTCTAATGAGCGAACAAGATACTTCCTTTGGACAATATCCTCGAGCGCACCGGTAAAGAAGACTTCTCCGTTTGACAATAAGGGCTAAAAAACGTGAATAAAATTCAAGATACCAAGTATTAATATCTTACAAAGATCCACGGATGAAGTTGTCCTGAAGTGTGAAGCTCTTGAGCAATTTTCAAAATATTTTGATTCGCCGGACGCAGTTTCGCACTCCACTCGGGCTTCGACTGAAAGATATCCGAGACTTGGCGGATTTTCTCCGCTGAGCGCTCCTTGACATGAACACTGGGCGTCTTGAGAGCTTCCTTCTTCGACTTTTTCAGTTGCAGATTTGCGCAGCTGAAGAAGTCGAAGGCAGATCGGAATTTCTCCGCTTTGGATTTATGATCGGAGTGAACCCAGAATTCGGCTATTTTGGCAATTATGGAATTACAGATACTCGTATCTTCGTGTTTCTTTACAAAATTCAACAGGCCTCTTATGTACATCTGGGAGGCCGTCCAGTTTTGGTGTTTCTGAATTAAAATTAAGGCGACTAGCAGCGACATCAATCTTAACCTGTAGATATTCTGGTTCAACAATGGTCATGATTTCATGCCTCGGGAGAATATGGTTACCAGAAAGCGCCAAAAACGCGTTTTTTTGCGCTGACGAAAGTTGAAGTTGGTTGCTCAGTTCCGCAAGGTCGATTCTTGAGCACCTGATGCTTGTTGATTCGCAGTCGAGGCGAAACTGGGATGCTGATAGCAGTTTGATTGAGTTAGGTAATTTTGGATTGAATATATAAAACTGAAAATATCGCGTTAGAAATATCTTTGCTTATTATCTTACTTTGTCGCTTGTCACAAAAGCAGAATGCGGATGGGTTAATAGATGTTCGAGCATTTCGTTGCGATGGTTAACACTTGAGGTATAAGTTTCAAAGCCGTAAAGCCTCAGAGCTCCTAAAGAAACGTAAATAGTTGCTGAAAATTCCTTCTTGTAACCTTTTAAAGACTGCTGTAGGGTGGGGGGATGGATAAACCATGCTCTGGGAGGAGGAGTTCCTTTGCGTTGAATGTGATTCCAGATCCGGCTAACATTGTCGTTAATTCGCGTATTAACGGCATTCCAATCGTAGTATCTCGAGATCTTAAGGGTCAACGTCTTATTTTGTGAAGCGCAAGAGTCGACTTACATCCGCGGTCCCATCAAAAAAGAACACAAACTCAATATTCTTCTGATTTGCAACTGCTCTTATGAGCGATAAATGTACAACCATCTCGTTCCATTGCCCGCCACATGACCAGTCCACATATTTAGAGCCATACAATCGGTTCAGACAGCAATCGACATCGATGACAACACTGATACGCGATTTAAGTAAAACTGTTTAAACAGACTCCCTGTCTTACTGTTTATGGCGACGATTTCCGAATAATCCTCCTAGCTGGATGTCGATAAAGCATTTCGGATAGAGCTTCTCGAGGTTTTCATATAAGTCATCCGGAATCATAACTCAGCCATATCTTGACAATTGTAATTATTTAATAACTTTATTTTATCTTTATTTATGTATTGAACAGGATTTATTCTTTGAACAAGGGAACTCTGTATGTTTTGTATAATATCAAGGGTGTGATGGCAAGGATAAATAAATAGTACGATATTGAACGAGGGAACGCGCTTTTCTAGAGCTTTATCTGTACATATCGTTAAAGTGTCGACCGATGATTAATCTTCGAACTTCAGAAGTTCCAGCGCCGATTTCGTAGAGCTTGGCATCTCGAAGGAAGCGACCAGTTGGATAATCGTTAATGTATCCATTTCCTTATCATTTTAGCTGAAAATTATTGCGTTTTTGCATACCTCCGAGGATTTGAATAGCATCAAGACAGACTTGAGTCGCCTTTTCAGCAGTGTAAAGAATGATACCAGCGCAGTCAGCGTTGTTAAAGTGACCATTGTCAGCAGCTCGGGCAACCTGGTAAAGGTAAGATCTAAGAAAACACGATAACAACAAAAGAAAAAATAAGTTTTTCTCACCGAGAGGCGCTCAAAGTTGTGTACATATCAGCAATCTTTCCCTGGACAAGCTGAAATTCTCCAATAGGCTTTCCGAACTGTTTTCGCTCGTGTGCGTATGGAATAGCAACGTCACAAGCGGCCTGCATAAGACCGACAGGGCCGCCGGAGAGGACCAATCGTTCGAGGTTCAAGCCCGACATGAGGACATAGGCACCTTGTCCAATGCCTCCAAGAATATTGTCTTCGTGCACAGCGACGTTCTCGAAGACAAGCTCGCCAGTTGGGCTGAAATTGATATTTAAAAAAATAAAAACCTGCTTCTTACCTTCCGCGCATGCCAAGCTTGTCAAGTCGCTGAGCGCAGTGGAATCCCTCAGCGTTGCCATCAACGATAAAAGCTGTGATGCCGTGAGCAGGCTTGCAGTCCTGATCAGTTCTGGCGTAAATGATCATTGTATCAGCAGTTGGTCCATTCGTGATCCACATTTTAGTGCCGTTCAAAATCCAGTGGTCGCATTTCTTATAAGCTCTGATCTTCATCGACATAACATCCGATCCTGATCCAGTTTCGGACATGGCGAGGGCGCCAATGTGTTCACCAGAAATGAGCTTTGGGAGGTACTTATCTTTTTGAGCAGCGTTTCCATTTCGGACGATTTGGTTGATGCACAAGTTCGAATGAGCTCCGTAAGAAAGCGCGATTCCTCCAGCGATTCGGCTCATTTCTTCCATTACGAGCGTGTGCGCGAAGTAACCCATGTCAGTGCCGCCGTACTCTTCAGGTGAAGTGATTCCGTGAAGTCCCATTTCACCGCACTGGAGCCAGAACTTTCGGAAATCTTTGAACACGTCAGTTCGATCCGCTTCATCAGCATGAGGCTCGAGCTCAGCCTCGAAAAAATTGCGGCACATGGTTCGCAGCTCGATTTGATCGTCAGTGAGACCGAAAAGAGCGTCATCAATTGGGATGCCAGCAAGTCTACGAGCTGGAACAGCAGCTTTCGTTGCCACTTTGAAGACGTTTCTCAGCATTCTAAGTTGATCAGAAAGTATTGAGAAAAATTTTGATTTTAAATTAGCTAAATACTTTTTATTAGAATTAATCTCACATCTTGAATATGTTTTAGCAACGAAAATGACACTTTTGAACGAGAGGCAAGGAAGAGAAAACTACTAGTTATAGGTCAGTTATTCAAAAGTAACGGGAAAAAGGCATTAAAGCAAAAGCGATAGGTTTGTCCTTACTTGCTTATTTTCATAAAAATAATGAGTTGAAGAAAAAAATATTTGAGAGAATAATTTATCGCATCATAGAACTTTGAAAATTATAGGTCTTCTTTAATTTTGAGAGAAGGCTGCGAATAATGAACAAATGAAGATCAAACGAATTTATAGATATTTCTATGATGGACAAGATAAGCATTACAGAAATGTAGAATTTTCAGGATTAACATTCAAAATATTACTTGATATTTTGAAAAGAAGAGCGTTTTACATGGGAGACATTTACAGCTTTATTTTTTTTCTTTACAGCTGTAGAGCAATTTTGTTTTTTTAACTATTACAAAATTTTTATTTGAAAAGCTTAATGCAGCATTAATAATGCTCAATTAAATATGCGGTTGGTCATGCCATCCACTTTCGGGTTCAGAGGTTGCTTGAAATTGTCCAAATATGACGGAACGTTGTTTCTGTAATCGTATTCATTAGTTTTCCAATCCAAAAATGCTCTGAAATCGACGTCCTTTTTCAGAATCCACTCGGCAAAATCTATGTTATTGATTAGTAAATAGGCTCATTGTCATTTCAGCGTAACAAATATTTGTACTTACTGTCATTCGGTCCACAAAAGTTGGGGAGTTCCTTTCCTTTAATTTTGTCCGAGTTCTTCTTGTCGCTTTCTGGTTTTCTCCAGTCAGGGTATTCATGCTTCCATCGTTCAATTTGATCAGCTTCAATCCAGCCGGTAATATCTTTTTAAATTATTAAAGACGTATGTTTTTAAAATTGCAAGTTACCTTTTGTCATGAAATGACATGTCTGATTTCTGGATTTCTCTGGCTTCACGATCGGGGCAGTAATCCACCCTGTAGACATATGGGGCTTCAGACATTCTTGTGTTATAACTTCTGCCGCGTGAGTAATTCTGTCAACAATGGCCTGGACCTTTTCTGTGCCGATTTTTTTCACTTATATCTCTTTAAAAGTTTTACTGGAATGTGAACGCCCACCTTCTCTATTGAGTTTATTCTTATAATAGTCATAGAGGCGATAATCTGCCCAGTTAAATGATCTCAAGCGTCTCTGGGAGTCTGCATTGATAGATTTACCATCAGGCTTCATGCCATTTAGCTACAAGAGAATTCTAGATAAAGGCGTGGCGTGTTAACTTACTTTGAGATGCATAACATCTTCAACCGACCAGCATAATTTCAACATAAGAACCGCCAAAGATCTGTCGAGGTCTTCGAGAATAATCATGTGATCGAAGTCTTGCTCAATTTCGTGAATCCAGGCGTCAACCAGTTGATAACCTCTTTGATAAGGCATGCTCAGCAAGTAAGAAGGATAGCCGAAGAACAGGAACTGTGGATTGACGACGAACAGGTACGCGGAATGCGCGAAATGAAAAGATTCCAAATAGTCCCACGGCTTTGTAAGAAACTGATCCATCTCGCCATAAAAATTAGCGTTCTTGTTATCATCTGCACCTCGGTCTTCCGCTAAAAACATGCTGCGTAAATGCTTGTAAATTAATGATAACACGTACGTTTCATATCTTCTCTGATCTTGACACGCATTTCCTTTGTCAGACCATTGTAGTACTTCCAAGAAGACATGAAGTTGCTTAGCGGATCACGTAGAATACTGACTTTGAAAACATCTTTCTTCATAACTCGGTCAACTGCTGTTCGATTGTACCTTACAAATTTAAAATTCGGACAATACGGGAAGGAGCGTTGTTTTCTTCCTTGATTTCAATTTATAATTTCATGTGAACTCACCTCATGTGAACATAAGAAATGTCAAAGAGAGGTCGATTGGGAATGTCTCTGCCAAGGTAGCACAGGTTCTCGTTGAAAGGAAGATAGCCGTTTAAGAAAAACTGGAAATACGTAAGACAGAAATATTTGCAAAAAACGTACCATAGCACCATTATTGCTTTCTCCCATCAGATAATTTGTGCCTTCTCGAGCAAATCCGAAACGCATCAGAATGTTGGCAAAAGTCGTGCCGCCAGTTTTCGACGTTTTTAGAAAGTAAATCGACGTTTTTTTCTCACAATTATCTTTCCCAAACTCGCCGATCTGTTGCTCAAAGGGGAGCTTCTTCCACCAACGTTGAGGAGAACTGTCGTTTGCGGCGACATACTGGTTCACGTACTTGATCTTTTCAACTTCCACAATTTTCTCAACTTCATTCATTTGAGCGTCAGGAAGATTGTTTTGGAATTCTTCTAATTCGGCATGAATTGCATCTTTTTTAGAGTTTAAAAATGTCATGTTTTTAAAAATTGACAGACAAATTCTCCCCCTTTCCTGTTAGATCTTCACGAGTAAGAGCTTCCGAGGGATTATCGGAGTTTGTCATATGAAGATCATGCAAGTCTTCCTTTATTGACTGGATTTCTGCTAGTAATTTCGGATAAATACTTTCAGAAAGAGACGAGGATTCGGCAGTTTCAACAGCTTGGAACTCGACAAATTGAAATGCCAATAAGCCACATATTATCAGGAGGGAGATGAGTCCCGCAACGGTTGTATTATTCATTTTTGAGGAGTTAACGATTTCACTGGCTATCTAACTTTTCATTCTAAAAAGAAACAAAATAGTAATTAGCGCTATGTCACCGTAAAACGACAGCTTTGACCTGAACGACCTAATTTTACGACCTACCACGTAATTCAGATGATTTTAAATCAGCTTTTTCAGTAAATTATGTTCTGTAAATAATAGTTATCCGAATTCCGGAAAGTCTAGAAAATTTATGATCGTAAACAAACAAATTTACCGATTTAATTGTATTAAATGATAAAAAAAAAGCTCGGAGAGTTTAGGTCACGCCTGAACAGGCGCTATTTCAACGTCCAGCTTTGACATTTTCGGTAAATGCAGAGATTCCTCAACTTTCGACGGTCGCTTGAGGGCTTCTTTACGCTCAAACTCCTGCTTCTCCCACTGCTGTTCTGCTCTTGCGCCGGTAAAATCATGAACTTCCAGAGTTTTGAGCCATTCAACCATGCTTTCCTCCTCTGAAAGTCGGTCTTCTAACGCTTAAAAGATTCTCAACCGACCTGTATCCATCTTAAAAATAACCGGTAAAATATTCTTCGTCGCAAAATCATCCATATCATTTTGCTTATCAGTCCATTCAAGTGCCCTGCGCTTATCAGTCCCATAATCTTTGTTGTAAACATCGTAGTGGACTTGCCGCAGCACTAGCCCGTTCCCAGGTGCCTTCGGTACGTCTTCAAACGGTCTCTGGAAAGCTCTCTCCCAATGGTCATCTTGGCTAAAGTATAAATTTCAATTTCGGACAAATTGAAATTAACGCTCTCTGATATTTATTAAAATGCCACGTTTTCGGCGTCCGCATAACTAAAATAAGCGCCGTGCGAGAACTCTTGCCCCCGGCGCCCAAAATGCATGCGTATACCCTTATCGGGAGAGTATGAAAACGACCGGTTATGTCCGGTCCTAGCAAGATTTTTTTCAGAAGCTTTTCTCAACTTACCAGTGATTCCCGGCTCTAGCAATAATAAGTCCAACCATTTTACGAATTTGATGGATCATAAAACTCTGGCCAACAACACGTAGCTCCACATATTCCCATTCGTTACAAATGAAAGGATCTCCGTGAATACGAAAATCGAGAATGTGTCTTTTCGCGGACTCATCTCCTATTTTAAAATATCAAATTGAAGATCAAATCAAAGCGCACCTTGTCGCTTTCCGGATGTGAAGTTATGATAAGATCTCGTGCCAATGTATTTTTTGAGTAGTTCCCTGACACCTTCGAGCTTCTCCGCGCTGATTCTAAATGAACTTGGTCGATCCCAGTCTTCTTTAGATCCAAAGCAAATTGTCGGACAATAGTAGCTGTACGTTCTATGAGTACATCTCTTTTTAGCACAAAAACCTGTTATCAGTTAACATTATGACAATTTAATTTAGCAAAAAATTTGACCATTCGCCAAAATGACAACTGTTCCTTTTGTTACTTGCTCAAAGCTTGTCAGTCTTATATCATCTGGCAGATGCGCATTCACAAGTTCGCAAAGATTTTTCGGAATTTTACACTTCAAAGACGCAACATTTCCAATCGCGGATACGCCCTAAAAATCTGTTCAGAAGAAGTGAAGGGTTTTTTTTCGGGAGTTGATATCCCCCTGGGCTGAGCCATGCGGCTTTGTCGTATTTAGTTTCCTTCGTCACGGTTACTTCGTCCGAAGCTGACAGGATTAACGAACGAGCGCGAAATTCGTTATAATAATTACGCGCTTTATTAGATTAGTTAACAGGCTTTGACAGCTCAAAGTTACTTTTATACCTTGTCGGTTCTGCTGCAAGATTGATACGCACACTTCTTTCGATCGTTAATCACGTTCGAGTAGACGACTTTCGCCGCAACGAGCGCTTGAAACACTCGTTTTTCAATCGTATCCACTCTGTCATCTCCTGGATTGTGTTGAAGGCCGTGGTAGTTTTTGCCGCAGTAAGAAATAAGAATAGCAACTTTTTTCTAAAGACTTTTTCAAACAAGAGAAATGAGTGAAAATTAACCTTTGGTCCACCAACGAGGGTCTCCTTATCTTTCAATGACCCGTCTCCGCCGTCTGTCCATGCACGTGACTTCTTCTGCTTTACCAAATTTTTATAATCTTTCTTCGAACTATTTCTGGGAATTGGAATCGGAATACCATTCCTATCATTTTCGATTTTGATGTCTTCTTCAGCTGTTCCAGTTTCCTCTGTTATTTCCTGTTGACTTTCTTGTTTCACATTTTCGCTCACCTCGGCCATTCTAAGATTGAAAGATTTTACAGGCACTCGCTGAATAATTTTTAACTTTATTATGCGGCAGTAAAACGCGCCAAGAACATGTTTGCACCCGTTTTTAACGCTTTCTAGTTCTGATTTAAGTGTTTTCGAAGTTGCGCGAGAATTAATTTTTGCTGATCAGAAAGTTGCTGATTTGAATTATTTGAAAACAGCGCGGCCAAGCTTGCCGGCGTTATTTGTGAAGGTTGATTTACAACTTGTTGTCGCATGGCTGGTACTGTAGTCGCTGCTTGTACAATTTTAACGGGTTCAACTGGTTTAAGAGGGCTTGTCGAAGATCCTCCTCCAGTGAGATCAATTACTGCAGACGGTTGGATGACAGTAACGGCCCTACTGTCTGTCGTTTGTGAAATCATTGGTTTTGGTAATTCCGGAGCAGGCACAAGCGGAGTTTGTTTTGAGATACTTGTTTGTATTTGATCGCCACGATTCTTTTTCAAGTAATCCTTTTAAAAATTCCGTTATTGACTGTTTTTTTTTCAAATCAGATTGTACCTGAACGTCATGAGAAGCATTCGGTGATTCGGCGACAGCCTTTTCCATCGCGATGATAGCTTTGACATACTTATTGATTGATTCTAAAGTTGCAGCTCGCTCATTATCGCTCGTTTGCGCGAGTCCATATGCTTTCTTCATAAACTCTTGGAGCTAAAAACATCAGTTTTACAATCATAAAATTTGGCGTTTATTACTTTTGAAAAAACTTCGCTTCCGATAATCTTCTTCTGCAGAAGCTCAGTAATTCGATGGAATTGAACTAGGCGCTTGCGGGCTTGTAGACTTGACAGTTGTTGCTTGATCATTAAATCCTGACAGCTCAGAATCGTCGAAATAATCGGCTTGTAAATCAGCTCGCGGTCGATTTCTTTCAAATAACGTTTTGATGGATCAGGTGTTTTCTGCAGCGCACTTATTTTCACGATTTTCAATTCAGTTGGATCTGGAATATACCTGAAAATTGTCGCTAGCAACACAATATCGTGAGTTTTCTCAGCGCAGAGCACAACAAGACGGCAGCATTTCGCGAGATGTTTCGAAAAAGCAGCAGGTCTGTCGATATCCTCGCACGGAATGCGCCAGATACCACCAAAGAAGTTGTGCCGATTTCGATCTCCAAAAAGGGAGCCAACATCGTTGAATTCAAATTTTCCTGCTTTTTTAGAGTCTTCTTTCTGCGAGTTTTGTGAGTTTTTTTCGACCAGGATGATTTTCTTTGCGACTAGGAGTATTTGAAATCAGTTAACAAAAGAGAGTTAATTTTACATACGGGAGGGATTGTCTGCGTGGTAGGCTAGCTTCGCAAGCCGATAATACGATTTATAGTGTTGCGGGTATCTTTTAAGAATAAGCTCGTAATTCCTTATACATTGTTGAACAATATCAGCATTTGTTGCAAATCGAAACTGCGTCGCATCAACCTTTTCTTCGCCATCTCTTGTAAAAATCGGAGATTGCAAAAGTCCCAAAATATCATTTTTGAGGTCAAGAACATCTTCTCTTGCTTCGTATTTTTTCGTTACAAAGGCAGTAATTCTGTAAAAGACTTCCAGCGTCTCGTGGCAAAAAGTTCCAGAGTTGGTTTTTGATGGAATTTTAGCAGGATAACTTGCAAATTCATCCATCCATTCTAGCGCATGATGATAATGATTCAAACACTCGTTGCCTCTTTTCAGCTTTTCAGCAAGCTTTCCGAGCATGTAATGCGTCAGCCAGGCTTCTTCTGGGGCAACTGCGAGTGCTTCTTCGAAAAGTGCATATGACTTCTAGGAAAAAATTTCTAAGTTCGATTTTTTTAAAGAAATTCTAACCTGAAAATAATCTCGAGACTGCTCCAAATCATAGCCAGCAAGCCAATAAAGCATTTGACCGAATTCAATTAGAATTTTTCCATTTCTTTCCAATTCTAGCGCTCTTTCAAAGCAAAATATAGCACAATGGATAAGTTTCAGTGGCAGAAATTGCCCCTTCGATTCAAAGGATCGCATCTTTTCGTCTATTTCTGCCGCTTTGCAGAGCGCAATGGCTGCCCATGAGTCGATTCTCTGAGGATTGAAGCCAACGTCCATAAAGTAATACTTTATCGCATCGTCTCTTGAATTGTTCTTCATGCTGTAATCTGCCAAAAGATAGTAAAAATTCTCGAGCGGTGAGCTAACAGATCTCATATTCAGCCACGATTTCAAATCTTCTTCTGAATCTTCTGGAATCGCTTCATGAGTAGCTTTTATTATCTTTGAATAACTCAGTCGCATTTTTGCGAATTCAGAGTCTGGAATCAGCGATATGCATTTCTTCATAAACGAAGCTAATTCACTTGAAATTGAGTTTGACTTGACTGTATCAAACTGCGGTAATTCATCAGGAAATAAAACGTCGAAAACTAAAACAACATTCGCCCAGTTGAGCGTTATTTTCGTACTTCGATGATCGGTAATTGATTTTGGCTTCTTTGCTGGAAATTGAACAAAACAGTAAATAGCCTGCTGCAGCTCGCTCGTCAGTAAATTTATTATTTTGATATCTTGGGTTGGATCTGATTTCAGTTTCTTTCGAAATTTGCTCAACGTCGGAATTAGAAATTTCAAAAGACTGCCATTTCCGTCCGTGCACCAATTACAGCTTCCAAGTTCAGAATGCGCTGTAATCAACAACTGAACACAAGATGGAACTTCAAGCTCTGGATAAAACTTGAGCTGCTTCATATCAATAGCATCGTCAAGACCGTTTCTGTTTTGACTTTCTTCGGAAGCGCACGATTCTGAGGAAATTTTGCGCTCCGATATGTCTAATTGTTCAATGGAATTCAAAGCGTGGTAACCGATTAGCCAAACTGGTACTAACGAGCGACGGATGACAGCTGGTTCTGGCCCAAGTTCCATTTGAGCTGCAGAAAATGTTGCAAGAGAGCGCTAAATGATGCTAATTAAACTGTTTTTGCGGCAAGAAAATGATTAATTAACCCTTGCGCGGAAAGTGGCTAATTTGTTGTTCACTCTTGAATTTCTCTAAAAATGCCTGAGCGAAGCAAAACGAAAAAATTGTTTTTATGATTATTATAGCATTCCTGAAAACGGCCCATTTCACTTTTGCTCATTGCTTCAAATATGCTTCTGAAATTTTCTTGGTCTTCTTCTAGTAAATTCAAGCACAACTGTCCAGCAGCATTAACCCAATCT
>Ga0115008_10003104_pt1 | contig 13749 bp, 6 predicted proteins | sample FraStrMetagenome_FD_87164 | JGI IMG/M metagenome (GOLD analysis project Ga0115008, IMG submission 87164) | Marine eukaryotic phytoplankton communities from Arctic Ocean - Fram Strait ARC3M Metagenome | ecosystem: Environmental > Aquatic > Marine > Oceanic | place: Fram Strait | collected 2012-06-18
ATTATGAATTTTCTTATATTAATTGTATAGTTTATAATAAACTTAGTTGGATATAAATTAAAAAGTAGTCTACATAAATTATATCAGTATAATTCGAACATTCTTATATACAGTTCAATACATATATTTTAATGATTAAACTCACCTGTTTAGTTGTATATCCACTATCTATTATGACTATCTATTTCTATCTATTTCACCATTTGAATAGTATCTAATTATTTAGTCTAACCTTATCATAACTATCCATTATCAACTATCTTATACTTTAAATCCTTCATACTTTCTACATATTCTATTCAATAATTAACTAATATTCTTTATATTTATTAGTCTATTTCTAACTATATTAACCTTCTGTTTTGATAATCAATTATTATTTCTACTTTCTATCATGATAGTTGCTAGTTCATATACTAAACTGAATCAGATTGAGTCTATATTGGAATACTAGACATAATATATCATAATATATAAATCTATTGAATTGTATAATATTAATATTAATTAAATGCATAAACTGAATAAACTGATCTAAAAGAAAGCTTAGGCTGACTTGTAACATGACGATAACTCATTCATTTCGGATATAGATGACTAAAATGAAAATGATCAATAACCTTAATCATTAAATCAAGAAAAGTAAAACTCAGAAAAAATAGATGATTAGATATTATAATAGGCAGGGTTTCAAAAAATATCAAAAAAATAATTCAAAGATTTGTCTGATTCTTGATAGACTATATGAATAATATAAATATTATGGTTTAGACTGCATTGCAAAAGGGATTAGATTATGAATCAAGTCTAGTAATCTTATATATTCTATATGGGATTAGCTATTTATAATCGACTATCTAAGAAATATATAAATCAATCACAAATATCATTCATATCTTAAATTAAGTTTATATTTAGTACACAATCTATATGGATTACATAATATCAAATCAAATAGTTCATATTTATTAATATATTGAATAACTCAAATAATATTATATCCATTATGAATGTATCAAATATGATTATTAATGATATATTTCATTATTGAATTCAATACAAGTGTTTATAGATATTAATGAACTCATTTGTTCTGAATAGTATTTATGATTCTAAACCAATTGTGTTGTAGATTATTTGTATAGAATTGAATCAATATATTAAGTTTATAATCAGAAGTATTCAGAATATAAATGATTGGTTGGAGTATAGATTATGAGATGACTCAATATGGAATGAATATTAACATAAATTAGTGTTGATTATAATAATGATGTTATGTTGACTAAGTGATGTACAATTATGAGTAGACTATCACAACAGATGATTAATATAGTTGTCATAATAGAATATGAATCATTGACTTTAGACATTAATCAACTATTGATGATTATCAGCTGAAACAATGGATTGACTAAGTTAGACTTCAGACTATCCACTTTTGACTGAACTTTCTGTCTGAGTATAGAGTTAATATAAATTATAGAATGTGAATCCAAATGCTCCCATAAATGAGAATCCTAATGAAATGATCAATTGTTTATTGACTATTATGTCATCATAAACCAAAATACTAATCAGAGTTACTATTAAGTCTTTGAAGTTGGATGAAATACCAATCATGAAGGTTTCAAATACTTATGAACTTTTGAATAGAAGGAATTATCTTACAAAGTTAGAAACAGTGTAGATTGAGATTTACAAGGATAGATTCAGTAATTGTTATTTAGAACAGTTCTAATAATATTGTATGATTTGAGACTATTCATCTGATAACAATACTAGATAAGAAAGAATGATGATAGAAATAATACTGTATTTCTAGATGATCAGAATAGAACTGTATTTATATTTCTATTATAATAGTCTTGATACTTCCTAATATATTACAATTCCAAAGTTAGCTACTATCAATTATAAATATCCTATTTGAGTTTTAGTATTGTGTAGATCCTGACTGATAGCAAAGAGTGTTGCTCCACAGATGAGACATGATGTGAATAACATGAATAATGACAATTTGGAATACTAACAAGTGAGAACATACATGAATATTACAAATATGATTTAACACCTTCTGACTGCCAAATACAATGGAATACTGATCTATTCAATTGCATAAGTAGAACATAATTGATAGATTAAGTAACTAATACTCAAAATATAAATTAGATTCTATGACTTCTATGATCTAGTCTAAATATCATTTAGTTTTGGTTTATGAAAACAGTCCAAAATGGTGGACAATATGAACATCACAATTGAACTGATTAGACTGATTGATATTGGGAAATCTAATTTATGATTCTTAGATAGTATTTTGATTTAGAAAGTCTAATATGCACAGAGTACATTGTAAGATATCAGAATCAGAGTGTTGATCAACATTTGGTTTCTATCCATTGCCAATTAGAATACAAATCAGACACTTCATGACTATTTGTGATTTATGAAATATAAATATTATATTCAGACTATATTAGATTAATAACTAAACATCTATTATTGGTGGATTATGAATCATATAGACTCAATATTATTATATAGATCAATATAAATATATATGTAGACTTAGAGTAATCAGAAACCAAATACTAAATGTTAAGATTAGAAGTTGAATAGTGATATTGTAAATAGAATGAGTCTAAACCATAAATAGAATCAATAGAAGAGTGGAGGTGATAATGATCAGAAATATAGAAGAAATAAGAAAGTGAATAGATAGTAGGAATAGTCATAAAAGATATAAGGATGTAATTGAGATATGAATTGATGAGTTAATGTTTAGGATAGAAATGGAAGAGAAATAATATTAAATGGATTTATGTAGAAGTCATTTCAATAGTTCAATAATATATGTTATTAGATTCAGTAGGCTAGATTCCATAAATAGGAACTAGAATCAAAAGTGGAGTAATAGTAATAACAATTATAGTAGATGAGAGAGATATTTATAGAAATGGTGGATGAAATGATAGAGAAGAAGAGTGAATAGATTGAGAATAGATTTAGAAGGTATAGAGATCAATATGAATAATATATAATGGAGTTAGAGGAATAGAAGTAGACATAATGGATCAATCAGAATGATATTCAATAGAACTATGGGAGTATAATAGATGTGATAGAGAGTAGACACTTTGTAGATACGATTGAGTCATACAATCAGTAGATTAAGAGTACTTAGAGACTGATTCAATAGTTCAATAGTGGAAGTATGAAAGTGGTGAGAATAGGTTTATAGACTATTAATATGAAGTAGTGGGATCATAAGATAAGAATCAATATATGAAAGATAATAGAGAACTATGAAAGTGATGAACCATTGATTCAGTATATCAATTAGAATGGGAGATAGTAGACAGTCTAGTCATAAACCAGGAATAGTTCAGATAGTCCACTTAGAAGGAGTACTTAGACTCAGATCAGTATGGAAATGAGTGAAGTCAATAGAAATATGAAGTAATTAATGATGGAGGAGAGAGAGTTCATAGATAATCGTAAATAGATTAATCTAGAATAGTTGGAACAAAGTTTATTACATTTGAAAGTGTAGAATAGTGTGACAACTGTTCAATCAGTGGTATAGGATGAACAACCACAACTAGTTGAGTTTCTAGAAAAACAGATAAAAGAGAGAGAATAAGTGGATAGGAAATTATTCAATTCACCACTTTAGTTTAATAAGGTTTGATTATTAAATGATATATTAATTCTATTATAGTAAATAATAATGAAAGGAGGATATAAAGATCTATGGAAAGCAATCATTCGTCCTGATAGAGATGTTTATGATGAGTCTGATTTAGGTAATGGTCATTCATTCATTTAGGATAGGTCCACATGAATTCACAGTCAAGAACACTCTAGTGAATAGGAAGGATTTCATATTGACTAATACCAGAGGATTGAAACTAAAGTGTTCATTCTATTAATAAGTCAATAGACCATGTTCTAGATTACCATGTGTTGTCTATTTACATGGAAACAGTAGTTCTAGAATGGAAGCAATATCAGCCATTTCTATATTGATTCCATAGAATATATAATTGTTTACATTTGATTTCTCAGGTATTTTATATTGAATGATAGAATAGGTTGTGGACTATCAGATGGAGAGTACATTTCATTAGGATGGTATGAGAAGGATGATGTAGACTTAGTAGTCCAATATCTGAGGAATACTGAATAAGTGAGTACGATTGGGTTGTGGGGTAGGTCGATGGGAGCAATCACAGCCATGATGCATGCTGATAGAGACCATTCTATAGCTGGTTTAGTATTGGATAGTGGGTTTGTGTCTCTAAAGTAGTTGGCATCTGATTTATGTAAGTAATACACTAAACTACCTAAATTCATAACATCAATAGCATTATCATTTGTTAGATCTACTATAAAATAGAAGAATGGATTTGATATTTATAAACTGACTCCAATCCAACATGTGGAATAGACTTTCATTCCTGCTTTCTTCATTGCTGCTAAGAGTGACACCTTCATTCTACCATCTCATACTGAATAGTTGTATTAATAGTATTAAGGAGATAAGAATATTAAAATATGTGATGGAGATCATAATTCACCAAGACCATAATATATATTGGATAGTATTGCCATATTCTTCCATAACACTCTCCAATGTGAATAGATCATTAGACCAACTAGTCCATAGACACTCAATAGGTCTAGTCATGACAATAGGGATCACAACCATCAGATCAAACCCAATTGGTAGGAAATCAAAAATATAGTTGGAGATGTTGAATCTGATATTATTGAAAGTGATAGTGAACCATTGGAACAGATTGATCAGAATGACTAGATATTGGATAATGTCAATCAATAGTCTGATGGTGTTTATGATTCTGATTTAGAATTGGCTATCAAACTCAGTCTATAAGATCAACCTAAAGATATTCCTAAGAGTGAAGATTTAATTGGATTAGATCAAAATTGAAAGTATATTCAGTACTTCTTCCTTCCCAGTCTTATATTCTAAAGTTATTCCTACATTTCTAGTTCTTATTCCATATGATTATCTAAATATTCTAAGTCATTTAAATATGTTTCAATATCAACATTATGATCCATCTGTTATTTGATGAATCTACAGAATGTTTATAAATCATATTGATCTACTTGATGATCCAGTTGTTCATAATTGATATCTTTCATAAATTCATTTATATCCATCTTCTGATTGAAACTGTATTGATTGAATACCTTTTCATAAATGTAAATGCACTACTCATCATTCAAATCCTTCCTCTGAATCATGTCTAAGTCTTCCTGATTGTAGAGTAGTTCTGGTTTAGACTTGAAACATCCACATCTGATCAATTCATAGAAACCTTATGGATCAGTCTTATAAATGGCCAGACAGAATAGAATGATGCCTACTATTATGATTCCCATCAATATCAATCCAAGATAACATTATGTTTTACATTCACATCTGACCACACTGACCACAATAGACAGTCTTAATATTCTATTCATTTATATAATCTAAAATATAGAATATCAACTGAATACATTATTCTTATTCATTCTCTATTTGTACATCTTCTAATAAGACTATGAATCATAATTTATGAATCTTATCCGATTGGCTTTGATGTTTTTTAGTTTTCATATCACTCTGTCCACTTTGTTAGATTTGTTCTTCTTCTTGAGATTGGTTTCAATTATATGTTCTACAATGTTAGGTTTAACAAAATCTAATTTATTTCTAAGAGTGAGAGTATCTAATAAGTCTTTCTATGGTTTGGAGTTGTTGTTCTGATTGGACATCTACTGTTGAGGTTGTCTGGATGGTTGGTTCTGAACCAGTTGACTCTGTAAGACTAGTTTAGTTCTGAATGGCCACTTCACTTTCTTCAAATCATACAACTTGACTTTCAACCTAGAATGATAGATATTGGTTACTATTCTATGATTCTGATACTCTACTCTTTCTCTTTAGTCAAACCATCCAAATATGAATTACTCTTCTATTACTATACTAAATTACCAAAACAACCTATCTGACTACATTGAGAATATCCACTCATTATTTCTATTTCATGCACTTATTATGAACTATAGTTGTGACTACACTACTAACATATAAAGAATATCTTCTATCTATTCTTGAGATAATAATCATTAGTCTTCCTATCCAATGGATCCAATATATCCTACATTTCACCAACAACACTATTATTCAGTCTCCAAAACTTCAATTTACGATGTTTGATTCCATCAGCTGACACTTTCTGATTGTTGTACTTCTCATATGATTCCAATAGTCTAGCCTATTCCAGTTTGAACAATGACTTCCTCACTGTGTCTTTATGAATGTTCAGTCTATCAATGATATCTAGTTCTTCCTATTCTTGATCATCTTCTATTGACTTCTGAATCATAAACTCAATTATCACTTTCTCCATATCTTCAAAGATGTAATAGACTAACAATTTGAAGAAGTCTTCATACATCTGTTTATATTGACAACTAGTACTATTCATCATCTAATTATAAACACATTCATATCCTATCACTATATTGATCATGATGTTTAGAACTATGGATTGCCATCAACTGTGAATGATATTCCTTCTAGAAATATAGTCCAACTGTAATTCTATGATGGTGACCCTCTTCAACATGATATATTGAATAATACCCAGTAACTGCACATATTTCACTCTATCCTGCATCTCCATTCCCAGGACAATCAATAGCATCTACACTATCTTCATCAATCTCCTTTACATTTGGTTTGGCTCCTTTAACTAGTCCTGCTGCTATCATTCCTCTGACTATTTCACACATATCAGCCTAGTCTTCAAAATCAGTCTTAACACTATCTCCATTAGTATCCACTAACCCTTTCTCCAATCCATGAATGTCTTTAAGTAACCTCATCCAATCATATTCAGCCTCAAATGAACAATCAGTATCCCATGCAGCAGCTATTCTCTTCTTCTTCTCTTCTTCATTCTCTTCTTTATCAGTAGGAGCATCTCTGACTTCTCTTAAACAATCTAGTTTACCATTATCAGCTATGTCCTATTTCAGTTCTGTTATTAAAGTCTATTCATCACATACTGCATCTGATCTAATCATATTCATTATTAACATTATCAACACTACTCTCCACTCCATTCTCTATTCTATCTCTTTATATAATCATACAATCATTCGTTATTCACATTAGATGTCTAAACATATCGATTTAGTCTTAAACTCTTAAGAGTATTCACTTAATTGAATTAGAAACCTTAATTGGTTTATGTCCTTCTGTTCTAGACTGACCCATTACTATTCAAAATAGGAAGTCTATCAATCTAGAAGTCATCAGGTATTCTCAACCATTTCTTATCTGTTGAACTATGAGATTGGTTTCTCATCTATTTATCAACTATCCATTATTCATAATCATTACTTTATTTATTATGTTTCTAACACTTATTACTCAACTATTTCAATTGGAATTAATAATCTTTCAATAATATCTATATTTTGATAACTTTGTTTTTGAATTCAATAGGTAGACTACTTTATTCTATTTATTCATTTGTTTCCCATTTATTATGACTCTCTTAATTCAATCTCTTATGTTCAATCTTCATAAAGTTCTTAAATACTTGATTATTCATTATTTTCATAAATATCTGATTTGGTTTCTGATTCTTAGTCTTCTACATCAGAATCATTATTACTGATATCAAACCACTCTTTATAATTTATGTTTCTAATTGATCACCTGTCTACAACCTTTCCAGTTTCTTATTGTATTCTTTCATCTGTTGGTAGTTAAAGAATACTTAGAATATCATTTTCAACTGGTTGATTGCCATTTTCTAATCTTCCTAACTATCTCCTAATAGGAATGATAGACATCTGAAAGACTGAAACATTTCTGATTCTAACAATTATACTTTCTACTTTCTGTCTAACTTATTACAACTATAAACCATTATTTTACATATTAAATTGTTCAATTGACAATTCTTCTCTCTGATTAATTGTGATAGTATTTGTTGAGTGTCTATTTAGAATACAACATCAATGTCTAAATCATAAATCATAATTACTTTCTAAATGGTTGATCACTTCTTAAAATATGAACTTATTCTAACCATCAACATTCTGAATATCATTTACTATAACTAGACACTTCCTGATTAATTATCCAAAACCACTCCCTTCAATACCTTTACTACTCAATATATTCTATAACTCATGAATCTCTTCAACTGTTTCAGTCTGTTTTGGTTAGAACTAAAACTTAATGAAATTGAATGGATTGAGTTCCACTTGATCTGTTGGTCTCATATCATTCACTTTCTATTTCATATTGATCTACTATTATTAACTTAATTCTTTTATTTATTTAGGAATCAGTTTATTAGATGATGAATTGTTTCTAGTCTATTTAGATTGGTTCAATGGTTTCAATTGTAGATTTCTGAACTATTTCTATTATGAAAGTAGTAATTATTATTAAGTCTATTTAGAGTTGAAGTTCTATTAGTCTTACTATTACATTTAATAAACCAACTACTTCTATAATAACAACTATTACTAAACCACTTATTATTATTGAATCTATTTAGTCCATTGAATATGTGGATCATACTAATCAAATGGATAAATACCAGATTTAAATGGTCTTCTACTTCAGACTGGTTGGTTATCAAATAGTCCTGTCTACTCTTAATGAATCAGTCTAAATCTATTACTGGACTGATTAAACTGGTAGTCCTATTCTAGATGTGGATCTAATACAATATTATACAAATCATCTATCATTCTGGTCAACAACTGTTTTATGAAAGTATTGGCAAACCCTAAATAAGGATTAGTATTGACTTCAATCAACCAGACTCATAAATCTTGATCAATCATGAAATCATATCCAAACAGTTCATATTGATTCTTCTTATTACTGAATAACTTATCTTTCTATGACAATATAGTGTCCAATATCAAATCTTTCATTCTGGCCACAATGTGTTGATCAAAGTTGAACTGATCCAGATTGTATTTAGTCTTGATATATTGATCCAATTCATAATAATCTAGACAATTGCCATCTTCATACTTACCAAAGTCATTCTGATTCTATTATAAACAGACATTAGTCAGATGAATCAACTTATTCACATCCTGATCATTATATTCCTAAGTAGTTGTTCTCATATATCCCTATTCATAATAGAATATCTCTCCTTTAGAAGTGACTAAAACCCAAACTCATAAATCAAACTTCCTATCATGCCATAATAATGGTTTTTCTATATATTTTTAGACAACCCATTTAGAATCGACTGATTTACTTTCTATGAAACTGAGAATGTCTTTTAAACTGTTGAACACTTCAATCCCTCTTCCTTAATTAGAATTGGCTGGTTTGACTAACCATAGATTCTATCATAAATGTTTCTATGGCATTCTTTCCTTCTTATAGAACTATTTACTAATTTCTTTGAATTTGGCAATGAATGAAGTGAATTCATAGTTTTCTTTACCAGGAGTAAGAATGAATGAAGTTGGAATCGTATCCCACACACTGTACCTCTCATCAACCAGGTTCTATTTGAAATAATATGATTTCAGTGACTGAATGATTCCTGTCTTAGATGTTATCAGGTTCTGATTATCTAAGTGATTATAAAAAATACAAACTTTATTTAACTTTTCTCTTTCACTGTTACTACTGTGTAAATTCATACTCTATTTCTTATCTAATGAAAATGGTTTCCAGATGAAATCCACATAATCTGGAATTGTCTCTTTACTCAATATTTCTTTCAATTATTTCTTATTCAAATTTGAATCTTACATCTATTTCCTCTTCTCTAACACTTGTTTCAACAATGACTGATTGTTCCCACTGAAAATGATGAACTTATAAATATTTGTATTAGATTATTGATCAACCACCTATTACTACTCAAATGGTTATTTGATTTCTTACTCTTGTGTCATTATAATTAATGAAATTGAAATAAATATAGTCATTTCTTATTCAACTATTTCTTAGAAACTGTTTTACATGTACCTGCATACTTTTTGTTATCCTTTTTACTGAGTCTATCAGTATTCCTACATCCTTTGCCTCCTTCCCAATGATTAGTACCTCCATTGACTTTAGTCATATTCTAGAATGATAAGTGATGAATACCAACTGACATCTCTAACAGACTGATTCCTTATTGATTCTCTACTCAACTGAACAGAACCCACATATAATAGTTTTAGCCATTTCCATCTGATGATCCTTCTATTCCTGACCATGACAAATATCACAACTGTATACTTTACTACAACATGGAAATCTGAAGTATCTGAAACTGTATTTATAATGTTTACACCTCCCATTGTCAGGAAGTGGTTATCCTACTTTGAATTGTATTTGATCCTTCTTCTTAGTCTTCATTGGTCTATTCTGTTTCTTATTCTAGACTTCAACCTCATTGATTGGTTTGATCACTATCTATGATGCACTGAATACCATTTCTCAATAACATCCTCCACACTTCACTCTCATCACTTCTCCTGTTTAGAATAGTCTATCCTTCACAACTGAGTCCTAGTAACACTCTTCACATTGTAACACTAGTCTAAATCTCAGTACATCCTTTATTATGTAAGTCTATGAACCAATAAAACCTAATTATGATGAGTAGTTGTGGAATATACTATTCTTAAATAGTATTGATTGTCTAAATCCATTGTTCTTATTACATTTTGGACAATTCAAGTCATTAAATAAATATCCATTTGATAGTCTATGTTTCTTCAATGCTAAATTAACATCTGCATCACAAAACTTACATCTACAATTCACAACCAGATAGTCTATTCATCCTGATCCAATATTCTTTAATTCTATATTCTATAAAAATATTGACTATTTGAAATCTAAATTGTATTCATCTCTAATCTATCTTTCTACTTCTTCATTATCAATCTATCTCTCTTCCTACTCTTATTCCTATTCTTCATAATTCTAAAAATGTTGATCATCACCACTATTATCACTATTATCACTATTATCACTATCACTACTACTATCTTCATCTTCATCTTCATCCTCCTATTTCTTTTTCTAAACTAATAACTATTTACAATGATCAATTCTGTTTCTGACTTCGTTTTGTGTTCTTAATAACATTAACTAGTTCTAACATTTGATTTAAACAAACATTTATTCAATCAATGTGAATATGGAATCTTTAGAATACATTTGATCTTATACCATCAACTACTTGGCTCTCTTTATTACTTTCTCTAATATTGACTGTTCATCCTAAGTCCATTCTGTATGATTCTCTTACTCAATGTGATCAATTACTTCCTATAAATGGTTCTCAACATATTTGAATCCTTAGAACAATCCTTTCTTATAAATATGGAATTGAATATGTAATCCTAATTTAGATAACATTTATTAATCCACCTCCACTATTTCCTATTATTCATAATCTTTACAATGATTGATATATTTGAATCCTTTAACACTACATTTATTATTCTGATTCCTATCCACATTGATTTCATAATAGTCCACTTGATAATCCACCTGAATGGTTGGTTGAATACAAATACTGAATCTAGATTGATCCAACTCACAATATGAACTAATGTACTTCCTAATTATTTATAAATGTTCTATTTCAATACTTGATAAATTAGGTTATTATCTGATTACTTCATATAATTCACTATTATTCAAATACTTCTATCTATTCACTTCCATTCTATTCCTACCCATTCTAGTCTCACTTAATAATCTCATATCATTCTTCTCTTTCTATTCTAATACCTATTAATCATTATTATTCATAATAGGGTTGTTATTCATAATAGGGTTGTTATTATCATTCTTCTATTCTTTATCATTCTTCTATTCTTTATCTTCCTTTCTATTTTGTTATTATTTTGGTTTCTAACCTCATTAATTCTTCTAATTCTAATTCTAATTCTGATTCTAATTCTAATTCTGATTCTGATTCTAATTCTGATTCTAATTCTGATTCTGATTCTGATGAACATATTTACACCTTTTTCCAAACTTACATTGTCCCTTTTAGAATATAAAACATATTTTAGATTATTAGATGGATTGTGACTCAATTGGATGTTAGTATTTACATTTGTGACTGAACTTACACTTACCAAGTTAGAAGAATGAACAGATGTTGAGTGATGACTACATCTGAATATAATAAATATAATAAGAGATGGAAGAGAACATTGATGTATCAGTGAATAAGACACTTCATTGTATTGATTACATAATTCATATGAAGACAATCAACAACCAACTGAAAGTGGAAGTGGAAGACAAAGGGTCAGGAGAGTATTGGAGGAATGAGTTCAGTCAACACTACATTGAAGAGATCACATAAAAAACAGGCAATTATAAGAAATTCAATGTATTTGTCAAAATGATGATGGATGGAATGCAGAATAGATCAGAATACATATTATTAGACATTCTCACATTATAAGATTTATAGAATATGAAGAGTAAATAGAGTAATGAATAGAAACCAATGATGACTAGTAGTGATAGGAGATATTTGATATTGACTTATATGGTGGAGTATGATAAGATTCATTATCCATTACCATTGATATTGGATATCAAACCAGATCTAGAATATCTCAAAAACACTATCAAGTAGTAGAGGTAGGAGATCAATGAGTTAAAGAAGAAGACAGAAACCAAAATGGGAATCAGTTAGAACCAATTCTACCTTCCATCTAATAATGACACTCAGTTGTATGAGTTGTAGAAAGAGAATGAAAAGTTAAAGTATTTGTTAGATCAAGGTTAATAGAAGTAACAGTTTGGAGCATTAGAAAATGACAATTTAATAAGAGATAAGATACATTTTGAAGAGGATACTAAGAATAAGGAAATACAGTATTAGAGAGAAATATAAAGATTAGAATATGAAATAGAATAGAAAGACAAGATAATTGATAGAAGGAATCAGTTGAATCATAGTAATTTATAGATGTAAGACTTAATGGTTGAGAAAGAGAAGGATGAGAGTTAGATAATAATATTGACTAGATAAATAAACAGATGGAAGAAGGATCATGAATAGTTGTAAATATAATATCAGAATAGTGTGATGGTGAATAAGAAGTAGAGTCAATAGATCAAACAATTAGAGAAAGATTTAGAACTGGCTATAAATAATAGAAGGGGGAATAATGTGACTGAAAGGTTATACAATAGGAATGGTGGTACTCCAAGTGTAAGGAGTGGAGTTAGTGGGAATAGAGTCAAATAGAATAGTAATCAGTACAATAGTAGATAGAATAGTAATCATCAGAAGAACAACTTTATATAGAAGAATAAAGTGATAGTTGGCAATAGGAGTGGATCAGTCACATCTAAAGCAGTACCATATATCTCATTATACTAGAATACTATTAGATCCATGGATCATAGGACTAGAGGCAATAGTCAGTAGAATAAGATCATCACATAAGGTGGAGGCTATAAATATCAGAATAGAGCACCATCATCAATGAGTGTTGGATCAAATAGGACTAGGAATAGTAGTATAGACAGTAAAAGGAGTAATAGGAATAATGATATCATAAATAGGAATATCAAAGCTATTACTGATAAAAGGAATCCATCAAGTAGGGTTGATAACAAAATCAGAAGACCATCACCACTCAATGATAATTATAATAAGAGACCATCACCAGTCAATAGTTATAATAAGAGAC
>Ga0115008_10003106_pt1 | contig 13735 bp, 10 predicted proteins | sample FraStrMetagenome_FD_87164 | JGI IMG/M metagenome (GOLD analysis project Ga0115008, IMG submission 87164) | Marine eukaryotic phytoplankton communities from Arctic Ocean - Fram Strait ARC3M Metagenome | ecosystem: Environmental > Aquatic > Marine > Oceanic | place: Fram Strait | collected...
GCCCACTCCGCTACGCTCCGACCCGAATTTGGAGGGCCTGAAAAGTTTAAGGTGTTGCTGCGCAAAAGGGTGGGGAGCGCAGGCGCGGGCGCGCAGTGGAAGCACGCTAGCCATACATATTCAAGCAGAGAAGCTGACGGTCGGGGTCGTGACGGCTCGAGGGTGCGCACACTAGCGGCCGGACGCCTCACCCGCGGACGCCTCATTCGCACGCGCACCCTCCAACACCGCCGCCGAGCCCATCCACATGAGACACACACCACACAGCCTCACCCGCCTCTCGCGGCAGCCAGCCTGGTTGCCTCGGGTCGGGCCGGCGAGGCGCGACCGACGCCTCAGCGCTCCATCACCGTGGCGGAGATGCCAACGGTGGCGAGCTTCGCAATCGTCGTCGCGGCGTCGGAATCGCTGACGAGGATCTGGCCCATGCCATCTTCGACGAAGGTGACGAAGGACGAGGTGATGCCTGCCTTCTTGAGGATGAGCTCGATGGGCTCCACGTAGCGCTTGCCGTCCGGGAAGGAGACGTGGGTGAAGTCGGTCGTGCCGTCGGCCAGCGTCGCGCCGTCCCCGTCTTGGAACTGCTCGACCACGGCGATCGGGTCGTTGGACTCGAACGGGTAGTTGTCGGTGATGAAGGAGGCGACATCGCCGGGAGGGTCAGTCACGTTGCCGAAGGTCGTCTCGACTGCGCCGACGATCGCGAGCGCGTGGCAGAGGTTGATGCACGGGAGGAGGTAGCCCTTGACCCGCTCGATGGGCATGTCGGACCCGAACACTTGTACCTCCACGGATGATGTTGGCGCTGGGGTCCCCTTCGGGTGCATCGTGACAGCTGACAACGGGATTACCACAGGTGTTAGGGGAATGGTATGCCGCCAGCCCACGGAAGTTCTTTTGGGGGTGCTCTGCTGTCCTCGCGGCGGGCGCTCCACTCCGCACTGTGGGTCAACTCAAAACGCGTTGCTCCATCATACAATACACACATATTATGGCCGCCGCCGTCAAGGCCTCCACCGCCGTGTCCGAGTTCCACCGCGCGCATGCGGCGGGCGGCTTCGCCTTCGTCCCGCCCTACCCGCTCGGCCACTGTCAGGTGGACGAGCACGCGCCGTGGTCGCCCGAGTCGGTGCGGCTGTTCGGCGGCATTTTCGTGGCGCTCGGCGTGCTGCGCGGGTGCATACACCTGCTGGCCCCGGTCGCCGGCCGCGCCGTCGGGCGGCGGCTGCACGGCAAAGGGTGGGCCGCCGAGCCGCGCGACTGGCGGCGCCTCTCCGACGTCTCGCACTGCACCCTCCTGCACGTGGCCGCCTCGCTCTACTTTGCCATCGCCCTGCGCCGCGAGCTCGCCGAGTGGGCGAGCGACCCGAGGCAGCTGTGGGCGGTGGTGCAGCCGGCGCTCTCCCCCGCGCTCCGCCTCTACTACGTCTTCCAGCTCGCCTCCACCGCCGAGATGTCCGTCGCGATGGCGCGCAGCCTCGCCTCTGGCCGCGCAAAGGACGGGCCGATGCTGGTGCACCACGCGGCCACGCTCTTCGTCGTCATCGCGGCGTGGCGGCTCGGCTTCGTCCGCGTCGGCGCCCTCGTCGTCCTCCTCTTCGACGCCACCGACGTGCCGATCGACGGCATCCGCCTCGGCCAGCTGATGCAGGCGCCTCCACACCTCCTCCGCCTGCGCCGCCTCGGCCGGGACGCCTGAAGCGTCCCGGAGCCTTGCTCTAGGCCTTCCCGCTGCTCGGCGCCTCGGCCGCGGCGGCCGTGGTGTCGTGGCTCGTGGTTCGCTTCTACGCCTTCCCTCGCTTTGTCATCCTGCCCGCCCTCACCGCCACCGACGCCTACTGGGCCACGTACGCCTTTGTGCCACCGCGGCACATGCTCGCGGGGTACGCGCTCTACCTGGTCCCGCTCGCGGTGCTGTGGCTGCTCAACCTGCGCTGGCTCCTGCAGCTCACCTCCAAGCTCCGCAGCGCCGTCCGCCAGGCCGCCTCGCCCACCCTCCTCCACGCCGGCGCACCGCCGCTCCGCCCCGCAATCCCCTCGCCGGACGCCTCCCGGGGAAGCTTGTCGGAGACCTCCTCTAGGCACCCTCGCGCTCGGCCTCGTCGTCCTCGCCGCCGTCGCCTACGTCGAGACGCTCGCCGCGGCCGCCACGCCGGCCGCCGCCGCGGCGCGCGCCTCCGCCCAGCCCTCGGCGCGGCGGCAGAGCGACTACTTCGCCGCGCTCGAGCGGGACTTCCCGCAGCTCGTCACGCCGCAGTGCCTCTACTTCAACCTGAGCGAGGCGGTCGCCGCGCCGGCGCGCGACCACTTGCACCCGGCCTTCAGCGAGGCTTGCGACCCCCACCAGCGGCGCGGCGGCTTTGGCGGCGCCCGCCGGCACGGGGTGTGAACGGCGCCTCTGCACACGTCCTGCTGTGGGCAGGTGCGACGGCTTCGACGGCGCCTCGTGGACGAGGTGGACGTCGCACAACTGGCAGTACCCTCTGGTGGCCGTCGGCCTCTACCTCGCGGGCGTGCCTGCGATGCAAGCCTTCATGGCCGCCCGCGAGCCGATCCGGCTGCAGCGGCTGACGGCGCTGTGGAACTTCGGGCTCTCGGCCTTCTCGTGGGCGGGCGCCGCCGTCGTGGTGCCGCACTTGCTCTCGAACCCCGACAGCGGCCTGCTGCGCGAGGGCTTCCACGCGAGCATCTGCTCGCACGCCTCCTCGTATGGCTGCGGCTGGGTCGGCTTCTTCGTGGCCGCCTTCATCTACTCCAAGTTTGCGGAGCTGATCGACACGCTGCTGCTGCTGCTGCGCAAGGCGCCCGTCATCACGCTGCACTGGTACCACCATGCGACGGTGCTGCTCTACTGCTGGCATTCGTACTCGGCGCGGATCGGCACCGGCATCTGGTTCGCGGCGATGAACTACTCGGTGCACGCGGTCATGTATGCGTACTTTGGGCTGACGCAGTGCGGCCCGGCGGGCAAGCGGTTCGCCAAGCGCTTCTCGATGCTCATCACCCTCATGCAGCTCGCGCAGATGGTGGTCGGCATCGCCGTCACCGTCGCCTCGCTCGCCTACCAGGCGAGGGGGCAGACGTGCTACGTCCCAATCGTCAACTCCTTCCTCGGGCTGCTGATGTACGCCTCCTACTTCGTCCTCTTCTTCGTCCTCTTCTGCAACCTCTACCTGCGCAAGAAGGACCGCCACGGGGAGGGGCGTGCCAACGGGTCGCCCGTGCCGCCCTCGCCGCCCAAGGCCGCCTCGCCGGCCGACCGCTTCGAGGGCTGGGCCGTCAAGTACGACGAGCTCGAGATGCTCACCGCCTCGGCGTCCGAGGCGATGAACGACGTCTGCCTGCCGCAGGGCGACGCGCTCGCGCCCAAGCGCAAGGTGGCGTGACGCGTGACGCGTGACGCGCCCCGGGACGGCGACGCCTCGCCACCGCAGGATGTGCCACCGCAAGCGGAGATAGCCCAGTTGGTGAGTGTGAATTGCGCGCTCAGTGTTTCACTTTCAGCCGTGTTTCAGTGTTATCCATCAGACCGGCGCGCCCCCCCGCCGAGAGGCCGCTCAGAGGTCAGTGCGGACACTGCGCGGCTCTCCCGCTTGGTGTATCTGTGTAACCTGGCCACACTGCCAGTGCGCGCCAGTCGCCCATGCTGTGCCAGCAATCTTCGCGGGAGGCTGAATTCTTTTCACCCGGGTACCCCATGAGGTAAGCGAAACACCGCACAAACGCCGCAGCCCATGGCCTCGAGCGGCGGCGGCGCTGCTGAGCCGGCCTCCAGCCCCGCCGACTACGAGCTCTACGAGCTCGTCGTCCACGGCCACGGCTGGCGCTACGAGCAGCGGCTCGCGCCCACAGACTTTGCCGCCGCACTCGCCGCCGACGAGCCCGCCTCGCCCGCCGCCGCCGCCGCGTCGGCGGCGGCCGGTGAGACTGGCAGCGGCGGCTGGCTGACGGTGCGCGAGCTGGCGGTGGGCGAGGAGCTGCCGCCATCGGACACCGGTGGCGCAGACTCTGCGAGGGCGGCCGCGGAGGCTGGCGGCAGCGCTGCCGATGCCGCCGGAGCGACGGAGACGCGGCGGCTGGACGCGGCCAAGGCGCAGGAGCTGGCGCGCTCGGCGGTGGCGCTGGCGGGTCGCGTGTGGGAGTCGCCCGCCGTCTCGCTCGCCTTTGAGCTCGCCCAGCAGGCGCTCTGCTGGCCGGCGGGAGGCGCGCCCGAGCTGCTGCCCCGCGGGTCGGCGCTGGAGCGGAGGTGGCCGTACGCGCGAGAGGCGCTGCCGCGCGCGGCGCTGCGCTGGCGGATAGTCCTCTCCCCCTCGGGCGGGCTGCTCGCCGTCTGGCAGTCGTCCGCGCTGCTGCTCCTCTCGCACCGCGACGCGTTTGCCGCCCCCGTCGGCCTGTGGCGCTGCGAGCCGCATGGAGAGCTGCAGCACCGCCGGCTGCTGCAGTGGAGCGGCGACGGCGCGCTGCTCGTCGCCGCCGCGCCCGACGGCACGGTCGCCGTCTTCGACGCCCGCCTCCGCCTCCTCCACACCCTGACCCACGCCTGGTGGGCGGAACGAGCCCCCGCGGACCGAGCCTCGGCCGATGGCGATTCGGTGAGCGGCGCCTCGGGCCCTGACGCGAGCGGCGGCGCGGGGCAAGCAGAGGAGGAGGAGGCGCCGCCGCTCGCCCCGCCGCTCCTCGCGATGGCCTTTCGGAGCTTGCCATCCTCTGGGCTGGGTCGAGGAGGCGAGGAAGCCTCCCCGGAACCGTCTCGGAACCTTCCTGTAGGAGCGGCAGGTCGGCGGGCGGGGTGCTGGGCGGGGCGGAGGGCTCTCACCCGTCCGAGCTGCTCCTCCTCTCCGCCGCCGGCTTCCTCCACCGCGTTCTGCTGCCCGCCGCCGCCGCCGAGCAGCCGCGCCACGCAACACCGCGTCACGCCGCGCCGCCGCTCTCCCTCGCGCCCGCCCACCACGGTTTCGTCACCTCCCTCGCCTACGCCGACCTCGGCGGTAGCGGCGGCGGCGTCGGCATCCTGGCCGTCGGCGGCGGCGGAGCGCCTCCCTCCAAGGCTGCGGCGCTGGTGCTGGCCAAGGCAGAGGCGGCAGCGGGCGGCGGAGATGGGCCTAGAGAGGGGCGGCCGCTGCCCTCGCTCTCGCTCTGGGCAATCACCGACGAGGCGCCGCACGCGCGCCTCCTCTTCGCGACGACGGCGGAACCGCCTCGCGCCTCCCGCGCCGCCGCCGTCGCCGCCGCGCCGCTCGCCGCGTTGCGCCGCGCCCGTGCCGCCGCCTCCGGCTCGGGCGTGCCGCACTGCCTCGCCCTCTCGGACGGCGGCCACCAGCTCGCGGCCCTCTGCCTAATTAGTCATTAGTTAATTAGTTAATAATTGATAATTAATTAGGCGGCCACCAGCTCGCGGCCCTCTGCCTCGACGGCGCAGCCTCGCCGCAGCTCGGCGACTGCCGCGGATGGCACGCCCGCCCCACCGCCACCACGCGGCTGTAGGCGGCCTCTCCGTGTGGCAGCTCACCCCGCTCCACACCGCCGCAGCCATGGGGGCCGCCGCCGCAGCCGCCGCCGTCCGGCGTGTGCCCGAGGCGCCGGCGCTCTTCTCTGGCGGCGGCGCGGGCTCTCCGTCGCAGTGGCTGGCGGTGCACTGGTGGGGCCGCGCCGCCCTCGTGCTCGCCCAGCGCGACGGCGCGGTCTCCGTCTCGTCGATCGGCTCGAGCGGCTTGCGCGAGCTGCTCGGGGAGCGGCCCGAGTCTTTCCCGCCGCTGCCGCTTCTCTCTGCGCCTCGCGGCGAACCCCCTTCCTTCTTCGTCCTCACCCGCGAGGCGCACGCGGTGGCGGCCTGCGAGGGGGAGGGAGAGCCACGGAGGCGCCGCCGAGCCGCTGCAGCTCCACTCCACGGCACCCGTCCGCGACCCGTCCCGGACGTGTCCCGGACGTGTGCCGCAGGCGCGTCGAGGCGTGGGAGCTGCACTCGCTGCGTCGCACCACTCCCGAGGCGCTCTGCTCAAGCGGCAAGGTCGACCTCGACTCAACCACGATCCCTCAGCGATGAGTGACTCTGAACCAGGCGCTCTTCAAGCGCAAGGTCGACCTCGGCGAGTACGGCGACGCGCTCACGTGGGCCCGCGCCTACGGCTTCTGCGCCGACGGGGTGCGGCAGGCGCAGTGGCGCGAGAGCGAGGTCTCCCGCGTCGCAATCTCGGACTACCTCTCCAAGGTTGCCTCGCTCCGGTGGGTGCTGGCCGAGGCGGCCTCGCGCATCCCCAGCGAGCCCGACGCCCTCGCCGCTCTCCTCGACCACGGCGTCGAGCGGTGCGACGCCGCCCTTTGCGCCGCCGCGGCGGAGGACGCCACCACCGCTCAGGTCGGCGCCGGCAGCAAAGGCGGAGGCGTCGATTTGAGCGGGCGCGACATTGCCGCGTGGCGGCGGAGGCTCCTCCGGTATCGCAAGCGATTGCGCGTGTGGCGCGCCATCGCGGTGGCAGAGGCGGAGGCGTCCGGCGGCGGGGGCGGCGACGCGAGGCTGGACACGGCGGCGCACTCCACCTTCCGCGACGCCCACCTCACCGCCGCCGCCGCATCGCTCGCGCAGAGCGGCCGCTACGCAGCCCTCGCCGTGCTGCTGCGCGCGCACGCGGCGCCGGCCGCACCGCGCCGCGATTGCGGCTGGGTGCTCGACGCGGTGGCCGAGGTGGCCGAGGTGGCCGACCCGGCCGACTACGCCCCCCTCGTTACGTGTGCTTTGGAGCAAGTCTTGCGCACGGGCGACGGCGGAGACGAGGCGGGCGCAGAGACGGAGGGGCTGCGGGGGCTCGCCATGTCTCCAGCGGTAGAGAGGGCGCTCTCTCGAGGCGGCGAGGCGGCCGCGGCGGCGGAGGAGGAGGCCGAGGCGGAGGAGGTCGCGGCGGAGCGGGCGCGAACAGGCGGGGGCGGGTCGGGCCGCATCGCCTACGCGGGGCGCGTCGGGGCGTGCGCGTGGCTGTGCGCGCGCGTGCGGCAGATCGAGGCGCGGAGCGGGCTGTTGGACCACGCCATCACGCTCGCCGAGATTGGGTCGGAGAGCGTGGCGGTCTTTGACGGGTCGGGCGACGGAGAGGGAGGGGGCGACCTATCGAGGTTCGCTGTGGCCGATAGCCACGAGCCACCGCGAGCCACCGCTTAGCCACCGCTTAGCCACCGCGAGCCACCGCGAGCCACCCCTGAGCCACCGCGAGCCACCGCAGGCTGCTCGGGCGGCTCCGGCAACTCGAGCCGCTCGTCTACGAGCTCGGCGCAGCCACTTCGCTGCAGGAGTTCGAGGGCATGAGCGCCGCCGACCGGCTGCAGCTGCTCCTCGACCTCGGCGAGCAGCAGGCGGCCGACGCGGAGCGGAGCAGCGCCGACGCGGTCGACGCATACGCCGAGGTGCTTCGGGCCCGCATCTGGCCGTCGCTCGCTCGCGAGACGCAGCCTGCGGCGCTGCTCCGCGACGCCGCTGTCGCCGCGTGCGCCCGCGGCCCGGTGGATGGCACCGCGAGGGCCGCCGCTGGCGCCGCTGGCGCCGACGTCGCCGCAGCGGCGCCGCTGGAGGGGGCGGGCGAGCTCTTGCTCGCCGCTGCTGCTGTGCGCTGCTCGCGCCTCTCTCTGCCGCCGCCGCGGCGGCTGGTCAGGCCGACGGCCCTGCTGCTTCGCACCGCGTTGGACGCGGTTTACGCGAGCCCGCGCACCGACCTCGAGGCGCTCGAGGTGTTCACCGCCATCTACGCCGACCTGCCGCGGCGTGCAGACGCGGAGGCTGCGGCCGTGGAGGAGGATGGCGAGGGTGGAGGCGCCTTGGCCGTGGCCTCAGGGGAGGACTCGCTCAGCGACCTCCTCGACCGCGTCGACGATTTGGGCTCGCACTTGCGCGCGCAGCGCATCCTGGCGAGCTGGCGGCTGCAGGTGCCGATGGCGGCCTTCCGCGAGACGGGCGACTCAGCGGCCGGCCTGTCGGCGGAGCGGGCGCACACGATCCTCCGCCGCATCGCCCGCGGGGTGGGCCGGCGGCCGCATGGCAGCGGGGGCGACGCCGGGGCGTGGCAAGAGGCGCGGGACGACATGTTGTCGCTGGTGCGGCTCGGCTGCGCCGACACGCCGCCGCAGCTCGCCCTCACCGAGTGGCTGCACGGCCTCCTCCTCGCGGGCCACTTCTCCCTCGCCGCCGACGCGCTTCGCGACGCCGCCACGGGCTCCGCCGCCGCCAGCGGCGATAGCACCTGCCCGCCTCTCGAGGCGTCGACGGCTGAGGCGCTGGTCCTCTCTGCGGCGCGAGAGTACTTCAACGGCGCCCCCGACGCAACCGACCCGGCGCTCGAGGCGGCGGCGCGGTGCATCCAGGTGCTTCCGCCGCCGCTCTCCGCGGAGGCGGTGCGGGAGCTGGCTCTCGCCGACGCGGCCCGCCTCGCCGGCTCGCTCGGCGCGACGCTGGTCCCGCTGCAGCTGCGTCTGCACTCCGACCGGCGAGCTCTGCTCCTCGAGATTGCAGCGTCGGTCAGCGAGCCTGTGAGCGAGCTCTCCCGCCTCGAGTCGCTCGCCGACGCCCTCGCCGCCGCCGGCGACGCTGTCCCCGATCAGGGCGACGCCACGGCCGAGGCGGAGGCGGCCGCCGCTGCCGCCGCCGCCGCGGGCGCCGGCGCGCGCCAGGCGGCCGCGCGAGACGCGCTTCACTCCACCGTGGCGGCGTGCGCTTTGGGGGAGGGCGACGTGCAGGGAGCGCGCATGCTGGCGCTCGGGCTGGTCGACCGCGGTCACGCGCCGGCGTGGGAGGTGTGCTTGCGTCTCTGCCAGCTGAGCGAGTCGCTTCAGCCCGCGGCAAGAGGGAGCGGGCTGGCCAACGGCGGCACCGAGGCGGTCGGCGAGGACGGGCTGGAAGCGCTGCTGCGGGACGCGACGAACGAGATGGTCAACGAGCAGATCATCGACGACATGCGAGCGTTCCTCGAGGCTCACCCCGCCGCGACGCTGCGCGATTGGGCAAAGACGAGCGAGTGGGCGCACGACACGGGCGGAGAGCGCGACGAGGACGGCGCTCCAAAGCGCGCGCTGGCCGGCATCTGGCTCGAGGACTGGCAGGCGGCGGCGGGCGGGAGGGGGAGCGAGCCTCGTGGCTCCCGCCTCCAGCGGCTCAAGGACGTGATAGAGGTGGCGCGTGCGATGCTGACCGCCGCTCCGCAGCAGCGCGAGGCGGACGTGGCGGAGTTGGCCGCCGCAGCGCCGCGGCTGCTTGCGCACGTGCTCTCCCACTGCCCATCGGCCGCCTTCCCCTCCTCGATGGAGGTGTGGCGGCGCGCGTGTGGCGTCGTGGGAAGCGACAGCGAGCCGCCCGCCGTGTCCGCCTCGCGTGACCCCGCGCTGTCGCTGGCTCTCTCTGCGGACCGGCCGACGGAGGAGAAGATGTTCGCTCTGCGCGCGCAGCTGAGCGCTTCGGTGGCGGCCGCCGCTGACGCCGCCGCTCCGTCGTCTCTGCGGCGGGTGTGCCGGCTGGGCCAGCGAGCCTATGCACTCATGCTTTGCTCCGTCGCTCGACTCCCGCCGTGCGCGCTCGACCGCGCAACGGTGGCGCCGTTGGCGAGCCTCCCGTCGCTCGTTGCGCGCTGCGCTCGGCTTCTCGAGCGCGAGGCTTTGCGCGAGGCTCACTCTGGGGAGGGGGGCGGACACGCGCCGCAAGAGACGACGCCGCAAGAGACGAGCCTCGCGGGCTGGCGGGGCGCCGTCGACCACTTCGGCGAGCTCGCGCGGGTCGAGGCGCGGCTAGCAGAGGCGTCCGACGTGGCGGCGCACTTGCCGCAGCTCAACGCCGCGCGCTACGCCACAGACGCTTCCGCCCGTCGGGATGCGATTCGGGCGCTCGCGCGGACCGCGTCGGCGGACGCGTTTGAGCTCGCGCAGCGTTAGTCATTAGTTAATTAGTTAATAATTGATAATTAATTAGGCGGACGCGTTTGCGCTCGCGCAGCGGATCGCTGGCTCGCACGAGGCGGCCAGTGCGGGCGGGAGGCGGGCCGGCGCGAGGCCGGCGAGCGGGCATCCGGCCAGCGAGGCGACCGTGACGCTGAGCCTCGCCTACGAGTCGGCCGTCGCGTCGCGCGCCGCCTTTGACGCCGCCTTCCGGCAGGACGCGGCAGAGTCGCTTGGGGTGGGTGAGAGCGCCGTTGCTGTGATTGCCGTCTCGGCCGGCTCGACCGTCGTCGACTTCAGCGTCGTCGGCGCCGCGGACGCGGCCAGCAGGCTACGCGACGGCGGCTTCACGACGGCGCAGCTCACCCGGTTCAACGGCGGCAAGCCCGTCACCGCCACGGCTGTCGCGAGCCGATGCGCGGCGTCGGGGCATGCGGTTGGCACACATGCGGCAGAGGCCAAGGCGGAGGCACCAGCCGCGCGCACCGGAGTAGAGGCTGCGTCAGAGGCAGCTTTCGGTGCGGGCGGGGCGGGCGTAGAGACGGCGCCGGCCGAGGCGCAAGGAAAGGCGACGGCTGCAGCGACGGGCGGGGAGGCTGCGGCAGCGGGGGACGCTGCCGAGGCCGTCAAGGTGGGCGGAATCGGCCAGCACGCTCCCGTCCCCGAGGCGGGTGCGGCTGGTGCGGAGGGCGAGCCGGCGGCGGAGCCGCCGCTCGACTCGTGGGGCCTCCGAATGGAGCGCGTCGATGCCATCATCGCCGCCGCCGAGAATGGCGACGGCGTCGCGGCCGGCCCTGGCGGCGGCATACAGGGCTTGCGCTCCGAGGTTGGAGCGCACTGCGCCGCTCTGCTCGAGGAGCCGGCACGGCTCTGCGTGCACCTTGCTCGCGTCACGCTGAGGTCGCTCGGCGCGGGGCCAGCCTGGAGCGCGGTGCAGTACGTGCTGGAGCTGATGCTCGACGCCGAGCGGAGGCTGCGACAGGCGCACGCCGCGCTCGTCGCCGCCGGCAAGCCTCCGCCGTCGGGCTACTCGCGCGATCACAACGCGCAGCTGCTGCTGGCGCTGCGGGGGACAGCGCGCTACCTCGCGCGTGCCGCCGTGGGCACGTCCCTCGGGCTGCGCGACTTGTACGTGGTCACGTGCGTCGCCGTCGGAGGCGGCGGATTTTGCAGGCTCGGCCTGCAGCTCGCGACGGCCGCCACAGGCGCGTTGCGGGCCGCAGTGACGGAGGAGAGTGCGCCCCGGCTTGCTCTCGTGGCGTGCGAGGTTCGGAGCGCATTTGCCCTCGGCGGGTCGCCTTCGGAGCAAGCCGCCGCTTCGCGCCTCTTCACCGCGTCCGCCGTCTGGGCCGCTCTCGCCGCCGCGAGATTGCGCCGCCTCAGCAGCGACCCCGCCCTCCTCGAGAGCGAGCGGCTTGTTCGCCGAGGCGAAGTGACGTCCCTCTTCCCGCGCCTCTGGCCCTGCCATTTGCGCGACCTGCTGGTGGGACTCGACGCCACGGATTTGCCGGGGCCGGCTGCCAGGGCAGCGGTTGACGTTTGCGCCGCAGCTCCGATCGCCGAGCTGGAGGCCTTGCTCGAGGCGTCGCTCCCACACTTGCGCGCGTTTGCGCTCCAGAGCCTCGCCGACCGGCTTCTTGCTCCAGCGAGCTCCTCAGCTAAGGGCGGCTCGCTGGCCAGTGGCGCGGGCGACAGCGTTGCGTGCCTGAGCGCGGTGCGGCGGCGGTGGCGGCGCTTTGGCACGCTCCGTTGGCTGCAAGGGCAGGCGGCGCGCTCCTGCCCAGGCGAGGGGTCGGCCGCAGCGGCTCTGCTCGGCGCTTGGGTGTCGGCCGGTGGCGACGCGCAGGCCGAGGCGGCGGTGCTGCTCGCCGCCGCCGCCGACCCGCGCGACGCGCCGGCTCCGGCGGCGCTTGCACTCGTCGTCTCGCTCTTTGAGCGATGGCGCGCCGAGCTGTGCGGGCGGGGCGAGGCGGTGGAGGCGTGTGGGGCTGGGAGCGTGGGCCAGCTCCTCGACCGGGCGGCTCGTGCGGCGGCCGAGCGCGCTTGGTCCAATGCAGAGGCGCCGCCGCCCCTCGGGTCGGAGCCTCTCGACCCGACCGTCGGCGACGCGTGCCGGCGGGCGGCGATGGCGCTCGTCGGCGGCATCGACGCCGTCCCATCGCCGGCGGCGCACCCGCCCGGCGCGTCGCGGGTGGTGGTGGACGCAGACTCGTCGGCCGCCGCCTTGGACGAGAGGCTGGACGTGCTGGCGGCCTTGCTGCGGGTGTGGGGCGCACGGATCGACGCGCCGAGGCCGGTCCCGCTGGCGGCCGAGTGGGACGCCTTGCTGAGCACGGCGCTGCGCGTGCGCGGCCCGCGGGCGGTGCTGCGCTTGCGCGCGGCGGCGCACTTGGATGGAGCACCCGTGATGGGGGCCGAGCGCGACGAGGCGCTGCGCGTAGCGCTTGCGCACGCGGTGGTCGAGAGCAGCCGCCCCGGTTCCGAGGCGCCGCTGGCGTGCGTCAAGCTCGCTCTCTACTCGCGCCACGGCGACCTTGCCGAGCGAGCATTGCAGGCGCTGGCGCCGTACGCAGCTGGTGGCGGCGGCGGTGAGCCGGCGAGCGCGCCCACCGCGGCAGCGGAGTGGGCCTTTGGCGGGCCGACTCCCGCCGCGGACGCGGAGCTCGCGCTCCTCCTGCTGCGGCGCGGGCTGCTCGGCCGCCTCGGCCGCACGCCGTACTGGCCGCTGCTCGAGCCGGCGGTGGCCGGGCTGCCTGGGACGGCGTTTGGTGAGGCGCTGGGCGCGCTGTGCGAGGAGCAGCTGTACGAGGCGGCGGGTGGGGCGCTGCTCCGCAAGAGCGGCACGCACAGGAGCCTCGTCTCGACGGCAGCAAAGCTAGATGCGTTGCAGCGGCACTTGCGCGCGCAACACTCAAGAGCTGAGACTTGACTCTTTTGAGTACCGCGGTGCGCGGAGAAAGATGAATGAGGAGAGCCGCGTTGAGATTTCCTGAGGTGCCGTGAGTCCTCCAGCGCCCAGCGGCCTCTTTTGTTTGTTTAGCTTTTTATTGAAATTATGCTACGTCACGTGTTGTTCAGCATTGCCGTCCACGCTTGTCGAGAGACTACAGACCACCCCGTGAGAACACGGCCTCGGCGCAGTTCTCGGTGGCGCTTGCAATACCCGTGGCCGACCAGAGGGCAATCCACGCGGCGTGCGAGGAGGTGCTCGAGCCGGTTCTGGAGGCGATCCTCGAGGAGGAGGGGCTTGACGGCCACGATCTCCTACCTCTTCTTGACATCGAGCCGGCGTGGGCTCCTCACCCCGGGTAAGCGGGAGAGCGCCGGCTCGGCGGCGGCTCATCCTTTGCACCACGCTCCGCGTCATTCATGTTTGTGGTCAGCGACGCAGAGCCAGATCTCTTCTCCAAAGTACTCGCTCCAGGCCGGGTGAATTTCGCAGGTGTCGCACTCCATCTCAATGGGGTAGCAAGCAGCGGGAAGCAGCGACTGGTTCGGCAACTCGTCCTCAAGCGGGAGGGCTGGCCGAGAGAGCGCGGACCGACGGTGCTCTGTGCTGTGGCCAAGCGCGCCGACCGCCAGCACGAGTCCCTTCCACGTCACCGGCGGAGGGAGCACGAAGGAAGTCAGCCTCATCGTTTGGTCGGAGAGGCGGTTTGGGCAATTGCATGTCACGGCAAAAAACGAAAGAAAGGAAACGGCGACCAGGAGGGCCACGCCTCCCCGAGCTCGATGAGGGGCCAGCGGAGGGGAGGGGCGAGCCGAGGACGATAGAGAGGCCGCGGATGCGGGCGCGACTCGTCGACCAGGGAGAGCCGGCCCGACCTCC
>Ga0115008_10003107_pt1 | contig 13734 bp, 12 predicted proteins | sample FraStrMetagenome_FD_87164 | JGI IMG/M metagenome (GOLD analysis project Ga0115008, IMG submission 87164) | Marine eukaryotic phytoplankton communities from Arctic Ocean - Fram Strait ARC3M Metagenome | ecosystem: Environmental > Aquatic > Marine > Oceanic | place: Fram Strait | collected...
AAAGAGAATTCTAGAGTGATGAATATGTACCTTGTAGAAAAAACATGCACCTTCTTTCCATTGAGCATCAAATTACCATCCTCAGCAGGAGAAGCTGTTCCTTTAAATGTTCCATGCGTTGAATCGTACTTGAGCTTGTAGCACATGTATTCAATCGCGCCACAGTGGTTTATCGCAACAAGTTCAACATTCTCTTCTTCAGCTAGAATTCTCGTCACGCATCGGCCAATTCTTCCGAAACCGTTCAGACCAACGCGAATTTTCGTCATTTTGCTTTTTTTGCTACTCTTTTTCTCTTCTGAGAATGGAAAAAAGGCGGTGTCTTCTGAGCGTTTTGATAAGAACGCGGCCCTGAGGCGGTATCATTCTCACAGACGTTCCTTTAGGCAGATATTAAAACTGTATAACAAAATAAAAACAAAATATTTTTTTATTTAAAAGTAAATATAAATAATTATTAAATAATTAAAATTGTGACAATTATTAAAATTCTAGGATTTTTTTTATTTAAAAATAAATATATAATAATTTATGGGTATTCACTGAATACCCATAAATTGAATACTATTCAGAATAAAGCTCAATGCTATATTGAAAGTACGATCAATATACAAAATCGTGAGCCAGAATATAAAAACTAAATATTTAATAACGACTGTTCCCTCTCTGAGTAAGCTTGAAAGATCCATTTATTAAAAAGATGAAAAAAAATTACAAAAAGAGACTTGTCAGGCGAGATTCACACAGACGACTTTTGCAGGAGGCAAACGATTCTGACAAGCGAACAGTTCGAACTATTTCGCGCGCTTCTATTTTTGTTATGTTTTGATAAATTAAAATAAAAGATGGAATTTTAGTGTTTTTACATAACATGATAAGACCCGTCAAGAAAAGAAGAAAAACATATGATGAAGGAAGTTCGTCGAGCTTCGGTTAAAAAGAAAAAGTCGTCTTACCAAATGAGTGACGAGCAGAAAAATTCAAATATTCCATATTACTGCGAAGTTCAAGGAAAGATGATAAATACAATTTCTGATCAAAATTGGACTCAGAAATTATCATCTGAAAAAGACCCGAATGAATATTTTATCGGCGTACCAATCTACTGGCTGCTCGTTTTTTTCAGCTTTTTGGTTTTTATGATACTGCCACTGCTTGTCCAAACGTATCTTGTCCCGTTTCTGATTGAAAGCAAATAAATCATACCTGCCCATTTTTTTTGAGTCATAAAGCCAACTGACCATATTTGCCGCACGCCCAGTTTTTTGATAATTTATTTTAAAAATGGTGAAAATAAAAATTATCTGCCATGGAGGAGCGTGGAGCATTCCAGACGAAGCGAAAGAGAAATCTCTTGAAGGGATTCGCAACGCTGCAAGAGCAGGGATTGAGGTTCTAAAGAACAGCGGAAAGTCAGAAGATGCTGTTGTCGCTGCAGTTTCAGGTTTGCAAAGAAAGAATATTTTTTGAGATCTGATTTCTTTAAACAAATAAAGCAACGTGCAGCGTTTCTGGCGAGTAGCATGCTAAGTTTCACGCAAAGCTTTGTCCATTGAGCACGAAGTGAGATCTCAGCGGGCTATTTTTGAGATTTTATCACCGTCTGCAACGTATAAGACCACTTTTTGCGGTCGGTTTTCATCAAATATGAAAAAATAAAATGACAATCAAAAATGAATAAAATTTTGATCTCGCGAAAATATAAACTTTCGCGAGACGATGATCTTGTTCATCAAAGCTAAGGGCTTTAGTCCCATTTCGAGTAGTTGACGTACTTACTACCTGTACCACGATTTTTCACTGAGAACTCAACTTCATTAAAATGAAGATTTGGCTGGCCATTTTTCCGGAAAGCAACTTTTGGGGAATTCCGAAAAAACTTGCCTTTCCAAATCTTGCCTTTCGGAAATCTTGCTTTCGGGAGGCCGTGTCAAACGTGATGCACTAGCTTGGTGAGCTCATGATACTTGGACTGCTATCATAACACTTGATTCAAATAAACTGAAAATTAATCAAAAGAAAATTAAAGAATTTATAATTTAACAATATAAGTTCTTTGTCATTTTTAAAAACAAAGACCACAGCCTTTTTAAGCGATGGAAAACGACCCAATCTTCAATGCAGGGCACGGAGCTTCTTTAACTCGGGACGGAACCGTTGAGCTCGATTCAATGGTCATGCGCGGCCGGGATTACTCAATCGGTGCTGTTGCTGCTTTACGGTATTTTTATGAAGTCAAAAACCAAAACGATCTTGCTTAGAAACGTTAAAAACGCTTGTCAAGTTGCACGTGAAGTCCTCGATTCGGAGCACACACTCATCGTTGGACCAGGCGCGTCTGAATTCGCAAAAGAAAAAGGCTTCGAAATTGTCGACGACTCTGAGCTCGTTACGCCTTATGAAAAAGCAGCATTGGAGAAGATCCGCAATTACGGAACAGGAGTGGAATCCATCTTCAAAGCTGGAGACGCACACGACACTGTCGGCGCTGTGGCGTTTGACGGTGACGGTTTCGCTTGTTGCACAAGTACTGGTGGCGTCACGTTTAAACGGCCTGGACGAGTTGGCGATTCGCCACTTGCTGGAAGCGGTGGATACGCGGATGGAGGAGCAGCTTGCTCGACGACTGGACACGGAGAAGGAATAACAAAGGCTCTATTGGCACACAGAGTTGTTTGGGGCTGCGGAGCGGATCAGACGAGAGCTTCGAAAGCGGTTGATGATGCTCTTGATTTTATGAAGACGGAAATCGGCTCTCAAGGTAATCTTAATTCCGGCTTTTTTAAACTCGTGAACATTCAGGTGGCGCTATCTGCTTGACAAGAGCAAGCTACGGGGTCGGATTCAACACGAAGAGAATGCCCTGGTGTTATATCAGTTTTGATACAGAAACTGAAGAAGAAGAAATTCTTGTCGGAATTGAACCAGAAAGCCTTCAGCAGCGAGACATTCCTGAAATTACTGTCATCCATCACTGAATAAATATACAGTGGTTTATGTAAAGTATCGAAAAGTATATGCGCAACTGATCCGTCAAGATTAAATGCCAGGAGCTAGTAAAGTTTTGTCCAAAAAAGATTGAATTTTTATTTGCATCTGGTCGATTCTCGATCCAGAAGTTGAGATCAGATATTGTACCTTGAGTTTCCATAAATTGCACGCTAAAATCTCCAAACATCTTTGTCATTTGGTCATATTCAGATTTGATTGAAAGCAAAGAATCCCTTTCAGATGTTAGCTCGTCATTCTTTCTTTTCAGAACCTCGTTTTCGTTTTTTACTTGATGATATTTGAAAAAATTTTCCGAATTAGCTCTGTCTGTTGCAAGTTTTTCTGATTGCAATTTTCGGTTTTCGCTTTTGATCATGTCGTTTTCGTTCGTAAGCTCTGTTATTTTTCTTGCATATTGAGAATGAAGTGTTTTTGTTTCATTCTCTTTCTTTTTCACTTCATTTGCAAGAGCCAAAAGCATATCTCCAAAAAGTACTTCAGTACTTTGAGAATCATTCTGACTAAAAACAGATTTTTGTTTTTCTCTTGTTAATTCTTTTCGTGTCGTATACATTTTTTTTATTTTTCAAAATAACAGCCGAAAATTATTAAGTCTGCAATGCTGAGTTTTTATTATTTTCATAAAAGCAAAATCAAACATTTAAAAAAATTCGTCCTTCAGTACATCACACACTTTGATGCGACTCGAGTGTCTTTTTTAGTTCTGTCAAATCTTACTCTTCAATTCAGCGTGAACACTGTTGGCAGCTACGCTTGCACATGCAATAACGGCTACAACGGCGAAGGCTACAGCTGCAAGCCTAACGAGGTTAACGAGTGCGCTACTGGTCAGCACAACTGCCATGTTAACGTTTATTGCACTGATCTTCGCAACAACTATGGCCAGTACAAATGCACCTGCCACAACGGCTACGAAAGCAACGGCAACCAGTGCTCGCCCGTCTACGTCGACCCGTGCTGCCAACTGCGATCCAATGGCGACTTGTCAGGCTGGCGCTTACGGTGGCTATTCCTGCGTTTAAACTTGTAACCATTCAGGTGGCGCTATCTGCTTGACAAGAGCAAACTTTGGGGTCGGATTCAACACGAAGCGAATGCCCTGGTGTTATATCAGCTTTCACACAGAAACTGAAGATGAAGAAAATTATTTTCGGAATTGAACCAGAAAGCCTTCAGCAGCGAGACATTCCTGAAATAACTGTCATCCAGCAATGAAAATATATACAGTGGTTTGTGTAAATCAACGAAAAGTATATGCGCGGCTGATCCTCCAAGATTAAACGCCAGGAGCTAATAAAGTTTTGTCCAAAAAAGATTGAATTTTAATTTGCATCTGGTCGACCCTCGATCAATATTCTCAGTAATAAGACATTCTTCCACACTTTTCATCCAATTTTTGTAAAAAAATGCGATTTTTTCTCATCCTCCCGCTTTTTGCTTTTTCCTATTACGAAGAAAATGTGTTAATCGAGCGGCTTTTCAGCGGCTACAAGCTTGATATAAAAAACACAGCAAATTGCCAGAGAAAATACAGAAATTACGAAGTCGAAGATGTTCCAGATTCATGTGTTGAATACGTCAAAGACGAAATCGCGGCGTATAACAAGTTCTCACGCCCGGTTTTCAACATCAAGAATGCAGTAAATGTAACAATGTCTGTAACTCTCCTTCAGCTTGTCGAGCTCAACGAGCGGAAGCAATTTTTGACGTCTTCAGTCATGTTCAACATTCGCTGGAAAGACGAGTATCTCGCTTGGCGGCCGAGCTTGAACTCGAATATTACTTCTCTCGTTATTCCGTCTGGAAAGATTTGGAAGCCGGACATTTTGCTTTATCAAAGCATCAAGGAGCAGTTCGACCAGAAAGTGAATCAAGAAGGTTTTGATTTTGACAATATTGTGGTTGACAATTTCGGGAACTGCTCGTGGATGCCGCCAGACAAATTAAAATCGTCGTGCTCGCTTGATATGGAGTATTTTCCGTATGATACGCAAGTCTGTGGACTTAAATTTGGGTCCTGGAGCTATCGAAAGCATCTTCTGAGGTTGAGCATGGAGACGAGGGAAAACAAGCACGGAGAACTTATGGCGATTCATATAGACCAAAACCAGTTTATCAATTCTACAGCTTGGGAAATTCTGAAAACTGAAGGTAATTTCCATTTCTAAATAAAAATTCTACTAAAAGATTTTCGATAGAATTTCTGGTAACTTTGTGGCATAGTTTTTCTCTGAATCAAAATCCAATTGGATTTTTTTCAAATCAAATATTACAAATGTATTAAAAATCATAAATGTGTAAAAAATTCTATAAATTTGTAAAAAAAAAAAAATTTGGGAAGAGACAGAAAATAATAAGCAATTGGAAAAATTATAGCGCTATCATTGACAAGAATTAAAATATAAAAACACTTTTTCAGGATTTCTCAGCGACACATCATACGATTGCTGCGAAGGAATCTACCAAGATATAACATACAAAATATATTTGAAACGATTCACCTACTTTCCATCTATGACTCTCGGTAAGAAAGTTACCAGTAAACCAAAAATACACCTAAAAGTGCTTCCGTGCGTTCTCTGCGCGCTTCTCATCCTCTGCACTTTCTTCCTTCCAGCTCAAAGCGGCGAGAAAATCGTCCTCTCCATCACGATTTTACTTGCCATGGTGTTTTTCATGGCCCAGCTGTCGTCCAAAACGCCGAGAATGCCCAACACGCTTCCAGTTATTGGACAATTTTTCGTAACTTCTTGCTGCCTGATCAGTATCTCGATGGCTTTTACTGTAATAAGCTTAAAATTCTACCACCAAAAGGGGTCAAGAAGCATGGGGAGAGTTTTTCGCTTCATTTTTCTTCAGATAGTCGGTCAAAATCAGCATAAAAAGGGTAAAATAACAAAAATTGACCGTTAAAAGTTTCTTCCTACATGTTACAACATGGAGCCTTTTCCAAAAGCCGAAGAAATGGTGTTTCCATCAGTGCGAGACTCCGATCCGCTTCCAGTAGGAATGAAAAACGGTCCAGCAGGTCATCTCTACCGAGAAATCCGCTTTATCGCGAACAAAATTAGGAAGAAAGACATCGCGCTGAAATACGAAAGCGAGTGGAAATATGCTTCTATCGTTATGGACAGGTTAAAAAGCGTGTAAATGTGGATAATATTAATTTTAAGGCTCTCTGCGACTGTTATTGCTTCTGGTTTGGTCCTTGCGTTCTTTTTCACAATATTTTCTGCGTCGCAGCGATCAGATTATATCAAATAAAACGAATTAATATCTTTAAATTATTATTTTTTCGGAACTGCAGAGCATATGAGAAGGGCTTGAACACACAAAAGGAATTTTGAACTTGAGAAAAATTGAAGTTGTACGGTAGCAAAAAGTTAAAGTGGATAACGCGCAAAGTAAAGAGAGGTTAACTAGTTGTTGCCTTGCAAGGCGAGTTTGTTGATGATCTTCGAGCACATCTCGAAGAACTCCATCGTCGAGTGGGATGACACCCAATCGGAATTATCTCCAGACTGCTCGCGCTCGTTTTCCATCTGGCAGGATGAAAAGTCCAGCAGGTAGTCTTAAACTAATTTTAACCGATTTTATTTTGCGTAAAATACCTGGGCTTCGCTCAGAACACCTCGGACTTCGGTAAAGTGTAATATTCATCTTTTCATGTCTTCCCGGATTGCGTTTTGAATCCATTTTCACCCGAATTCTGAAGAAGGAAATATTCCTCCAAAGAAAACCAAGCTCGTGAAGCGCCCGGTAGACTTCTTTCATCACATGCATCGAGTTTGACTGACTCCTGAGAGCAATTTTAAGATAAAAATTAAGTCTAAAAAACAAACCTGATGCCAAGATGCCATTTGGACCGCGGCCGCTGTCTCGTAGACGGCATTTTTGTCATTTGCTGACCAGCTCCAACCATATCCGCTGGACCGGAATCCAGTAGTTCGTGCATTCTTTCAGGATGTGCCTAAATCGGGCGATAAAATCTTGCTGGAAATAAGCAAAAGCTGTTTTTGGTTCTTTCATACCTTTTTCGGGACATTTAAATTCAGCAGCGAGGTTTTATTCGGCGCCAGGTAGAAATCCGGTTCTTGCGATTGAAGAATCTTTCCATCGATAATCAACCTGTACGCGACGAGATATCTGCTTGGATCTTCGTTTTGATTCAAATCTGGACTTTCAAGATGCTCCTGAAATTTGTAAAATGTCGTTTTGTAGGTGTTTATTACCTCCACAATTTTCCTGACGATATCTGGGCACACGCCAAACTTTGAGGCAACTTCTTGACACGCTTCCACGTCAATGCCCATTTGCAGCTGCTGTCCAGGCGCTGGGAAGAGGTAGTCTTTGAGATTAACTCTGAACCAAGGATGCTCCAGGATATCCTGAAATGGGTTAACACTGGCTTAACCCATTTTCATACCTTTATTGTCGCTCGTTCCATCGAATTCGTCTTTAGCATATGCGCAATTAAACTTTCAACGGGCGAATTTTTGATATTCGCAGGCGTTTCGTAATTTCCACGCTTGATTTTTGCGAAAAGTCGGGTATGATTATCGTCGTCGAAAGGAAGCGTGCCGCAAAGAAGAGCGTACAGAATCACTCCGCAGCTCCAAATGTCGACTTCTGGACCGGCGTAGAGTTTTCCGGAGATGACTTCTGGTGCTGCGTAGTTTGGCGAGCCACAGGAAGTTCTTAAAAGATAATAAACAGGGCCTTAGAGGGTTAGCTCATAAAAAACTTACCTCAGAAACTCTCCATCAGTCAGAATATTTGACAGTCCAAAATCAGCGATTCTCACATTTAGATTTTTATCAAGAAGCAGATTTTCCGGCTTCAAATCTCGGTGAACAACTTTTTGTCGATGACAACAATCGACGCCGGAAATGATCTGTTGAAAGAATCGCCGCGATTCGTCTTCTGGAAGACGGCCATTGGCGCAGATGTAGTCGAACAACTCGCCTCCGGGAACGTATTCCATTACAAGGAAAAGATCAGTCGGCGAGGAATGCACTTGGTACATTTTGATGATATGTGGATGCCTGAAAATTGATTTCGAGGCGAAATTAAAAGCGCGAAGCGAAGCATTGCGTCAAAAATTGAAGATAATTTGACGCGAATCGTGAATTTTCTGCATTTTTGCATTAATTTTTCATTTTAAAATATATAAAATCGATTTGAAATTTATGAGCTTTATTCTGAGATCGATCACAAAAAATAGCGTTTTGCCAATTTTTGAATCAGAATAATGCTCATAAATCCACTTTGAATAATCGAACCTGAAACGAAGTGCATTTTCTATTTCTCTTCTTGTTTTGTTCACAACTTCCATTGATTTGATCTTTTTCCTGTTGAGAATCTTGATCGCAACTAAAACAATCGCTGAATTACTGTTACTCCTATTTTACTGTACCTTCATGTCCCGTGATTTTGTGTCTCGCTTTCTTCACTTTTCCAAAACTGCCTGATCCGATTGTTTCGCCAAGCTCATAGTGGTTCACGGCTAATCCTGGTCTGTTACAAGCTTTTTCAACGAGTTACAGTAACATTTCAGCAAGTTAAAAATCGATGAGATAGACAAACAAGAGCTGAAATAATGCAAATGAAAGTTTGGCAAAAATCCAGAATCAGAAGAAATTTCGAAATCATGAAATTTAAACTTACGCATGACAAAAAATGGAACAATTTAATAGTTCAGAATCTGACCATCGGATTGTAGAAAATAGGTGAGCGGAGCGAAGCAAAAAGCGCGAAGCGATGCTTCGCGTCAAAAATATATATTTTATCTTATTGCTTCGCTCAGCAATTTTTTGATATTTTTTTTGAAACGGGGTAAAAAAATTTAATAGTATTATTTAAAAATATTTGCTACAAAAAATAATTATAAAAAAAGCTTTCCTTTGATCAGAATCATCCTGCAGCGTCATCAGCTGCCTCTTTCAATTTCCTCTTTTTTCTTTCTTCTTTTCAATTTATCGCTCTCTGTTTTTCCAAAAAATTGATCCAGTCGCGCAAAGTCTTCTGATAAAATTAATTTGTCAGAATGGGCTTCATGCCCACGAGCCAGCGAGAAGAGGCGCGTTTCTTCACTTTTTTCTCTTTGACGCTTTTCGAGTCGAATCTGCAGCGCGGATTATTGGACGCGCGCGACTCGCCCACGAAAGAGTTCGCGGAAAGGGAGTGTTTTTTTCGATGAATTTTGGCTAGAATTCGCGGAAAGCTAGAATTACTGTAGATTTATATTTTAAGACGAAACCTGAAAATGACCTTTTCTATTTGGCTCGTTATTGTGAGATTTTAAGTTTATTTAACCCTGATCATTGACCTTAAATGACCTCAAATGACCTTAATAATATTTTTCTGGATTTGACCTCAAATGACCTACCCGAAATTTGAACTAACAATTTATTCAGATTTTATCTAAATTGACCCCAAAAGACCTTGATCTGACATTTTTTTACGTTTTTCAGTTTGAGCGAAACGGACTTTTAGTAACAACAAATCAGCTTCAGTGTAATGGGTTTTTTTCCGATGATGAAAAACATCACAATCAATTTGACCCTTCTCAGAAGGCGCTTCTTTCTCATAGTCTTAATTCCACAAGATAAAAATAACAATTAGCTATGAAGATGCACCGCCAAGCTACGAAGAATTATTTGGCTCGAGAAAAAACAACAGCGAAAATATTCTTGAGCTGCATTCATCAACGAATCCATTCTTGGAAGATCGGTACTCAAGTCGCGTTTCCGGATTTCAATCGCTGGATCACTAATCCAGGATTAGTGATCCAGCAACACTCGCCGAACAACAATAATTTCATTGTAAGAATTTTAAGAGATATTGAAGTTCAGAGTTTCGGCAATACAGAACATCAACGCTGCAATTTAACTGATTTTTCATACAAAAATTGTTGGCCTATTTTGCTAATCTAATAATAGTTGTGTTTTTATTTTACTTTTGCATACTCATTTCAAGCGACTCGTCAATAAAAAATAAATCTTTGACTCTCTGTATTCCTTTTTGTTAAATATTAACTTTTGATAAAGTTAATAACATCAAACGCAAATATGAATTCTCCCTTCTGAGCACTTCAAATTTGCTCAGAAGAGATTTTGAGAGATGGGAGATTCGGGATTTCATTCAAATGACCAAATCTGGCGTCTAAATGAACAACAAGCGTAAATTATTTTTTCATAAGCGTATTGGTAACAGTTTTACTTTAAGTAGACATTATAGGTCAGCTCAATATAATCCCAGGAGCCGAACAATTCCTATGACGCAAGCACCAAGGCCCCAAATGATACAAGTGGATTGTCTTGCTGATCAAGCGGTACAAATCGAATAGTTCTGGTGTTATTAAGTAACTATTTTTTTAGCAACAAATGTCTTTGAATCCTGGACAATCATGCCAACATTGCATCACAAAGGATGAAGAAATAAGAGAGCTGAAACGCCGAAATATCGAACTTGAGGCAAGATTTCAATCTCAGAGCAATTTTTCGGTAAAAATGCATGCTATAAAAACTGATAGAAAAATAATTCAGACTCGTAACCCGTCAATGGAAGAAAGACCTGCAGGAATCGTCGCACAAAAAGGGTCAACTATTCACATCGACACTTTTTACGGTGCTGGATCGTCACCTGCATCAGATGCAAGACTTTCTTCTGCAAGATCGGCCTCGAGATCTTCTTCGAATAGCGACTTCGAGCATGTCTTTCGTTCTCCAAATAACTAATACAGTTTTGCTAAATTATCCATTATCATATTTATAAAAAAATAAAAGCGCGAAAAGCGTATATATTTCTATTTGAATGTTCTATTTGGCAGTTGTCTGAAGAAAGCAGTTGAAATATTGAGAGTTATCTATTTCTTTTGAATCTTGAATTTAGATGGCAGTCTCCTGAAGAGGAAGTTTTTCGAGACTTTGTGGCAAAAACGTCAAATTCTTGTCCATCTCGCTTTTACTCAGCGTCCGCGTTCTGTACACATGGTGCGCTAGAATCAAATTAAATCAATGGTCAAGTTTGGGAATATTGAAAAAGGATAAGGGAGAACTTTAACAATTAGCAAAAGGGTAGATTTACATTTAGATTGATTACCAAGAGTTGCGACTCCATTGGGAGTTGATTTCACTGGCGAGCTGGGATTCGTAACACATCTGAGAGAAGTTTCATAAAAACACTTTTTGAAACTCAAAACGTCCACCCACATATAAAATAAACACAAATTCCGATAAGCGAAGGTCAAAAGGATGATATGACGAAAAGATCTGTTATGAATGAGTCAGACAGACAATTACAGTGAAAACAAGCAAACGTAAAGAAATGAAACTTTCCTTGGCGGATTTGCCTCTAAGTGATGAATAATGTCTTTCACCTTTGCATTTCTCCCTGTAAGTATAAAAGTGAATCAAAAAAACTTGCAACTGATAAAATTGAAATTTTTCAGCTCTCGTAAAAAATCTCCCATGCTCATTATGGGATGGCGGGTTGTTTTTGATGAAAACGAAATTTTAAAATGTACCTAGCGTTCCCGGTTGCGAATGGAATTTGCGTTGATCTTCGTTGTTTGCAGAAATGCGCTTTTTCTGACTAGGCAAGGTACCGCCTATATTCTGGACTCGTGAACGAGAGGCACTAGCGAGTTCTGGAGGACCAATGGGCGTGCCTAGTGCGTCCTCAGGTGCAATTTGGGGACTGTGACGCTGGGGGCGGATCTGCTCGTCGTATTTCTAAAGATTTAAGGTAGAGAACTACTTTAACAGTTGTTTCGTACCTTGTAAGATGGAATAGACGAGCGAGTTAAATGCTGGCTTGCAGCCGCACCGGAAGCTCTTCCAGTGCTCGTTCCGGGTTGATGCTCCTCAGGACGGAGTTTTCGAGTTTCCCACTCGTTCTGAGATGGCTTTCTCCTTCTTTTCTGAAGAGTGATTCTTAGATATAGAATAAGTCAGAGAGTTTTATCAAGTTCAAACACTTTCTAACCACTAAAGAGCTCTTATATTCATCCGCATATAATATGCGAATATGAATAAATGATCAAAAAACATGACCGCTTTCAGCCAACAACTCACCTTGTAAAATATAATCAGAACAATCGCACAGACAAGTGTCAAACCAATAAACAGTCCAATAACAATCCTCGTTCTCCGTAGCGGCTCGCCAGTAGTTACAGGTCCGATTGGTTCGCCGGCGGTCTCAATGACAGAGGGAGGACGAGAATTAGTATTGGCAGAAGACTGCGACGGATTGAGAACCGCGTTTGGACCAGATGTGACAGATTCAACGGCGCGGATCGTTGATGTTGAATAAAGAGTCGTGACTTCGCCAGACGCTGGTGTGACGGTGAATTCAGTGTCGGCTAAGAACAGTTTTAAAATCCCATATTATGTTGATTATCTACAGCTAGACGGGGAAGAAATAAACTCGCAATGACAGGAAAGTTTATTACTCCCTCGTCTCGTCTCCCAAGAGTCTCCTTCTCAAATTGATCAAGTTTTGGTTGAAGTAAGCCTCAGCTTAACAAAAAAGACCACTTACCAACATAATCTGTGTCTTCATTGTAGCACGTCCACGTTCCGCTGTCCTCGATCTTCAAGCTTTTTATTGATAAACTTGGACCGGAAATTTGAACGCGCGTTTTGTAGTTTTTGGATTGCAAACTGAGGTCCAAATATGTTATTTATAAAAATTGATTTAACTTACGTGATGGCCTTGCCATCTGGATTAAACCATTTGATCTTCTTATTCGATCCAGAGTTTGAGTTTGATGCACGCGAGTTGCATTCGAGCTGGATGTCGCTTCCTTCTCTGCCTGTGCGCGCGTATTTATTAACTGAATCGGACGTATTAGACTCGGAATATGAACGTTTCTTCCGAACTCGTAGCTTTTTCGAAGGTTTGTAATGATATTTTTAACCCGAAAAATATATCTTCCTTGATTTCATAAATTACTCAAAAACCCGTTTCTTTCTCTTTGTTGTTTTCATTTTTGGTCCCTTTTTGATGGAAAACAAATTATTCGCTGTTTTTTAAAAGGTAATTTCGCGGTTTTGTCAGATCTCAAAAAGAACAGGCGAAAAAAAGCAGCGCCACGCGCGGCCGATGCGTGTCTTTTTCTCCATTTTATGCAAACTGCGCAAAATAAGAGCGGTCAATTTAACTTAGCGAGACGAATATGCATTAATGCGTTGGCGGATATTCAGCTGCTGATCCGATGATTGTCATAAATTGGTGAGGTAGCGATCTAATGGTTTTTGCTCTTGCCAGGCTTTAACGGTTTTTGATAATTCTCTGACGCGAGCTGTCGAAATGCATCAATCGCGAACAGAGTGTTCAATGCAAAAACGTCAGGTTTGAATCAAAAGAAAGCTGTTGCGCTTAGAAAAAAAAATCTATTTTTTAAATTTTGAAATTGTCGCAGAAATCTTTTTGAAATTTTTTTTTAATTATCAAAAATTCTAAAGCATTTCAACTTTACATTCAATCGATTCAGAAGATTACTCCAAGCCACGAAAATCTGTATAATAATTAAAGTCGCTCGGTGTGTTCTGTAAATAATTTAGAGACCGACGATGGATAACATGCTTTTCATTTTTAGAATGCATTTAAAATCTTTCAAGTTCTCTTTCGGACAAACAAAAAGCTCCTTTTTAAAAACTGAGCTTACCATAAAACGACCTTGTTTTGCACCAAGCAGCGGAATATTTGTCTCCCAAA
>Ga0115008_10003109_pt1 | contig 13732 bp, 5 predicted proteins | sample FraStrMetagenome_FD_87164 | JGI IMG/M metagenome (GOLD analysis project Ga0115008, IMG submission 87164) | Marine eukaryotic phytoplankton communities from Arctic Ocean - Fram Strait ARC3M Metagenome | ecosystem: Environmental > Aquatic > Marine > Oceanic | place: Fram Strait | collected 2012-06-18
ACGAGGACGAGGACGAAGAAGAAGCACTGAAAGCAGCTACATTAATCTACGATGGATTTTCCAGTTCTGTGTGTGACATGCACGCAGATCGAGAAGATTGTTGTGCTGTAGCGTGGTTTGGAGTCTGCCTTAAAGGCCGCAACAACTTCTTGTTTTACAAAGATGACATGAATTATGCACCCATGCCGCACTGGAAAATTTTTGTCACGTACATCCTTCCGTTCGTCACGTACGTCCTTCTCATCGCATACTTTGTCACTAGTAATTTAGTCAAGGTGGACGAATATGGAAATGAAACGCCGTACGATCCGGACGCGGAAGAGAACGACGATGCGAACGAAGGAGACGATGGATCTACGATACAAATTTCGCAGGAAGGGAATGTTCGCATATTGGTGACGACCGTTATTTATATAGTGTACAATTACTTCACGCGGAGGAGCATACGGACTATGGACCGCGCCAATCGTAACCTATTGCGCGACCGTATGAAACGGAAATTGGGTCGACCCCTAGGTACGCGAGTAAGTACTGATATGGCGCGCAGTCGATTTCAAATTTGTGGCTGTACAGCGTACAAGTTTGAACATCAAGAGTATCAGGCTCTTCAACGAAGCCGCGCGGATCGTGCGGACTTTTGTACCAAACTGTGGCAGGCGGCTTCCGAACTTTGTGTGGGCGCGCTATGTAGATGCTGGTGTCTTTGGTGCGGTGTCTGTGCACTTGCACAGGAAAATAGGCAGCTAAAAAAGCTTCTCCCCGCGTCGGCATTTGACATTGATTTTGTTACGTATCAATCTTGGGAGAACTATGTTCCAGCACTGGTGTCTCTACGCAATACAAAGGACGGTAGTTTGACGTCGCACTATTCCTCGTTGTCCGATCTTTCTAAGCTTCTTTTGCAGTATTCCTCGGCGATCTTTGGTCTGTGTGCCCTTTTTGCGTTTAGTGATATGTTTGATTCCTTCACGTGGCCCAATTTAATTGTACTCTTTATGACGTTGGTGCAGGCGTTTAGTATTTTGTTTGTATGCCATTGGTTGTACAATAAGTTCGATTTAAGTCTGGATGCTGTCATCAAATTCTTCGCCTCTGGATTCGTGTACAGTGTTTTTCTAGCGTTGATTTTTGAAATGCTGGTGGGGTTTGCCTTGAAAATTTGTCAAGTGTTCCTTACATTCGCTGCACTGTTTGCAGCGGGGTTCTTTGGATATTATCGAGGTAACGAACAGGCGGAAGAGACAGAAGTGACGACCATCGAGGAAGTCATTGGGGGATTTTTTGTCTTCTTAAATGCCTTTATTGTAGCTGCAACGACTGAAGAGTTGTGCAAATACTTTTGCTATTTAATCGTTCGTCATTATGATTTGGAGCAAAGACCATATCTTGCCTCTAACAACATGAATTCTAAATATGGCGAACATGCCGCTCAAACGGCACAGTCACGTGGCTGTGCAATTACAGTTGCTATGGTAACGACTGCATTAGGGTTTGCATGTTGTGAAAATTTATTGTACGTATTTGGTTATTCCGGAGGAGGGTTAGAGAATGAAATAAGCACTCTTGTGATGCGCATGCTTTTCCCACTGCATCCGATTGCTGCTGCAATTCAAAGTATTGGTGTAGTTAGTAAAACGATTGAAGGCGAAGTTTCGCTTGGTATAGGGAAGATAGTACTTCCGGCTATTATTTTGCATGGATCGTTTGATTTTACTCTAATGCTCTTGGCGTATTTGGCCGCTTCGAATAATGAAGAGAATCAGGATGAGAACAAGGGATCGGGAGATGAGGATGAATCACAGCAGGTGGTAATGCTAGCGATGTCTCTTGGGTTCTCAATTATTGTAATGATCTCAGGATTAGTGTATTATTTCAGAACTGCGCGAGAACAGAGGAAGAGGCTCCAACGAATCGACGAAGGTGATAATTGTCCCATTGTTGTTGAAGGAATCATAATTTAAATAAGACTTGAACATATTTTTTTCCTTTCGAAGGATTCCAGTTACTAAAGCTTGGAAGTATATGGCACACATAAAAGTTGGCAGAACAAGAATTTACAGGCCATAGAAAATATGCCAATAGAAATGTTTTTCGTAATAGTCCTATCGTCTGTTAAAAATGAATGATTTGTTTTTTCTTCTTCGCTCTCATTGTCACAAATAAGCTGGATACATCGTTCGTCAGGACAATGATGCATACAGATTGACGTTTAATTTAGATTAGTAGTCTCTTTTATGTAATCACTTTAAAGCTGGAAACACCGACTACTTTGGAAAATGACGAGAGACGAATGTAATTCAGAAGGCAAATTGGAAATATCCGGAGGTACAACAATAGTTTCTGCGCTTATATTGACTCATTGAAGATCCTACATCCTACTACATAAACTAAAAACTAGCTATTACAAGAAAATCAAGAGAGGGTGGACATTCAAAATGTTGGGTCAAAACAACTGATTACTTTATTTTAATGAGTTTTATGACAAATTTAGATTGAATTCAAGCGCAAGAAGACGCTTGTGACTTGATGTATTTGACTTCATCAGGATGGAGACGAAACGTTTATATGCCAGAGAGCAATTGCTTAGTACATGTAGTAGGCGCCCATATGGTTCTGAATTCTGAAAAGCTCTCTCAATGGCTTGAGTAATATTACATGTCTATATTAGTAGTATGAGTTTGTCGAAGCATGTTTAGGATACATTGGTACAAATAGTGTGAAAAATTCAATAGATATGATGAAGAACCCGACAACAATATGACCAAAACAATTATTCATCGTAATCGTCATAAATTAATGATCCATGAGTTGTAGTATAAGGCATCAAAATATTCTTCGAAGCATATTTAGGATACATTGTAAAAATATAATGAAGAACCCGATAACAATAAGTCAGAATTCAAGTTGATCTGAAACGCCAAATTTAATCCACTAAACGGCTCCCTAAATACAAAAATATGATCAGAACCTTAATCATTTCACCAAAAACAATTTGCTGCGAGAAAAGAAGATCATTTTTAAGAACAAGTATTTTCAGCTATGAAAGAAGATGGCATTACAAATCCAGTAACTGATGAAGAGGACGAGTTATAACTAAATGACTTCCATACTGACATCTTGAAATACGTCGGCATCACAATGGTTTCGAACTTCTAGAACTTTTCCTTCTTTACGTTATATGTTTGCCTTGTGCGTTTGAAGCATTGGGTGATTGAGTCCTCATACCAGCCGTAGCAACGTGAGAATATTTTGTATTCACTATTTCCATGTCCTTTCTTTTTCTTACATCAATGTATTCTACAGGCAAGATACTGCGCTGTTGACTAGACACATGTTGATACTGTAGAGTAGTTGTGACTGGAAAACGGATGGGTGTGTCTTGCGTTGGTGCGTGAAACGATGGAAAAATCGATTGCGATGATGTTAAATTAGGCGAATTGCAGTTCGCTACTTGAACCAGAATCATTCGACTTTCGTTGTTTTTCGGTATCACACAGTTCAGTCTTTGAGGTAAGAGCTCCTTTTGATCCATGAATGGAAATGAATGTACGATTTGTAGGATGGGAGTTGGATGTGTGACAGGGATGTGCTTGATAAAAATGGAGTTCATATTTGACGCGAAAATATAAGAACGATAGTGATAGCTCTTTACTGTCTATACCTTTCTATCGGTAGGTGCAAAGCGATCCCTACAATGTAAATTTTCACAGAAAAGGTAAATAGAATTCGTCCAGAAAACTTCAAGTGCTATTGGCGAACACCTTATGATAGTTCGCAACAACATCAACAGCCGGAACGAAAGTTTCCTCAAAAAAACATTTAAGTACACTCTACATAGCTAGTGCCAGAACTTCGTTGACATAGGGAACCGGTAAAATAAGAGATGAAAATAAGCGTAATACGTAACAACAAAGACCAATTTTTTTCTCGATGGAAGGTGCACCCCTCCGCTAGGGGGGAGTCGAAAGTTCGGAAAAAGTTTTTTTGGGGTGTGGAAGGTGCCGATGTTTGAAAAATGAGAATCGATGTATCTAGATTCGAGTAAAGTTTTCAAAACACCTGATCGAAATGTCAAGTGTAAATAATGCTTTTCATTGTGATCTAATCAACACATTTTTTGGCAACAATGCTCGGTTGAGGTCGACTGGTAGTATTTGACAACTTGAGCAAAGATCATTTTCTGATTTCTGATATTCTATTCCTTCGATTTCTTTTCGCCGATGGCTTTATAATTATGATTACCATTTCCATTCTTTTCCACAGGCAGACATGTACAAAGTGTACATTGTACCCATTGGTTTATGAAAAGGTATCTTTTAAGAACAGAAAAAATGTGTGCATGTAGTGAATAGCACAAAAGAACGGCTCTCGAACGACGAAATAATGTTTAGTAGGACCTCGTTTTAAGACCAGGTACTATAAGATCTTTTTTCTTATTAAGACCATGAAATTCTTCATCTGGTCTTATAACGAAATTGGCCTAAATTCATCCTATGCACGGCATGTGATCGATCATTCTTTGGTTTTCTTCCAATATCATAGCTATATCATCATAGATTACCACTACTGCATTAGAATTTGTCAATCATTATCTCTTTAGTAATCGTTTGGCGACTCTGATAAAGTTATCGAGCTTCTTGCGAGGATGAAACAGCTTACCTTAGCTTATAACAATACACTTACTGAGTTGAATGGATAGAGGGGCCAAATTAAACGAGCAAAGATGAAGTATGGAAGGATATCTCCTTTTCTCCATCCAAAAGTAAATTGAAGTTATACAAGTTCGAGTAATAATTTTTTTTAACACAACCGAGAATATGTCTTATTTTATTCATGTACATTTGTACCGTATTCTCTCTAGACTCTAGAAACGGTGCTTGTGCTACATGTAGTACAATTCTTATTTCTGATAGGGAAAGAAGAAAGAACGAAGTTGACGGTTGAAGGTTCGGAACTTTCCTTCCGGCAGAGAATCAAATCTTTCTTTATGTACCGGTATTCTTTTTACATTTTTTATACCGGTATATATGCAAAAGAAGTGAACCTACATTGTACATCAGAAAACGACCCAGCGGTAAAAATGATACACACATATCACCTCAGAACCCGTAGAAAAATAATACTTCGTAATAAATATAGTCACACACACACATGTACCACAACACGTTTACATGAGAAGAGTAATTGGTGTGAGAACTAGTAAAACAATTCGAAAGCGAATGAGCACGAGCACGTCAACCGAGCCCGAGCAAATGTTACTTCTGCATCAAAAATCTTTTATACGTTTTTACAGGACCCTGCTCCCATTCGTAGACATTCGAGAGAGAGAGAGAGAGAGAGAGAGGAGGAGGAGGAGGATATCGATTGTTAACCCTTCCATTAAAATCCTGCCAACATATAGAGCGTCTTTAAAACTAATTGAAAATCATGGCTAGCATCGGATGCGCTCTGGCACTCAGTTTACCCTTTCATCCTCCGTCTCATTCGTTCACAGATGTTAAGAATGCCTTTAATCAACTGCACTTCTCATACCTGTCCACCGCCTTAATGGCGATAGAACACGTGAATAAGAGAAATGGTAGCATAGTGCCTTATCTCGAAAGTCAAGAGTTTAGTGACTGCGACCTGACCATATCGCGAGTGATCGTATCGAATGAGAATAATAGTTCAGAAATTACCGAAACGCTGTTACCCTCGTTCTTGTTGGGTGACTGCCACAACTGTAATAGTAATAATTATAGTGATAGTGTCAATATTGACGATGAAATGACATGTGCCGGAAATCCACTGGCATATATCGGTTCAATCGTGGAGGATCAACCATCAGTTGGGGCTTGCATTGATGAGATCTCAACTGAGAATGTGTGTCCATATATTTCTCTTAGCGATAGATTTTCCAATTTCACAGAACTGCCAGCTTCGAACGAGTTGGATTATAATTCAGAAAATTTCAATAAAATTCCGTTTGTTCCGTCGTATAGCAAGAGTGTTCAACCTTTATTGAGTTATTTGATCGACGTCATACATAGAGATTATATTATTTTATTATATTCTGCCAACGATGAAGGGTCGGCATTGTTCCGGGATCAAATCTTGGCTGCAAACGAGGCACCAAATTGGGATTGGCCATCTCTTTCTATAGAATCTTATTCGTTTGATTCGACGGAAGAAAGTATTAGACTGGCACTGAAGTCTGCTGCGGCGACGAGGTTTACAACTGTGGTTGTTATACCGTCGCTCGAATACGACTTTGAGGTTTTCAGCAAAGAAGTGAGTAAATTGCACATGGACGATAGCGCATATTTATGGATTGTTGTAGATCGCATAATGGGATCATTTTGTCAATCAACTGTACCAATAATGTAAGTATTGAAAATCAAGATACATATTTCAAATTTTTTCCCCCAAATCAATCACTTTTTTATTTTCACATAGGAAAAAAGCTGCTTTAACTGGTAACGATGGTCACTTTTGGTTGAATGGCATTGGTGTATTTACACCTAAGATTCAAGTATCTGAAAGCTTTCTACATGCATTTTTAAATATGGACGACCGTATGGTGGACCTTACTCGTGAAGCCAGTCCCGTCGCTGATGTGTATCATCCTGGATACTATCACGCCGCTTACAACGAGTACGCAAACTTTGAGAAGTCTTTATGCACGTCTTATAGCTTAGCTCCTCAGGGCATAATATTTGATTCAGTCGTTTCCTCTGTGAAAGGGTATTGCGAAGCGAAACGTAGGAGATGCGATAATCATGTAGGGATATGCAAAATAAGCAATACTGATATATTCAATGCTATTGGACAGCAGTCAATAACTGGTACTACACAAAATAGCACACAAAGCTCGAATTTGTCTATTGATCATTCTATTTGGAATATTCAGCATATCGACGACAACAAAGGGCTTCCTATTGAGTATATTTTGTCGCACAAAATATTTGAACGTGTGTGGGTTCAAATCAAGCCCTTTATTTACTCAGATGGGTCAGTTTATCCGCCGAAAGTCCTTCGACTTGTGAGTGTAGTACCGTACCATCTCCCATCCCAGATAAAACTTTTTATAAATATTTTTTCTGGATTTGGAATAATGTGCTGTGCTTTGAGTTGTTGGTTAATACAAAAAAATTGCAATCACCATATATTTCAGGCTTATGGACCTGTATTTCATCATATGCTTTGCGTCGCGATATCACTTGTATTTTTGGGATGCGTAGTGGGTAATATCGATGACTCGTATGGGTATAAACAAACATTTCTGGACTTCAGTTGCTATTTAAGGGTCATTTTCAGGAGTTGTGGTTATCTCTCAGTGTGTATTGTCTATATGATTAAGGTAAAATACATTTTAACTTGACGTTTTGCATGCCAATAATTACTCAAGCCGTTTTGATATTGATTTAGTTGAGAGCAATCAAATATGGGATTAAATCGAACAACTGCGTATCTCTTCGTTCAAGCGATACACTGTTAATAATATTTCTTTTCAGTATTACCATCGTATTTGCTTGTTCATTTGCATACCTAGCACCATTATCGTATAAGCGCTATGCAATAAATGTAGATCGGTATGGTTTTCCAACAGCAACATATGGGGGTTGCGGAGATTTAGAAGAAAATTCCGGAAATATTGAAATAACTAGGGTTGCCTGCGCCTATTTGTTTGCCATGTTTTTACTATGCATTATTTCTTTCTTTTACCGACAGATTAAAAAAATGACAAGCGGTTATGTGCAGAGCACGCAATGCCAGAAACAGCTACTTGATGAAGCAGATAGGATTTTTCGTGTCGTAATATTTCAAGTCGTAGTTTGTTTGTCAATTGTAGTATACTTTTTGACCTCGGAATATCCTGAAAACCAATATCGGAATTTTGTTCGATCTCAACTACTTCCATTGATTGGTGCTTGTTCAAATTTATGGCTTATCTACATTCCATTACGATCTTTTATGCTTCATCAGGGACGCGACAGTATCAGCGACGTTAACGATAATATCACAATTCCTTCCCTTCTGGATTTACCGATGCTTGGACCTATCTTTAATGTGTCACGCTGATAGCATGTCAGGAGAGAAATATACAGCAATATGGCAAAGAAACTTGGTCATAAATTTAAAATTAGAAGAAAACGAAAAATCGAAAGAGTGTAAAATATTTTGAATGAAGTCCGAAAGGAGTGACAACTACAACTATACTATCATATATCCATATCTACGCACACAGTGTTGAAGAAATATTCAGAAACAACCTAGACTCTGTTGTCTTTCTTACACCTGCAAGATTCTAACAGCTGATCCAAAAATATGGATGAATAAAAATATTTCAACAAGAGTTTCAGATGTACCTCTCTTCACAGGATTAACAATATCCAAGTTTATTTCGTTCTCAAATCGGACAATGGTACCTATGAAAATTCTTTAAAGACGGAAAACAAGTTATTCAAAAAGGTGAAAGTGAAGTTCACGTCAGGTATATGTATTGTATGATTCACGAAGGAAAATTTGTAAATTTTCAAGAAGTTGGTCGGAGACATCTAGTACGAATGGGAGTGAACCGGGATAAGAATGGATGGTCGTGCAATTGTTGGCAGCGATTGACGTTTCGGAGAATAAGCTTTCCTCGCCAGTGAAAATCATTCAGCTACAGTAGGTATATACAATAGCACTTGCTCTGATATAAGTGGTTATAATGATAATGAGAACATACGTTGAACGATATCTGTAAGAATATATTTTACGTGATTATCACTAGTAAATTGATACGTTCATTTTCACATCCCTGTCAAAAAATAGTCTAATATATAAACATCGCACATTTCAACGGAAATTTTCTCCTTCAAGGCCGATTTTATTCAACTCCTGATAAGATTATTTCAGCATTGACATCCCCTAAATGTCGTCCAAATTTAACAATCTACGGGAAGTATTACCACCAGCAATCTCCGAAATAAGGGCTGTTTTTCAAAGAGAATCTCCTGTCTAATACATTTCCTTGCCTGATTTGACAACCACGCAAGCGGTAACTAGCGCCGCAGTGTCTGATAGGACCACTCCACCACTAACAACTTCATTCCGTCCAAAGTCAGAATGCCATTTTCAACCGTCATCCAGATGGCTTTTGGATAAGTACGTACAAGTACAAGAAATATTACAAGATATATACTATATGGTGTATTCTTTACTCCAAATACAGCATTAGTTTACCCTTCTAGTTCCTCCCGAATAACGTCATCTGGATACACCTTCCCAGATGAGTCGAGGACCAAACGTTGACATTCTTCCTACTACCGGTAGTAACAACGTACAACGATAGCCAATCATATGAGTCTTTCATAGGAATGGCATACTGCCAGCATACGATCGACCATAATACGAAGTGCATTTTCTTGCTGCTTCCATTATCATCATAATCATCGCCTGTTTTCACTAGTAAGTAATTCGACCAAATGCTCTCTTGGCTTCATATAACATACATTCTCATCCTACTTAGTAATTGCACCAACAGCAGCACCTAGAAATGAGTGAGTTGATGCCAATAAAAATCAAATTGCAGTAGGATCGTTATGACAATAATGTTGGATATGCGATGCATTGTACGTAAACACAAGGAATCTCTAACTTGTGAATGTGAGCGAGAAGATTGTAAGATTGTAAGATTGTAAGATTGTAAGGTTGTACGCCCGTAATCGATATCATTTTTAGTCAAGATGAACGTTTAGTGGAAAGAAATTAAAAGGATTATTTGGACGCTATTTCATTCAGCTATACTGTTGAAGAAAATTAGAAAAACTGATAGGAATAAAATTAAAGTTTAACTATGAACGTGTAGACTAGCACAAATTTGTATATGCTGTAGCTGCATATGTCATTATGATATCTTGTAGGTCAATTTTTCCGAAGCATGCGATATTAATTTTCTACATTACTTACAAACATCGCGATAAACTTATATATCGAGATGTTTGATTTTTCGAGTAACTTGAGCGCAAATGAGAAAGAGGAAGCTTTAAAGAGGCCGAAGAATTCAAAATTGTCAAGATGTATTAAATTGGATGAACTCTTTCCATCAGGATCAAAGACTAGAAGACAGAAGAAATATTAATATCTAAAACCTATTTTTTCATTCGTACGTTGTGCATATAGAAGTACTTCCATACCTAATGTTTCGCTGTTATTACTTCATCAACTCTGTTTTACTTTTGAGAAAACTGTTGGATACGCGTTGTTTGTGATTGCAAGAAATGACGGAACTGACGGAAATGGTGTCATCATGATATGATACGAACCTTTTGTTAGAATAACGAAACCTCACATTTCAAAGGTAGATAATTGAAAGTGTCTTCTGTTCTAGAGGTGAATGCACAATTGTAAAACAAATATTTAGTCTTTCAACGTATAAAAATCAATACATTCGCTCACTATGCACTCGGTGTCAATCCTTGCAAAATCAAAATGAAGATAATCAAGGAATAGTACAAATTTAAAGAGAGCTTTAATTTTCATTCCATGTTTGTCGGAAATCCGGTGCTTGAGATGAATACACAATTGTAAAACAACTATTTAATAATTCAAAGTATTGATTTCAATGCGTTCGCTCAATATGCACCCAATTTCAATCCTCGCCAAATATAAATGAAGATAGTCAATGGATATTAGATAGTGAAAGAGAGGATTTTCACCTCTATGCTTTCATTTTCGTTCCATATTTTTTGCAAATACAGTGTTTCAAGCTTTAAATAGTACAACAGTAGAAGTTAAGAAATAAGTATACCATTGAAAAAACAGCAGATTACATGAAGGTATACTTTACATATTTGTTCCGTTAGACATAAATACAGTGTGTTGCAATCATTCGTTATATTTACGATGTATTAATTGTCATCATTATTCATTTCATAGTGTAGAACTTGTCCTCCAATCAGTCACTGGAAAAGAAGTTCATTGGAGAAGTAAATTATATGTATATATATATATATATACATGCATATATGATGGCTTTAAGTAACTATTACCCTTGTTATGAAACCAAAATTTGTCACATTCCGAGTAGTATCTCCTGGCTTTGCAGCTTTAGGTGACATGGTTGGAGATTCCAATCTACCTCCTCCTCCACTACACATACCCTTTGCACTGCGTGCCGTTCTCGAGCACAAACTTCAGGCCTTCCAAGTACTTCGTTCCATAGCGATCTTGAAGAAATTTAATTCGTTCCTCACACGATATATTTAAAGCGTAAGTACAATACCAACAATACCCACTCTCTTTTTTCAGTTTCTGAATTTCCAACTGTTCGGGGGTCATAGTCGTCGTTTGAATATCCACAGACTCTGCGACCTTTTTCACAGGCTTCTCGACATCTCGAATAAAGATCGCGTAATTGTAGTAAGTAATAATCATGAGTACGATTAGGATAATTATTTGAGTAGATTTATTAAGTTGTGCCATGATATTCAATGCTTGATTATGTTCATATATACCCGGTATATCATTTCTCTTTATTTCGCTGTATGTACTTATATCTTTTGTATGCTTTTATTTTTTTTATTAACTTCTACTTGTATGGGGTATGGGGACATCCACTATCTCTAGAGCTACGTAAGATGGCTGCTAAGATAGAACCCAAACACGTAACACGAACAAGAATCTTGACCAGCAATACGCAAACCAAATATATAAAAATAAAAATAAACACACTTTCTTCATTATTTATATATTGAAAATCGCATGATTAAATATAATAATAATATATTATAAAACTAATAAAACAACAACGACAACAACTAAACTCTTTCTATGATTAATTACTACATGAACTACTCAATCATTCACACATTCACCCACGATGCCCAACAATGCCACACCCTCGTCATCCTCCTCCAACACCAATACTAGCGCTCACACTCACACCAATACTAGCACTCACACTAGCACTCACACGAACTTAATCACACTCACATACCATTTAATCCGGAACCTCATCCGTTCAGGTGTCTTAATCGATGGATTTATGTATCTATTAGGTCCCATCCTCATCTGTTTAGCCTTGGGTATCATCGCATCCTTGTCGTATATACATTGTTATGTGACCATTCCGTTGTATCGAGATGCCTACCGTATCATTTACGATGATATTAATAATAATGATAGTATTGTGCCATCGTTCCTAGTCGGTTGGCACGTGTTTCTAGCGTGTTACTTGGCCGGCAACGTCCTGTTTCATTATTTCATGTGTGTCACGACCAAATCCATACATGTCAACAATCCGTATCATGAGGAGGCTGTGCGTCAGTTGGCCATTGGTACCAATTATGATTATCCAGAGACACAGGCAGAAAAGGAGTTGCGGCAGAGGGAGTTTGCGAGTCGTGTGCGGGCACGGCGGGCGAGGATTATGGAGGAGGAGCATTCGTTTCATGGTGGGAGTCGGCCAGCAGTGGCTGTTGCGGCTGCTTGGATGTACCTCAATCCGACGGAATGGGGGTGGTGTGGAAGGACTAATTTACCGAAACCGCCGAGGTCTCATTTCGATTATGTTACTGGTGGGCTTGTTCTGAATATGGATCATTATTGTCCATGGATGTTTAATTGTGTTGGATATCTGAATTATCGGCACTTTGTGAGCTTTCTTTTATTTGTCGTTTTTGCTATGATCTATGTTTTTTCTATGAATATTGGACCGTTCTATAGAGGTTCGTCACAAGATTACAGGATTCAGAATAGCAGTAATAAAGACAATTTTGGCAGTGACACCATTTCCCATGCTCATCTAATTCCTTTTGTGCCAACTCAACGAGATCGTTCGTCAATCGGATTTAACGTCATGATGAGTTCTGCAGTGGGAATTTCCGTTGGAATGTTGCTTGCGTTTCATATGTATTTGATACTAACGGCTCAAACAACGATTGAATTCAATTCAGGAAGATGGAGGAATACACACGTCTCGTCTTCCTCTAGAAAACAATCACAACGAGCAAGCCCGTACGATTTAGGTTTTAAGCAAAATCTGAAGCAAGTATTTGGAGATTGCAATATATTGATGTCAATTTTACTTCCTTCTACGAGATTGCCACATTTTCTTCCCGTTCCGTTGGAAGGGGAAAGAGGACATGCATACTTCGATATCAGTGATAGTGATACACCTCGAAGGGTCTGCAGTTCATGTTGCATATCAAGTAAATCCAATAAACGCGAAAGAGAGAAAGCATCTACTGCGATAATATCAGGCTCGTCAGTTGAGGAGGAAACTTCGCTAGTATAGTCAATATTTCGTAAAAATTAATAGTGCCCTACGAGAAGCAATGATATTTACGAGTGTCAAATCAAATTGGATTGCATCCCTTCTAGTCTATCCCGTAACAAAGCACTTTTGAGTCCGAATTATAGCCAAGATTCAAACTTCAATCACTCTTACCTACGAGCAGTTTACAAAAAACTAGTGCTACATTTATGTCGAGTGACTACCGGTAGACTCATTCAATACGTATGGTAAACGTGAAAATATCTTCACGATATTGTTTTTCCAAACCAGAAAAAAAGATTTTTTTCAAGAAGATCGAGACACTAGATCAAAATATATTCTTGATGTGCAAGGATAATGTCCCTGACCTGTCAAATACTCCCAACTAGGTGTAGTAAAGAAATCTTCTTTATCAAACTTTTCCTTTCCAATTTTTCCTAATATCAAAGTTATAGACTATATTTTATATTTTGATTCCCTCATCGCCGAATC
>Ga0115008_10003110_pt1 | contig 13732 bp, 10 predicted proteins | sample FraStrMetagenome_FD_87164 | JGI IMG/M metagenome (GOLD analysis project Ga0115008, IMG submission 87164) | Marine eukaryotic phytoplankton communities from Arctic Ocean - Fram Strait ARC3M Metagenome | ecosystem: Environmental > Aquatic > Marine > Oceanic | place: Fram Strait | collected...
CCGCAGTTGCTGCAGATGCATCAGTTGCATCAGTTGCCTCAGCCGCAGTTGCATCAGTTGCCTCAGCAGGATCAGCAGTTGCAACTGATGCAACTGATGCAACTGCAACTGCAACAGCAACTGCAACTGCAACAGCAACAGCAACAGCAACTGCAACAGCAACTGCAACTGCATCTGCAGCAACTGCGGCTGATGTAGCAGTTGCCTCAGCAGCGGGATCAGTAGTTACATTTTCATCACTATGTTGATGCAAATTAACTATTGGGATAATCATTTTCAACCACTCATTTATAAATAAGTACATGTAAAAAATATGATTAACAAACCATTTGTAAATAATTCCATTTTAAAATTTGTAAATAATTCCATTTTAAAATTTGTAAATAATATGATTAAAATTTGTAAATAATATGATTAAAAAATTGTAAATAATATGATTAAAATTTGTAAATAATATGATTAAAAAATTGTAAAAAAAAAATTTACTTTTTTGTTAAAAAATAATTGTATTAATATAAAATCAATGATAGTTGAAGTGGCATTAATAATTGTTATACTTATCATTGTAGTATCTGAATTTGTTAAATACAATATTTCTCCTTATTATAAAAGACTCTCTATTCACAGAGATTGCAAGAAATCTCGGGAATCATTTGAAGAAAATAATTTATTTAAAAAACGTATAAATGAAAGCCATCGACCCAAACAGAGTCACCGACATATGTTATTTTAATACTATTTTAATAATTTATCATCTTTACCGTGGGTAAATTCTGTAATTTTTTTACATATCATCTGACGGGTTTTAGATGTGTCTATCAACGTCTTTACTAAATGCAATTTTTCATATTTTGACATAGTCGGTTGCTGGCTGGATATAGACTCATATATCTTTGAGAACATTAAAAATAATTTTATATTTTCCCAGGAATCGAAATAATTATTGTAGATGTATTTAAACTCATCATCTTCCATAATATTTGCCAAAGATTTTAAAAAGACATTGGTATCATATATATGCTTACCTCTGCCTATTCTTTTGCATTTTTCATTATTATTTTTTTGTTCAAATATAATGATATTAGTTGACTCCTCTATATTATCCATAGTGATATATAAATATAAATATCCAAATTTTAAATACATTAAATTTTTTCTAAATAGTTGATATATGGATTAATATAATAGATTTATTTTCCATGTCTTATCTTTTGGAATACGAAACAAAAAATATTACAGAGGATATTCTTAAACGCAAAGAATTTTATAAATATAAAATAGATCATAGTGTACATAATAATAATAATAACATATATGAACGTAATACACATAAACATGATAAGAATATTAAGATAATACCAAAATTTTTTATAAATAAAATGATACGCGACGGAAATCATCTACAATTATCTAGTTATCAAAACTTTGTTAAAAACTACATTAACACAAATACTCCATATTCACGATTGATGATTAAATGGGAAACTGGCATAGGTAAAACTGTAGCAGGTCTCTCTATAGCAATGAATTTTATACAATATTATCAAAGAGAGACACTAAATGATACGCCAGATATTGGCTCTGTATTTATTATAGGATTTACAAGTGTTCAATTTAAAACAGAGCTTCTGCGGCATCCTGAGTTTGGAATTATATCACGCAAGGAATTGCAGAAACTATTGACATTGAAAACATTGGCGGCCTCAGGTAATAAGTTTGATATAGAAAACCATCAAGAATTTTTAATGCGAATTAAAAAGAGATTCAATAATCGCGAAAATAATGGTTTCTTCGAATTTATAGGATATAAAAAATTATTTAATATGATATTTTTAGTAAACGACTCTAAAACCAATATAACCAATATGGACGAAAAAGAAATATATGACGCAATACAAAAAAATAAAATTAAATTAAATACAGAATTATTGGAGCGATTCAAGAACTCTATCATTATATGCGATGAGATACACAATACATACAATAGTTTAGAAAAAAATAATTGGGGTGTTGCTATACAATATATACTTAATCACCACCCCAGCATACGAGCAGTATTTTTATCAGCAACTCCAATAAACAATAATCCTACAGAAATAGTTGATCTATTAAATTTATTGCTGCCAAAAACTCATTTTCCTGAGCCTTTAAAAAAATCAGATTTTTTTGACAACAATAAGCAGTTAAAAATAGGAGCTATAGATAAAATTGAAAAATTAAGCAAGGGTCGGTTCAGTTATTTGCGTGATATAAATCCAAAATATTTTCCCACTAAGACATTTATAGGAGAAACCATAAAGGGTGCTTCATATTTAAAATTTATACGTTGCCCTATGTCGGAGTTTCATTACAATACATATAAACACGCATATACTGGATCATTATCACCTGAGAGTCAATATTTAGTAGACTTTGCATTACCCAATCCAAAAAATCCAAAGATAGGGATGTATCAAACAAGTGTTATTAAATCTGAACTATCATATGCAACACAAGAGTGGAAAAATACAAACAAGATAAACTATAAAAGAGACGTTATTGTGGGTGATATTCTACAAGCAAAAAATCTACCAAAGATTTCAAATAAGTTTGCTGAGATGCTCAAGGTTGTTATCAAAAATATCGAGACGCAAAGCGGTAAGATGTTTATATACCATAATATTATACACATGTCTGGTGTTTTGTTTATCAAGGAAATATTTTTGCAAAATAATATCATAGGCGAATCTGACAGCAGCAATTCTGAAACTCTATGCGCAATATGTGGCAAAGCAAAAAAAGAACATAAAAAAGAACAATTAGATGATTTAGTTGGGGGTAGTAATTTAAATATGGATCCAGATGGATATATGAAAAGTAATTTAGATGATTATAAGGTATCAAATTTAGAAATTAAATATAATCCCAATACTCAATCACATACAGTTTATTTAGATAATATGCATGTATTTGAATACAGAAAGTATGATAATTTTATGTTAATACATATGTCTTTGGTTAATCAAAATATGTCGCTTAATGATATAGTTAATGCAATCGAACAAGTATGCAGTAACGAAAAAGTAGTATTTGAATCACGCTCATCAAATCCTATTTTGGTTACACTTATAAATCAGATGATTTTACGCAAGTTAAAAAAACCAGATAATACACCAGATAATGTACCAAGTGAGATGTCATATTACACCAATGTTGTCGAAGTGGAGTTAAATGACTATACATATATAAATGAATTAATCGATCAGTTTCATATAAAACAAAAATCGGGAGACTACAAAAGGGGAGGATCCAAAGGCGATCATATGTATGCACCTGCGCGTTTTATAGTTGTGCACGGAATGGTTGACAAAAAAAAATTATATAACTCCATAGACAAGTATAATTTGCCCGATAATCACGACGGAAACCGCATATTAATATTGATTGGAGGCAAAATTATTAAAGAGGCGTTCGATATTAAGGCAGTTAGAGAAATGATGATAATGGGGCGCCCTGATAATATACCTACATTAATTCAAATATTAGGGCGCTCTATAAGAAAGGGCAGTCATAATTCCGTTAGCTCTGATAAAAGAAATGTTAATATACGAATCTTCACATCATGCCTACCCATAAAGAAGAATGGTGTTTATTTAACCAGTTATGAGGAAGACAAATATATTGAGAAATTACAGCATTATAAAATAATACAAGAGATAGAAAAAATTATACATCAAAATGCAATAGATGCATTCATCAATAAGGATATTATATGGACAGATACTGATAGACAATTTTATAAGAAGAATAAGACTCACAAAGAACTTGGGTCACTATATTTTGAACCTAATGTATCCGGCAAGATAGTAAATAAACAATTTACATTAAATGAATTGAATCTTAACACATTTAACGCATATCATACTGATGCAGAAGTATCCGATATTATTTTACTCATTAAAAGATTATTTATAGAAAAATCAACCATATGGACTTATAAAGATCTGTTATATGCCATCAGAAACTGCAATAAATATTTTAATGTGGAATTTAATACCAGACTAGTAGATGAAGAATTATTCATTGTCGCCCTTACACGCCTACTTTATATGGTAAATTCAAAATATTCTGAACCGTTAATAAAATATAATGAAGATCAGGTAAATAACATGCTTGACAAAATGTTTGATCCCGATGATAAAATTATCATATTACCCGGTAATCAAAAGTCTATCATATCGCAGGTAGGTAAGTATTATATACTATTTCCTATAGATAAGACAACAAATTCACCCATAAAAGACATGGAATTAACATATAGGATTAGCAAAGAGGCCAGTCCCAATGAAATTAATATTAAACAGTTTTTGGAAAAAGGCAAATCTATATCAGATTATTCTAACAAACGTGATAGATTTTATACTAAGTGGAATAATACCCCCATAGAAAAGCTGGAGTTAGCCGTATGTGATTTTGGTATAGATTTTCATATACAATTTCTAGAAGAATGTATAGAATATATATTCAATGTATGGACTAATTATAAAGTTAAAAAGTCACTTATGCATTCATTTTATTTTAAAATGTTGAATTATTACAATCTGCGAAACTTGGTTATATGGGGTGATATTGTTAAAGAGTTCATGTACAAGAGGTATACAAAATATTTAAACCCTGTTAGATCCAAGTTGGGAAAAAATAAAATGAATTTGAATGAAATTCAAACAAAAGACAAGGGAATATATACAAGCGGATTAATTAATTTTCTTAACAGCAGTATAGTATCGAGTAATGTTAACTGGATTTCTACAGGACTGCGCAAACAATTTAAGGGTAATGTTGCTAAGTCACTTGAATTATTTGATGGTAAATATAAAAAAAGCTCCACAAAAGATAAAAAGGTAGACGCAAATCTAGTACCATTGGGCCATTTCTTGAATCATATACCTAAGTTTTATCATCCAGACACCGGGTGGATCGAAGTACCTGAGTATCTTGAATTTAATGAGACTTTTAAAGAAAATAGTGTTATAGTGGGATACGATGAACGATCCAATACAGGGGTTCACATTAGGTTTAAAATAAGAAGCCCTATACAAAATATCAAACAGTTTAAGGATTCTCGGTTGATAGAAAAAGGCTCTGTGTGTAACACTAAAAATAAAATATATCTTAAGTCTATTGCAGATAAGCTAGATATTAAGATAAAAGGCAAAATTAATGTAGAATCATTATGCGTTAGCATTAGGACTAAGTTAATTTATTTGGAAATTAAAGAACGTGTGGCAAAAACAAATAAAAAGTGGTTTTACTTTATATATGAACATCGACCTGAGACAATTTTATATGAAAAAAATAAATAATAACTTATTGTTAAATAGTATAGTTATGGTTGATCTAACATTAACAAATTTAAATAATCGGATATCAGATAAAAAAAATGAAGTGAAAAATTATAAGCTGACTTCTAGTGAAAAAGACAGAGTTAATCAACCTTATACAAGTGTCCATCAAAGTATCGCATACGAAACATATTTGAATGAACTGTTGAAAAAATACAAACGGCAGGATAATATAAAATATGTTGAGGTTGAGGTCGATAGACCAGTATATGAAGAAACTGTTGTTGAACATGTTGTCGAAAAACCAGTCAAGGAAATAGTCGAGATTGAGAAGATAGTTAAAGTACAAGATGATGCTGCAATAAATGCTCTCACGCAACAAAACCAACAATTGGCGCAAGCCAATCAACAATTATTACAGGACAACAAAACTTTAGTTGATAAAATTAAAGACAATGATATTGATGAACATGCTCTAGATGGTGAAAATAATGAAGTATCGACTAAACAGTTTCAGTTAAAAAAACAACTGAAAGAATGCCATGAAGAAAAACAACAACTAAATGACCAAATTATATGGTTAACAGGACAAATTGCAAATAATAAAGAAAAATATGAGACTGATGTGGAAAAAATGCGTGAAGAATATAAAAACCGGTTTGATGAGTTGAATCAGCATACAGGACAGGCTATTGCAAAACTCAACATACAAAAGAATAATTATAACCGAATTAAACAAGAAATGCAAACGACCAAAGATGCCCACAATAAAGAAACTGCTGCAAAAGAGCAAGAATATCAACAAAAACTGACAACCCTTCAAAATGAGCATAAACAAACACTTGATGCGTTAAAACAGCAGTTAAATAAATTAGAACAAGAAAAACAAGGTAATAATCAAAGGATTGCAGCTCTTGAAGAGCAGCTTACTAAATGCACTAGTGATCTAGAAGAATGTGGAAAAAACAATGTTAATCTGCGTGAACAAAATAAAAAACTCACAGAGCAACTAAAGGAACAATTAAATGATTCTAAGCAAATTAACCAAAAAATAGAAGACAACAAAAAAGCAATGAAAGAAAAAGAACAAGAATATAAGGATACAATAACTAAACTTAAGATTAAAATAACTACATTGACACAAGTAGTCACTGACGTTACAAAAGAGAAAGATGGTATAATAAATGATGTGACAAAACTTGCTAATAACCTTAAAGATAGAAATGTAAAACCTGACACATTAAAGAAAAAGTTAGACGAATTGCAAAATAAATTTACCAAAATACACGATAATGCTACTCAAACTGGATTAGAAAACAGTGACCTTCGTACACGAAACAATATTCTAACAGAAGAGATAAATCAATTAAAAAAATATATAGATGAATACAAGGCATCTATAGATAAACACAAGGCATCTATAGATAAACACAAGGCAGATACAGATGAGTCTGCATCCGCAGAACAAAAATTACATACCCAAATAGAACAACTTAAACAGATACTAACAGAATATGAAAGTGTATTGAGACAGCGTATACAACAACATAATAAAGAATTACTTAAATTATTATCTGATCACAAAGAAGAAATGAAATCAGCAGCGTTTAAAGATCAACAATTGAGATATAAATTATTAAATACAAATAAAAAGCGAAAGTTTTATAAGATAGTCAATGATAACTTACAAAATAAAATTGATGTGTTAATAGAGAGAAATAATGCCCTGAAATCTGTTGAATTAGCTGTAAAAAAATTAATGCAAGAAAAAAATGATCTTCTGAAAGAAATCGAACAATATAAGGATAAATCAAAAAAGTTGCCAAGATCAATACAATTAAAAAAGGACCTACGGGAGTGTCAGGATAATCTGACTGACCTAAAAAACAATTTAAATAAAATAAGAAGAAAAAAAGAAAAAAAAATTAATCGTCGGAGATCTGAAAGAACATCTAACATTGATACTGATCAATTTTCTTTAGGTGAAGATACCAATGCAGAGATATCAGATGCATTACAATCTGATATCTCTATGAGTGAGATAAATTCTGATGAATATGTAGAGTTTAGTGAAGATAATTCTTATAATTCTGGCGAATATGTATTTAAAAATAACCCCAATAGATCTAGCGGAGACGAACTAGATAATAAACATGGTGGTATATTTGATCCTGATGAACCTGATATACCATCCATTAACAGAACTGATGAAATCATATCTACTTATGAATCCTATCCGAAAGTACATAAAGAGACTGCAGAGCAAAAACAAGGACCTAAAGACTCTGACCCTACCCTGCCATATCACTTAAATAAGCCAGGTAATAATCAAGGAAGAAAATTTTTTGGTGGTGCGATAAGGAACTATACTACTGTGGTTTTGGTTGTTGTAATTCTTTTGCTTTTGGTGTTGATATATCATTTATATTGTAAAAAAAAGAAAAGGGATAAATATAGATATGTTATTTCCAGACCAGAACTCTACCAATTTTCCCATCAGTGTAAAGAATAATCTGTTGAATATCGCAAAGGGATATAGCACAAAGGAATTTTTAAAATACAACCAATATATAGTACATAATTATTTAATCAATAGCAACACTCGCGGCTTACTGTTATTTCACGATATGGGCTATGGCAAGAGTATTACAGCAGCTGCTCTTGCAGAATACTACAGAAAACATGACCCCAGTAGAAAAATAGTAGTATTGCTTGCCAAGAGCCTTCAGGCAAACTTCCAGACAAATATAGAAAAGGTAGTAAAAGAAAACATAAAAAACGCGACTAAAGATATACGAACTGCATCCAAAGACGTAAACGACACTAATTTAGCACCTGATTCTAATGTTGAAAAAACAATAGAAGACACATATAAGTTTATTAGTCTTAATGCGTCCAATATGTTTACTCAAATGACTCGGGTTGGCAAATCTAAGGGTGAGCTCGAATTAGAAAAGCAATTAAAGGAGTTTACGGACATTGCCGAGAAAGACGATTTCTTGGAGAATTCACTCCTTATAATTGACGAGTTTCATAACTTCAGTAATTCAGTTACAAATGGTTCATATAATGCACTAAGGCTTTATGATACAATTATGCGAACTAAAAATATTAAACTGTTGTTTTTATCAGGTACACCCATCATTAATGGACCGTTTGAATTAGTACCCACATTTAACATGCTAAAAGGACTGCAAGATAAAACTCCATTATTTCCTGAACTACAAAAGGATTTTAATATGTATTTTGTAGATACCAAGACCAACAAGATTAAGAATGTCGAAAAGTTTAAGAACCGTATTTTTGGAATGTGCTCCTACTATGGAGATTTGTATTTCGATAAGCGAAACACTGCAGACTTTCCACAAGAATTGTCTCTCAAGGTAGAAAAAGTTCATATGAGTGCGGAACAATATTCCAGGTATAATATGGTGCGCGACTTTGAGCGTGAAGAAGCTAGCCGAAAAGGGTTCACTGAAAAGGCTACACGGTTTACCAATAAAAGTACAGCAAGCAAGTCATATCGAGTTCAATCGCGCCAGATAAGTAATTATCTTATACCTGATCATGCATTAGGTCCATATAAAGGAAAAAAAGCAAGAACCAAGTATTTAAGCAAGATAACTGATGCAGATCTAAAAAACTTAAATATATTTTCTCCTAAATTCAAAAGAATGCTCGAAAATATAGACAAGCACATAAATCAACTAGGTTTAGTATATTCTGAATTCGTTTCTGGTGAGGGAATTGCAATATTTGCAAAGGTATTAAACACACGCGGCTACTCATGTTGGAACAAGCGTATTAAACTCGAGGAAGATGTGGATACATATGATTTAGACACAAAAGGTGGTGCAAAGGTTGATAAAACCAAAGGAAATGAAGTTGGAGCAAAGGTTGATAAAACCAAAAAATATGCGCTTATTACAGGTGATATTTCATTTGATGAGAGAATAAAAATAATAGATGCATTTAATGCAGATAATAATAAAACGGGTGATAACATAGCACTGCTGCTTATTTCTAAGACTGGTGCTGAAGGCCTGGATTTAAAAAATATTCGCCACGTTCATTTAATAGAACCCTATTGGAATTACGCACGCCTATCGCAAATCATTGCTCGCGCCGTTAGATATAAAAGCCATGAGTCTTTGGCCCCCAAGTTTAGAAATGTCCAGCCATATATCTATTTGAGTGATTATCCTAAAGATTTTGATGTTAAAAAGAAAAAAGAATTAACCACAGATGTAGATTTGTTTACTAAATCGGTACAGAACAAGAAATTAATAAAGGAATTTTACACAATATTAGCAGAGGCGTCGATTGATTGCAGTGTTCATAGTAAAACGTTCCCTAAATCAGTAAAAGACCGAATAAAATGTAAGTTATGCAGTCCAAATAATCAGCAGTTATATCATCCCATACTATCTAAGCAAATGCTTTTACCTGATCCATGCCAAGAATTAAAGGAACAAGAGATAAAAGTTAAAACTATTTCAATACCTGGGCATGATAAAAAATACGCATACAGCAAAGATTCAGAGGGCAATTTCCACATATATAAATTTGATGAAAATGTTAATGGTTATACTCTCATGGATTCCAGTGAGCATGTTTACAGTGACATTATAAAAAAATTACTTAATATAGAGTAAACGCATGTGTATTAAAATTGAATTTCTTTTTTTTAATTCATAATACGGTATTCAAAATGTTAATTCTTGATGAAGAAAAGATTTTTCACCAGTCTCTTGAGACAAAAATAAATATGTACTTCAATCAATTTATTGAGTTTAACGACATTGATTTAGTTAAAGTAGACATGTTTTTTCACAACTTAAAAAGTAATGTACACGAATGAGAGCGTGCTAGATTACTTTGGATATCATGGATCAATAAGTCAAAAAAGCTCAATTAAAAATTTATTGGAAACAAATTTTTCGGAATACAGGGATCACAAATAAATTAAAATAAGCTAGAATAAATGATACCAAATAATGTTTTTTTTAAAATAATGTTAAAAATAGAATATTAGTACTTATATAAAAATGGACAGGTTTCAATCTATACTAGATAAAAAATGTGATGATTTGTTGAGTAAAATACATAAGTCAAACAAACCTAAAGATATCAATAAAAAGAAGCGATTATTAAACTTACAGGAACAACTTAAACATGTAAATAAAGTATATCAACTTAACGCTCTTAAATCGGAAGTCAAATCAATATTAAAAGTATTGGGTATAAATGCTAAGGAGGATATTTATACAAACATAAATGAGCTAAAGAAGCAAATTAATAGCATTATAGAACAAGGCCTTGACTCATTTAAAGAATCACAATCCACTGAGGAACAGAAGATACTAAAAATTAAGCAGGAAATAAAGAAGGGAGATGATTTAAAGAACATAAAGAAGTTACAGGAAGATCTTGAAAAAATAGAGAAGGCTATACATTATGCTACACCTGATTTTATTGAACAATTAGAAGAAGAGTTAAATAAAAAGAGTGATGATATAGAATTACTTCCTGGAGTTGCTACAGCATTTGTAACAGATTTAACTTTATTAGATTCAATGGAAAATACAAAAATTAGCGACTCATTGTCAAATAATACAACTATTGTACAAATAGGATTATAAAAAAATAATGAATCTCATGAGTATTTAATTATTCCCAAATAATATTTAATAACTTGCCATAGGCAACAAGTCACTGTAGTCATCGTCATGAAGAAATCGCTCTTTAGTTAAGCTAATGGGTTTATGGTGATTAGCATCAACTGATTTTTTTGCCATATGAAAGGATGTCATATCTTTACCTGGTGCAGCACATGCGTATCTTTCATCATCTACTAGTTTATTCATTGCATCTTGAGAATTGGGTACATATACTCCTCCAGATGTCGATCGTATGTCCGCATATGGTGTATTAACTATTCTAATTTTTTTGTCTCCATATACAGAATTCATAGCATCACGCTTACCCCCAATGCATTTGCAAACAAACCAAAAGAATAGTAATAATACAATCAAAACTCCAATTGAGTAGTTAAAATCTTGAGGTGGTGGCATTATATATTTATAATATAACAAAGATATAATAAATATATTAAATATTTATTTGTTCTATTTTATTCCATTCTATTCTATTATAAGTAAAAATTGAATTCTATATCAACAAATAAAAGCCATGGCAAAATATCAGTTAGAATTCAACCAATATCTAGATAGAACTATATTCTACCAACCAACTATCAAACTCAAAAAAACCAATGAGAAGAAGAATAAAGAAAATGACATAGATATTAAAAACGATACACCTATCGACCTATCTAGAATTTTAATAAACACCGTAAAAAGAGAAAAATATTCCAAGAGAACAACAAGGGTTACTAATGTTATTCATTGGGGTCAACGCAAGCTACTATTGACTGAGATTGAATTTTTAACCATATATTTTAAGAAAAAAATAAATGATAAACCTACGTATGTAGTATATGCCGGCGCTGCCCCTGGCACTCATATATTATATCTTTCTAAATTATTTCCCACAGTTCATTTTGAATTATACGATCCCAGGAACTTTAGTAAGAAATTAACATACAATTCAAAAGTACAAAATATAAACACTTATGTTCAATATTTTACTGATAAGACTGCTAAAAAGTGGAGTCCACTGGTTGCATCTGATAAGGATATATTATTTATAAGTGACATTAGATCAAGTTCACTAACTATGAAGTTTGATGAAATAGAGGCATGTATTGCATCTGATAATCAGAACCAGATGAATTGGTATAATATTATAAAACCAGTTATGGCAATGTTTAAATTTAGGCTGCCATATGATTCTGATGAAAAAACTACATACTTAGAAGGTGATATTTATATACAACCATATGCTCCTTTATCCTCTACAGAGACCAGACTCGTTGTAAGCAAAGATGCAAAAATGATACCATACGATAACCGTACGTATGAAGAGCAAATGTATTATTTTAATAACTATACAAGAGAGATGCCTCACAAATTATGCAATAAATCATATAATTTGTGTAACAATGATGATATATACCCTTCCAATAGATATGGAATTAGAGATGATTTTGATGGAATGTCTGAGTTATTTATTTTACAAAGATATTTGAGATGTATAAATTCTATGGGTGTAGAATTAACAGATAGCACCACAACTAATGTATATGATATGGTTAACGAAATCTCGAAGGAGCTATCTAATAATAGAACATTGAATACAGAGCAACCAGCCAATGATTTTAACAAAAAAATTATGCTAGAAATTTACAAATCAGGACATTTACCTAAGGGTATAAAATTAAATCAAAATACATATAATACTTATATAGCACCAAAATATGATTATTTTAAAGGTTTAGGATTCAAATTAAAATAAATCATAACTTTAACAATACAAGCTATTAAACTATTCTTTTTTTGGTTTGAGATTAGCCCGCCTTTCGGTAATCTTCTTTCGTAGATTATCGATAAATACACTCTCATCTGAAGTAATCACTACAGATTTACTTATTTTTTTTAGGCTATCTTTTTTAAATCCAGTCAATTCATCATGTATTTTTTTACGTGGATTATTTTCTTTCATTGTTTTAAAATCTTGCACGACCGTTTCATCAGTTTCTTGTTCTCCAGATCCTGAGTAATAATATCCCATTATAAACCCACCAACAGAACTTCCTATAACACTAAGTGGTAATAACAATGCCATAATATAACTTATTTATATTATTACCATACAAAGTTTAATTATATTAAAAAGTTTAATTATGTTAAAAATTGAAAATATAATTTAGATATATAACATTCAGTATATTATATTGTGGTAATACACACTATACGTTGTATTATATACACCAAACCACAACTAAAAATATGTCACAATCTTGGATTCAAAACATTAATACGTTAGGTAATTTGTATAACAATGGTAGCATCGTTGAAACATATCTAGACGAGACATATACAAAAATTGATAATGTACCGGGATTAAAGACATCCTTGTTTCCGCATCAAAAAACTATAGTTAGAGCTATGTTAGATTTGGAAGCAAATAGAACATTTAATATATCAGATAGAAGTTATTCATATGAATGCAAAACTACTGCAGGTATATTATCTGAGGCAGTTGGGTCTGGTAAGACGGTTGATATATTAAGTGTTATACTTCTACATAAGATACCAAAGCCATTTCCTGATATATCAGAATTAAATATGTATGAAAGAGAAACGTCATATAATTATTCATATAAAAGGCATTATGTGGGATCTATAAGAAAAAAATTTCGTAATATTTTAAAACCAACCATTATATTTGTTGGTGTTAGTGTTATAAATCAATGGATTAGTGCAATAAAAACTTTTACATCGTTGACA
>Ga0115008_10003112_pt1 | contig 13731 bp, 15 predicted proteins | sample FraStrMetagenome_FD_87164 | JGI IMG/M metagenome (GOLD analysis project Ga0115008, IMG submission 87164) | Marine eukaryotic phytoplankton communities from Arctic Ocean - Fram Strait ARC3M Metagenome | ecosystem: Environmental > Aquatic > Marine > Oceanic | place: Fram Strait | collected...
GACGTTCCGTTGATTAGGACCTGTTGGATGTTAAAACACTGAAAGCTTTCCGAGAGGAAAGAGAGTTTATTTCGAGAATATAAATATGAGCTTCAAACTTTCGTTTTCTTCCGCAGCTCTCTCGGATAGTACACGTTTCCAGCCCCGCTCACAACTTCAAATGTCATCTTTTCGTCATTTCCATCAATCATCTGTTCCGCGTTTTAAAAATATAAAATTAATTATTAAATTTTAGTTTCTTAAACGTTCCAAAATTCCAAGTTTCTCCTCCTGAATTGGTTTCAAAATCGTAAAATAGTCAAAAGACTCTGAAGGGTTCAACGGGTGGTTCATGTTTTTCAGATTTGGGTTAGGGATTTCACCCATTCCAGAGATGAAGTAATGTGTTCGCTTGTGGAGCCAGTGCTGCATGTTGTGATCATGACCGCACAAATACGCGTCTACGTGGTATTTCTCGAGCAATGGCTTATGATTTGTTTTCATAAAAAAATGAAGAGTTTTTGAATACCTGGAGAGATTCAACGAGCGCAGAAGTTGGTCCGTGAGTTGAAACGCTGTAAACAGGATGGTGGCCAGAAACAAGGCAGTAATCAGCGTCGCAATTGGCAAGCTCCTCTTCGAGCCAAGCGTTCTGCTCTGCTCTGTAATCACGTTCTGGATATCCAGGCAACTGATGGGTGTCCCGCGAGTTCATCATTATCATCGTGTCGATCATGATCATTTTCATAGAAAACGTTTCTTTTTCGATTGTAAACGAGTACCAGAGTTCAGGCAGTTTGAAAGTTGTATCCATCAGATTTGAATATATCACCTCAAAAATAAAAAATGGCGTCTGAAAAAGCACTCACCTGAGCTGTAGCATTGTCCTTGTGATCGTGATTTCCAAGACATTGATAAAAATCGAGCGTTTTTAGAACTTCTCTTTCTGACGCTTTTCCGTAAACAAGCTCATAAGTAAAATGAAATCGTGTATCTTCAACATCCGTCACGCCATATGTGTAGAAATTATCTCCAAGGGATAACAAGAAGTCGCATTCTTTCTCTCCGCAGAGGCGATCTAAAATATTAAAAAAAAAATCCGAATTGATAAATAATTTACCCATTGATGCAGCTCCAAATTCTTGCGCAAAAGTATTCCCATCTGGAAAAATAATATAATCGGAACCGCCCCAGTCACCTATTGCCGGAAAGCGAACATAATTATTATTCGACTGCGCATAAATGACGAGGCCAAACGAGTGCAGAAAATTAACCCCTCTCATTTTGGAAGGATTCGAGAATTTTATGTTTGATTGAATTTTACAGATGTATACTTCCCATAACGATATGTTTGTCGTGAGGCAAATTATTATTATTAGGTCACGCCTTAAAAAATCCAGAAAAACCTTTAAGCTTTCCAATTTTCTTGACAAGATTGAGGAAACCAAAATTTGATGACATTCCATCTTATTCACAACTTCAATGACTTTTATTCCGTTTTAACAAGTATTCAGAACTGTCACTCAGAATCTGAACAGTTGTGAGTCCCAGCCTTGAGCACATAGCAACTTTTGATGTTGCGACTTGACTTTGTTGACAATTCAAAAGTTGCCATCTGACGTTTTCAAGATCGTCGTGACGTCCAGGTTTGAACTTTTATAAAGTTTAAAATTTCGATTTTTTTGTTAATTGAACAAGAAATGGAATAATTTGTGGGTTAGCTTTTTTGTAGACTTTCTACGTCACTTGACGTAGTTCAAATCTACGAATCGAATCAATTTGTAATTGCAGTGATATTTGAAATTTTGCGACCATAAAGCGACTCCAGTAGCCCTAACGGTCATCTGACGCTTGACATTTTAGTGTTTTTATTATGGAGAGTATCCAGAACTACTAGCGGCTGATGCAAATACTGTTGCTGCCAAGTACATAGCAACGGAGTGCTCTTCTCTCACCTCCTGCGGGTGTGCAAATGTCCAAAATTTTCTTTCTCACCGCATGCAAAAATAATATGATCGTGTGTCTGCGGAAATTGACACTCAGACAGATTTCAAGGGCTACAGAAATCATTCTGAAAAAAACACAACCGGGGGAAAAAATTGTCTCTCTGCCAAGTCTTTAGTTTTAAATAAATGGATTACAGTGATTAGCAAAGTACAGTTTTAAATAGTTGAGCGGCGAATCAGATGATAACCAGCTCCAGATAGTGATCGATCATTTGACGAACGAGTTCTCCCTTGACTGAATTCCATTTAAAGTTTTTAAACTCTTTGGTTCCCACCTACAGATTCTGTAAAAGCCTGTTTTTTATTTCTGTCAATTAAGAGCTGCCAAGTTGAACAGCGGCCAGACTCGATAAATATAAATGTCGATAATTAGCGGAAAAGCAAAAAGCATGCGTTAAATTATCACGCCATTTTTGAAGAGAGAGAGAAAATCAACGAAGAAAACAACATTTTTTCAAAGATAACAACAAAGTTCATTTCTGGATGACGAAAATTAGCTGAAACTAGTTTAATCCAGATTTAAAAAAAACTCTCCTAGAGCTACTTTTTAGACCGGAAGCAAAAGGGACAACGAAACCCCTGCACTTGCTCGTGGAGAATTTGAGTAAGATGTTGAAGTGATATTATCAGTACAGGTTGGACAACATATCGTTCCTCGCTTGACAGATCTGAAAGACGGGTCAACAAGAGATTCGAAGATCAAAAGAGTGCCACGATTTTGTGCTTCAAAAAGCAATTATGACTCTTTACAAAGTACAGGATGATCCCTGTACTTAAGGGGAACGATAAAGGTTTTGAAATACATAACTGTAACATAACTTAACCCTGAGCAACCTCTTGACCCTGGGCAACCTCGTACCCGTGGTCTCCAAACGTGATCCTGGGATTGTACTTTGACAATTGGGAAAATTCAATGGTTTATATAGTGGTGTCTTAGCAACAAATGAACGATGCGGACATATAGGGAACGCGTCGGGCACTCGAGCGCTAGACTACAGTCACACGAGCGCACAGAGAGCGGAAGAAACGGAATTTTTATGTTTCACTAATTCAAAAGAGAAATTAGAACTCTGAGCGTGAAGCAAATTAGTTTATTGAGAGTTTCATACAGCATTTCGTTTCCGACTTGCTGCATGGCCAGCGGAAGCGCCAGCCGGTCGTTAGCCACAATTTTCCAGAGCAATAAATTTTGCAGCTCGCGGATGTCAACGAGAGCTCCTGGCGCATTTGGAAGATAAGATTCAATTTTGAAAGATTTTTAAATGAAAGAGATCCATTAAAATTATTCACTCTTGGCCGTGGAGCGTAATCCAATTCTGCCTATTACCCCTTCCAAGTGTTGTGTATTCACCGCAAGACACAAAAGAGATGGTCTAGCGTTTTTTTCTTCTCCTCCAGCTAAATTATGCAAAAACTCAATGACCCCGCTGGGCACTCGCCTTGATGCATTTATTGAGGAAATCTGGCCCGCGGTGAATTTTTCTATTTTTTCAGAGAGAATTCCAAGCTCATTTCGTGATTTATAGATTTCAAACACGACATTTTTGAGAGAGTTCAAATTCCTTATTTTTCATACGACGTGATTCGAGAAAATTGTCACTAGAAAACTTTTTATCAGTATAAATGCTAACGGAACAACTTTTTCCGGCTACCTGGGCTCTTTTAATTTTTATATTGAGATTTTACTGTTCATAAAACGGCTAGAAAACTATACTTCTTTACTTGTAACAAGTTGTAACTTCGCTACAGATCCAGAAAAGGCCGCAATATTTGAGTTGTGCTCAAGTTATAGCCCTTAAGAAAGGACACCAACGTTTTATTTGCATTTGACTTGGTTCACCACGGTATATTTAAATATGCTCTACCAAGTTGATTTTTTACCGGCTACTTTTGTTGCTAAGGAACTCCAATGTTTAGATTGTCAGTTCTGATACTTTCGCGCACGAAATTGCTGGAACGCTTCAACACACAACAACGACACGAGAGGATCGAACGCGGCACCTTTAAGGACACTTCCAGATCACTTTTAACCAGCTCGAGAAAAAATATAAACAAATATGGGCTGCAACGGATCAAAACAAGCCGACTCCGTCACCGACTCCGCGAAGCCAGAAGAGCCCAAGGGTAAGCGACCTGTTTTTGTTATCGGCATATTTGGATACCGGTGTCTTGTTTTGGTCACTATCAAGGGCAGAAATCAACAAAGATTATCCAAGCACGATCGTAGGAGAACAAATATTTATCGCAAAAATAGAAACAGGCTCTTTTTGATGAGCTCAACATTTTCTTTGAAATCATAGAAGACTCACTGAATCGTAGGTCAAGCCGCTTGCGGGTCCTTTAAGATAAACTTTTAATGCTGAACTACAACCAAGCACTTTGATACTATTAATCAGTTTTTAATTATCCTGGACAGTATACTATTTGACTAGGAAGGGTTCAAGTTTGCCCAAACTATTTTCCCCTGGTGTAGTTCTCACGTGCTTCTTCAAACTGGTGTCTTCTATACAAGTACTCTTAGGGGGCTCATTATTCATTCAAACCTAAAAATAACTTTCCAACACGAGCTCAGAGAAAACTGAAATAACTCTTTTAGTTGAAGAAACCACACCAGCTGCGCCAGAAGCTATCGAAGTAAAGCCCGAGGAGCCAGCAGCCGAGGAGGAGAAGGCCGCAGAAGAGGCACCAGAGGAGCCAGCCAAGGCTGCATCTCCTGAACCAGAAAAGGCTGAATCCCCTGAACCAGAAAAGACTGCGTCTCCGGAACCTGTCAAAGAAGCAAGCCCCGAACCAGCAAAGGAAGAAAGCCCGGAGCCAGCTGAAGAGGCACCCAAGGAAGACTCACCTGCACCAGCTGAAGAAGCACCCGCGGAAGAAGCCGCGCCTGAAGAAAATGCTGCGTCTCCTGAACCAGCCAAGGAAGCCACTCCAGAACCAGCGGAGAGCACTGAGGAGTAAACCGCCCTTATGCCAGTGTAAAACTACTCGTATAATAATTTACAAATTGTGACATTATGTAAGTTTGGCCATTCCAGATTCCGAAATAACACTCGTTCAGATAGTCCCGCGATGAAGAACAAAATATCGTCACTGACCCGGAATTCGTGCCTATTTCATCTATCACCTCCTTGCTCGCACTCTCTCTCTCTTAGCTAATCAAACTGTATCAACAACATTTTTTATAAATAAACTAGAAAACATAAAAATAACTAACATTAACAACGACATAGTTACTACGTTTCCTGCAAATAATCGCAAAGTTACAAAAATAGTATAAAATTTATTATCTCAGCGTAAATAAATATATAATATGTGAAGAAGTAACGCATATTGAAATATACGCAATATACAGACGAAATTCAATACACCGAATGACGGACTGGTGTGCTCCTCTTTGGCATTCGTTTGGCTCCAGATCCTCCTGTTCTCATTTTCATCTTTGCTCTTTGATTTTCGCGGTTCAAAGCCGTGAATGAGCGGCTGAGCCAGTCCAAACCGTGATCCAAACCATCGCCAGTAATTGCACAGGAAGGCTGCACCAGCCAATTCACGTTCTGCATCGTGTCAAGTCCAAGAAACTCGGGCAAATCTTCTGGCTGAACTGCGTTTTTTGCGTCCTAGAAAAAATTGTATAAAGAGGTCTATAGAAGTCTTTAGTATAGTTTGTGATAATCGAATTTCGAATTCTGCAGAAAGTTTAGGCTCTGAGGGTTGACCCTAGGCTAGGGTCCCTAGCCGTTTGTTCCGTTCTAGAATTTAATTTTCATACCTGTTTGTTTGCGAAAACTAAAACTTGGCTGCACTCTTTCATGGCACGATCGTTCATGATTTTTGTGAACTCCTTTCTAGCAATATCGTAACGTTCTTCATCGGACGAGTCGAATACAAAGATAACTCCCTGAAAAATGATCAATTCCGACCATCTATAAAAGAGCACCACCTGTGTTCCAGGATAATAATGTCGCCAAAGCCGTCGGAGATGCTTTTGTCCGCCAAGGTCCCAAATGTTCATCGAGATTTTACTGTTGTAGTTGGAAAACTCTTCCACATTGAATCCAACAGTTGGTTCTGTTCGATAAGTTTCATACATCTTCAGCCGGTAAAGAATCGTCGTCTTTCCGGACTCGTCAAGCCCGACCATCAGCACGCGGAACTTTTTCTTGTCTTTTTTGCCCAGCACTTTTTTTGCAGGTAAGTTGCCCATGTTTATGGTTTCTAATGAGAGGTTATGCGTGTTTATATAAGATTGAGAGTTATTACGAATTTCTGGAGTTAGGTCTGACCTGCAAGTCTGCGAAAATCAAACTGCAGTATTTTCACAGAATTTTAGGACAATAAATGCGCATTCTAGAGATTATTTATTAAAATGAAAATCACGAATCTAATATCTTCAGGATTCTTACGCAGCTTTTCGAGTCTTTGCGGGCGTTTCAATTTTTCTTATCACTGATGGCATATTATACCTTTTAAAAATGAGTCCTGCCTGACAATCATATCGACGCTTTATGAATAATTTATCTCAAATATTTTAAAAACGAAAGATAAAAATGGAAACCGGACTTATTTTACCTAAAATTCGTAAAATCTGTTATTTGCTCTTGTTATTTTTATGCTGCTTTGAATAAAATAATGCTTTACTTGCATTCGAATAATGAGTTTCTTTTTTGGTTCGCCCATTTTCGTTTCATGAAACAAAAAGGGTTTAACCAGTCGGAAGTCCGACTGGTTCGCCCCCCTCCGGAATTTTGAGGTTTCCACCAAATTATTCGGTACCCTACCGAATTATTCGGTCCATCTAATTATTGTCAACCCCTGCCGTTTTATAGACTAGTGTGTACTCATAAAAGTCGATATTTGAAAAGTTTATTGCAATTGTATGTGTTGTTTGATAAAAGTTTTGACTAGCTGACATGTTTCGGGAGCTGTCTTGGCAAAGTTCATAAGATATAGTACAATGTTAGAAAATTTATATAAACGAGATCATTTAGCTGAACTGAATGATCATTTTTGACTTGTTTTTGTAAGGTTAAAAATTAAACAGAAAGTGTGTCAGTTGAACTTTAAAAATTAGAATACGGTATTGAATAAGATAACGACAAGAAGCGGGAATAGTATCGGTAAAGAAGGGATGAAATGAAGAAAATTATGAAAGGCCGAATTCTTCTAAGATCGAGCGAGTCACTTCTTGCTCTTGATCTTCTTCTTGCATCTGATCAGCCGCTTCTATCGCACTCAGAACCTAGCGAATACAGTTAATATGAAGTTGATATTAAAGTGCTCACCTTCTTTTTACTGGACTCCTGTAGCAAGCCAGCGAGTATATATTCGTCAAGTACGAAATATGCTTTTTCATAATTGAAAATAATGTCCAATTCACAAACAGAACCGAAATACTTGTCCAAAATTTCCACATATCGGTGAATCACTTCCAAAACCTAATGGCTGTTTATTTTTCATATAAAATCAAAACGCAACCTCGAGTTCATTTTCATCCTCGTCAACACCGCAGCAAAAGTACAGCGACGCATATCTTTTATAGACAACTTTCATTCCCATAAAGTCCACAAAATTTGACATTTTTGGTTTTCGCTGCAGAATATTGCTCACAATATCTCTTGAAATTTTTCTTCCCTCCTTATCTGCAAATGTTAGACTATAATTTAACAGAAATTGTACCTGGAATTGAATGAAACCATTTTGTAAGGCGAATTTTCCCCTGTCGAGAGAACAAAATCATAAATTTATACATATCTTAAAATAGAATTTTAAACTCAAAAATGAAATGCAAAAAACGTTGAAGAAAATTGGTGGAAGACAGGTAAAAGGGTTTTTGAAGAACATTGAAGAAACAAAGTCTGAATGGAAATTGAAAAACATAATCTAAATCATGCCAAGCTCTTTAAGATGATCAAGCACTGCTCGCTCTTCATCCCAAAGATCGCTTTCGTGAAGCTCTTTTGTTATCTAAAAAAATCGTTTACAAGCGCTTGGTAAATACGATAGACCTCTGTTTTGCTTGACTCCTGAAGATGGCCAGCGAGTAGAATCTCATCAAGTATCTGATAGCTTCTCTCAAACTCGAAGATGATATCGAGCTCACAGACAGAGCCAAACTGGGAGTCGAGCATTTCAACGAAAAGCCCAATAATGTTCAGCGCGTCAAATTCATTGTCGTCCGTGTCAATGCAGACGGCGAAAAAAAGAGAAGCGAATTTCTTGAAAACTATTCTGTATCCCCAAAACTCGAGGATAGACGAGAAAGTCTTATCCCTGTTGCAAATCTGATCGGCTATCGATTTCGTGAATCTTTCGCGATCGCACTCGCAAGAATACCACTTTTGCAAGCGCATTTTCGATTGCTTGTTGAATACCAGAACAGCGTGGATCATTCTAGAATAGAAAAGAGGGTTTAAAGTTGATTGCGGGTAATAGTCAGTTCGAACTGAAATATAATAGTAGAATGGAAAGCGAATCAATTGTACGCAAACTCGTTCGCCGAGCACGAGAAGCAATGGTCCTTCTTGAAAATCTTCAGCTTGATATTGAAAATCGGGATAATTCTGTCAAGCTTGATATGCTCGAAAGTGTCAGTGAAAATTTAATAGCTATGAAATTTAATGTTTGTTTAGCTACTTGCGAATAATATTCAATGCCAAGAGCTTCTTAGAAATCAGGAATGGAATGAACCGAAAAATTTTTTAAAAGTGATTCCTTGTTGACTCTAAATAAAGCTGAGAGATTGCAAAGATGAGCAGTTGGCAGATCTCGACATCAGTTTCGAGCACCCAGAGCCCGCAAACTACACATCGATCGGCTCAATACAACTCGATAAAGTTCTGGCAAAGAAGCCCAGCCTTTCTCTGCAAAGCGAGGAGGAGCGGAAAGTTATGACCGAAATTGCGCAAGAAGTTGCTGCAAGACTAGGACATTTCTCAGAATCCGATGAGAGCTCTGATGAGGAAACTGGAACTGGAACTTACTCTAAAATCCAGAGCTTGGAGCAACATTAGAAAAAAATAACATTCACTGATTTGTCTAAAGCATTTATTATTTTTCTTCAAACATGTAAATTTCAGTCTCGAACACAAACATTATTAAATAAATTTAACACATACTCGTTGTTTTTGTCGGACGACTTTTCGGCCCTCAAAGAAAGTACGCGTCAGAGAAAAGGATGAAAAATAAATATATATAATAATTGAAAAAGAATACAATAATTGAAGAGTTCTTCAATGTCAGTCAGGCAGCGGAGAAGTAAGTTAGAGCTAAAGTGAATGTACGGGTCTTCTTTGAGTGCTGTGTGAGGTTTTATAAATAGCAAATATGATCAAGCAAGGCCAGCCATTCGCATCATCGGATTTGCGTACATCATTGGTTGACATGGAGGGTGCTCGACAGCTTTGAACTCATTTGGAATTGGCACGAGGTTGTTGTCAGGACGGATCGTTAGATACGCACCATCGTTGCCTCGTTGGTCGCAATAGTTTGGCGCTATAAATCAGTAAGAAAGATTTCGAGAAATATGAGTACCGGAGAAGATTGTCCAGCATTTGCCGCCATGCGCAGACTCCCATCCCTTTTCCTTGACCTCGTGCGATCTGATAATATAATCGAGGCCGTTCTGCTTGCAGAACTCGGCAGTGATATCGGGCCCGAACTGCGCCGATGTTCCTCGCTTTGATGTTCCGCGGCCAGGCGCATCTTGTGGATCTGCCCAAAGAAGATCTGTCAGTGTTCCTGGTTGTGAAAAATGTTAGTCAAGTGTAATTCTATTCAAGATTTACCGCCTTCGCCGGGCTCCATGAATCTGTCAAGCTTTCTGATATCATCTAGCGCGATATTGTCGACCATTGGAAGGCCGCCATGCATCACCAAAACCCGCTTGTTGATAAGATATGCGACTGGAAGAGACTGGAAAAGCGTCTGGAATGAGCGGAAGGCATTCGGCCCGACTTATGATCTTTAGGAGGCCTGATATTTTATTGATCATACCTTTGTGCTTGACCTCTCCTTCAAAGCCATAAAGCTCGTTCATATTCTTCGTTTCGTGGTTTCCACGAGTGAGGTACATGCATTTCGGATCATGAAGCCACCATCCGAGGAGGGTCAAGAACACTTCAAGACCCCATGAGCCGCGATCGACGAAATCTCCGTTGAATAAATATGGGTTTTCGGCAGATGGCTGTCCATTCAGCTTGAAGATATTGCACAGATCGTAGTACTGCCCATGAGTGTCGCCACAGACTGTAAGTTTACTAGGAATTTGAGATACTTTTTGCATTTTTTATATTGTCGATTACCCGTCATTTGGAACTGAAATGTCAATCATTGTCGGCAGCTTTCTAAATTTCTCGAGGGCGATTGTGAGCATATGAAAAATGTAGCGCTTATGCAGTTCTTTCTGTGCTTTGAATGTCGTTTCAAGCTGCTCCATAAATTCAACTGTTGGCTGGCAGTTTTCATCGAGTCGTGGGCCTTTGTATGAGTCTGATACCTACAGTTATCTGTTAGTTGTTTCACCCTGGAAATATGTTTAACCGTAATATTCTCATAGTTCGTGAGTGGTGCTTCTTCTTTCTCCTCTGATGCGATCGCTCTTTCGAATGCTCTCTGTTTTACAATCTGAAAAGACAAATGACTCGTTTGCCAGGCTGGAATAATAAATTAACTGAGACTTGAGCTACGTCAGTCTTCAAAAGCACGGATTTTTTCGTTATAAAAGAGAACCTTTCTACACTCTTGAACTTTCTTGCGCACATCAGGATCTTTCGGCTTCACTTTAAACACGCTCTCGTAGTCCTTGAGCGCCTTCGAGAACTGACCCATTGCCATATTTGCTGAGGCCCGTCGGTAATAGCCCTTCGTGTACTTTGGGTCCAGTTCGATAGCTGAATTGATAAAATTTTAAGATCAAGACAAAGAATTTAATCAACCTTTTCCGGCATCTTCAAGAGCAGCACCAAATGATTCCGTTTTTAAATAAGCAAAGCTTCTGTTTGAGTAGAGAACAGCTTTTTCAAGTTATAATTTTTTTTTAATGTTTCAATTTTTGTCTACGCACACAATCACAACCGGTTGATAAATAATGCGTTGACGGTACAAAATATGAATTTTTGATGCAAAGTATCGCTCTGGGCTTTTAGCTTCTATTCGTTTAATTCGAAAACTTTCCTGATGTTCCATCAACTTCAATTGCTTTTGAATATAATTCTAGCGCTCTTTCATAATCTTTGGTTTTAAATACATCATTTGCTTGGTTTTTGAGCTCCTCGGCGGCCGGATCCATTCTGTTAATATTAACAAATAAATATTTATGCATGATTTATATGATTCATGTTACATGAATGCTGTTTACAGAAAAAAATATTAAAAAAGAAGGATATTTTGCGGGAGTCTTGAAAAGGGCCTGAACTGACGATTTGTTGAACTTTTGTAGCGAGCCGAGTAAATGAATTTTGTTGTAATAATTTGATTTGGAGACTTTCGGTTATTGAAGATTCAAGACAAAAATTGAGCGCGAGAGGGAAATTGAGGAAATGAAGGAGCTTCAAGAAGTTCCAGGAGTGTTACTGTTCTAAAAAAACGTTACTGTCGTTGTAAAAGCTTTGATTTACGTACATCTAGCAGTTCCCAGAAACCGTCAGTTTTTCTTTTATATTTTCTTGGTTTTTCATCGAAAATAGTCTTCAGCGGATCAGGATGCTCCATGATTATTTTAATTGCTGCTTTTGTTCCATGCGCGAAATCAGGTTTTTCGACAGATGGAGAAGTTGAGAGGTATTGGCGGATTAGAGCATCTTTAGATATTTTTTATAATTAATTTTATCAATAAAATTACCAGGAAGAAGATAATATTTATCAGCATTTGGCCAAGCTTTATAATCAAAGGGGCCAATTTGAAGCTCGTGATTTTGGTAATCGTAAATATTGAGGCAGTCGCCCGTTCCTCTGAAAAGTCTGGCAGTGCGAAGAGGAATGTCTGGGCCTTTGTACATGAATTTAGCTGGAAAACTAGAATATTCTTATCACTAGTTTTTGATATTTTGAGTCACCAATAGCCTCCATGAAGCTCAACGGCGATTCCATATAAAATTGGCCTCGGACGATTGGCGAAATACTCCGTGTTCTGACCGAGAATGCAAAGACCTCGCAAAAATATCTAGAACTGGCGGTCAAAATTAATATTTTTTACTTTTTTTAAACCTTTTCAGATCGTTTGACGCAGGCGCGTAGAATGCCTTCAGTGACTTCTCTCGAGCAATCTTGTTCGTCTTTGAATCCTCCTATGAGATGAATTTCCAGACGACCGAGGGAATCATCTTTTGGATTTGTCAATGCCTAAAAGAAATCGTTTTTCATATTTAGATGAAGGCAAAGGCTATTCAAAAATATTCACCGGCTTTGCAAAATCAAGAATTTCGCCCAGAACCAAACTTTGATCGAGTTAAAACTGGTTAAAAAATAATAAAACTGTCCAGGGAATATTTTTCAAGGACGAATATTGACTTCTGATAATCACAAGAAGGCGTTAGAGAGCCAAACAGCACCCTTTGTCGAAACCAAGAATATTAGATGCTTGATATGCGTTCTGCAATCAGTTATAATCCGAAATCCGGATTATTAACTCTTCGAGTTTCAACTGCGATTTCACTGTATGAATCATGCAGTATGATGCGAATTTACTGTACCTGCGTCGACATGATCATTGAAGCAACAGCTTCTTCTGTATTTGATCCATCCAAATGGCTGAGACAAACTGCACGGCTGCCAGTGTGCCTCAAACAAACGATATTGCATGTTGTCGCCGAGTCTGTTCCGATGTACTGAATTTAAACAGTTACATCTCTAGCTTCCAAAAATCTTACTTTAGTCATTTCATCTTCAGGCACAGTAGCAGCAAACTCGCGCTGATTAACGTAAAGAACTCCAGGCGCTCCAAGCCTCGTTTCAGGAAGTTTTACAAGCTGCTGCGAGTCTCTGACGTATTCTGGAAAATTCTTGTAAATAAGTTCAGGATCAACGATTTCATTCTCTTCAATAAAGCGACATTTCGCTCCTTTTCCCAGACACAGAACCATTTATCTGAATTTTACAAAGGGTTTAAAAACTTTTGAAAATTTTTGCTGAGCGTAGCGAAGCTAGAAGCGCGCGAAACGAAGCTTTGAATCGTCAAAAACTTAATATATTTTGCCGCGTAAATTCGCTCTGCGCGTTTAGCTTTACTTTTGGTAATAAAAAAATGCGAATTAAGTAAAAATATAACACTTTTAAACACTGATTTTGGTTTATTTCATCGCATTTTGAAAAGTCTAGTAAAGGAAAAGTTGCAATTGAAACTAAAAGATAATTAATATTAAATAATTGATTGAACTCAAAAAAGATAATAATTGTTTGATAAAAGAACAGTTTCTTGAGAAGCTAAATTGCATTCATTACAGGTAAGAGGGATGTAGGGCGGCTAGGTTCACAATTGTGAACCGCGTTCACAAAATTGTGAACCGGGTTCACAATTGTGAACCAGGCCGCCCGAATTTTCAAAAACAGCAAAAATGAAAAAAAATATTTTTGGCTCAAAGTTTCTAGAGCAAATTTGTTAAAAAAGTTTTTTTGCTTTTTTAACGTCAGTTCTGCAAGATCGAGCTAATCATCTTTACTATCTTCGAAACAAACGACATCCAAGAAAGAGAAAACAAAATAGTTAAACTTGCATCTGATTCTGAGAATATAATCAACATATATTCAAAAA
>Ga0115008_10003113_pt1 | contig 13730 bp, 9 predicted proteins | sample FraStrMetagenome_FD_87164 | JGI IMG/M metagenome (GOLD analysis project Ga0115008, IMG submission 87164) | Marine eukaryotic phytoplankton communities from Arctic Ocean - Fram Strait ARC3M Metagenome | ecosystem: Environmental > Aquatic > Marine > Oceanic | place: Fram Strait | collected 2012-06-18
CTCTTTTGTACTCTTCTCTAACTTCAGAACCAGGACATTTTGGTGCCACCATAATTACGGTTACATCTTCTCGAATTTGCATCCCTTCTTCCACAATATTAAATCCGTGAGAATAACTTAGTGTGGCTCCTTTTTTCATTAATGGCATTACGGTTTTCACAACATTGGTATGTTGCTTGTCCGGTGTTAAATTCAATACTAGATCTGCTGTAGGAATTAATTCTTCATATGTGCCAACTTCAAAATTGTTCGAAGTTGCATTCTTATAAGAGTTTCTTTTTTCATTGATGGCTGCTTGTCTTAATGCATACGAAATCTCTAAACCAGAATCTCTCATGTTCAATCCTTGATTCAGCCCCTGAGCTCCACAACCAACAATCACAATCTTCTTTCCTTTTAAGGCTGTTACACCCTCTTCAAATTCGGAAGCATCCATAAAACGGCATTTTCCTAATTGTTCTAATTTTTCTCTTAATGATAATGTGTTAAAATAATTTGACATTTTAATGTATTTAGTGATTGTAAGGTTCTAATAATGTTGATATTTTCATTTCTTCTTTAGTAATGGCTACTCGACCTGATCGGGTATACTGCATAATACCAAAAACGTTTAATTGATTATATAATGCGACTACTTCTTCTTGTTTTCCTGATTTTTCTAACACAAAAAATAATGTATTCACCGTAACAATTCTAGCATTGCTCTCTTTAATAATATTCTGAATTTGTGGTTCTTCAAACAACAATTCAGATTTTATTTTAAATAGCCCTGAAATTTGATAAATGGTATCATGATCGTCATGATAATAGGCTTTAATGACCTCTACTTGTTTTTCTATCTGACCAATAATTTTCTTTACATGCTCTTCCGTCATACTGACAACAATTGTGAATTTAGACACCCCTTCAATTTCTGAAGGAGAGATATTTAAGCTCTCAATATTGATATGTCTCCTTTGAAATATTGCTGAAATTCTATTCAATAATCCAATATTATTTTCAGTATAAACTGATATGGTATATAGGTTTCTTTCTGTACTCATACTATTCTAATCTTATATCTGAAACACTCGCTCCTGAGGGAACCATTGGAAATACATTTCCTTCTTTTTCTACGCAAACTTCAAGAAAATAAGCTTCTTTACTTGCCATCATTTCTGCAACAGCTGCTGCTAATTCTTCGCGTTTAGTCACTTTTTTTGCTTTGATATAATAGCCTTCTGCAATGGCTACAAAATTCGGATTTACCATCTCTGTAGAGGCATAGCGCTTGTCGAAAAACAACTGTTGCCATTGGCGTACCATTCCTAAAAAGTCATTGTTCAAGACCACAATTTTTACGGCTGCTTTTTGCTGAAAAATAGTTCCTAATTCCTGAATGGTCATTTGATAACCACCATCTCCAGAAATTGAAACAACTTCACGTTCTGGAGTTGCCATTTTAGCACCAATTGCTGCAGGCAATCCAAACCCCATGGTGCCTAGACCACCAGAAGTTATATTACTCTTTGTTTTATTAAATTCTGCATATCTGCAGGCAATCATTTGATGCTGACCCACATCGGTTACAATGGCAGCGTCTCCTTTACTCTGGATATTAATTTCTTTAATGACTTCTCCCATCGTTAATCCCTCTTTTGTTGGATGGAGATCGCCTTTAATTACTTTATCATATTCAATTTTATATAAATCTTTAAATTGCTGATGCCATTCTTTATGAGAATTTTTATCAATTAAAGGTAAAATAGCTTCTAAAGTTGCTTTTGCATCGCCCAAAACAGCAACATCCGTTTTTACATTTTTATCTACTTCTGCTGGGTCAATTTCAAAATGAATCACTTTTGCTTGTGTAGCATATTCATCTAATTTCCCTGTAACTCTGTCATCAAATCGCATTCCAATAGCAATTAACACATCACATTCGTTGGTTAATTTATTTGGGGCATAATTCCCATGCATTCCTAGCATACCCACATTTAGGGGATGAGAGGTTGGCAAAGCCGATGCTCCTAAAATTGTCCAAGCCGCAGGAATTCCTGATTTTTCTACCAGCGCTTTAAATTGCGCTTCAGCTTTACTTAAAATAATTCCTTGACCCCAAATTATAAAAGGTTTTTTTGCTGCATTTATTAATTTTGCAGCAGCTTCTATAGAACCTTCTTTAGTTTTAGGTATGGGATTATAACTTCTTATTTTCGAGCATTTATTATATGAAAAATCAAACTCTTCAAACTGTGCATCTTTGGTAATGTCTACCAAAACAGGTCCTGGTCTTCCACTTTTTGCAATGTAAAATGCTTTTGCTAAGGCCTCTGGAATATCAGCGGCTTTTGTGACTTGACAGTTCCATTTTGTAACGGGTGTAGAAATACCTACAATATCGGTCTCCTGAAAAGCATCACTTCCTAATAAATGGGAAGGAACTTGCCCCGTAATACACACCATGGGTGTTGAGTCTATTTGCGCATCTGCAATACCCGTAATTAAGTTGGTAGCTCCAGGACCCGAAGTTGCAATTGCCACTCCTACTTTACCAGAAATTCTTGCAAAACCTTGAGCAGAATGTGTTGCGCCTTGTTCATGACGGGTTAAAACATGATGAATTTTATCTTGATATTTGTATAATTCATCATACACTGGCATAATTGCTCCACCAGGATATCCGTAAATTATTTTTACACCCTCTTCAATTAAACATTTAACAATAGCCTCACTACCAGAAATTCTTTCGGTTTTTTGGGTTGTAATTTTATTCTTTGTCAAGGTTTGAGTTTCCATAGTATCTGTGTTTTAAGCATCTGTAATACATCCTTTTGAAGCGGATGCTACCATTTTTGCGTATTTGTATAATATTCCCTTTTTATGCTTTAATTCTGGGGCAACCCATTGTGCTTTTCTATCTGCAATTTCTTCTTCAGAAATTAATACATTAATCGAATTATCTTCTGCACTAATTCTAATGGTATCTCCTGTTTTTAAAATTCCAATAGTTCCTCCAGATTGTGCTTCTGGTGTAATATGCCCCACTACAAATCCGTGGGTTCCTCCAGAGAAACGGCCATCGGTTATTAATGCGACAGATTTCCCTAAACCTGCTCCCATTATTAAAGAAGTTGGTTTCAACATTTCTGGCATTCCTGGCCCTCCTTTTGGTCCTACATATCGAATAACAACAACATCTCCTTTTTCTACCTCTCCGTTAGTAATTCCTGTATTTGCTGCTTGCTCACCATTATACACCACTGCTTTTCCTTCAAAAAGCAAGCCCTCGTTTCCAGAAATTTTTGCAACAGCTCCTTCAGTGGCAAGATTTCCATGTATTATTTGAATGTTTCCAGATGATTTTAATGCTTGATCCTTTGGAAAAATGACATCTTGGTCATCAAATTCCATCGCCTCGATATTCGCTAAATTTTCTGCTAATGTTTTTCCTGTAACCGTTAAGCAATCGCCGTGTAAATATCCATTATCTAATAAATATTTCATAATTGCAGGGGTTCCTCCAACTCCATGCACATCTTCCATTAAGTATTTTCCTGAGGGTTTTAAATCTGCAATCAATGGTGTTCTGTCACTTACTTTTTGAAAATCCTCTAAAGTAAATTCGATATCTGCTGCATGTGCAATTGCTAAGAAGTGCAATACTGCATTTGTTGATCCACCCAAAGCATTTACAATAGCAATGGCGTTTTCTAAAGATTTTTTAGAAATAATATCTAAGGGTTTTAAATCTAATTCTAATAAGTTTTTTATGGCCAAAGCGGTTCTTTCTGCTTCCGATAATTTATTTGGGTTTTCCGCAGGAATGGATGAATTATAAGGCAGTGCAAAACCCATGCATTCTATGGCAGACGCCATGGTATTGGCCGTATACATTCCGCCACAAGCACCTGCTCCTGGAATGGCTCTTTTTATAATTTCTCTATATTCTTCTTCTTCTATTTCTCCTGCCATTTTTTGACCCAACGCTTCAAATGCGGATACAATATTTAATTTTTTCCCTTTGTAATTTCCAGATGCAATGGTACCACCATACATCATAATGGAGGGTCTATTTAAACGCAACATTGCCATTACAGCTCCTGGCATATTTTTATCACAACCTACCACAGAAACTAAAGCATCATAACTCTGAGCATTCATAACGGTTTCTATTGAATCTGCAATAATATCTCTAGAGGCTAATGAATAATTCATACCAGATGTCCCCATAGAAATACCATCTGAAACACCTATCGTATTGAAGCCTAAACCAACCAAACCAGCAATTTTTGATTCTACCTTCACTTCTGCAGCTAAATTATTTAGATGCATGTTACAAGGATTACCGTCATAGCCTGTACTTGCAATACCCACTTGAGCTTTGCACATATCTTCATCTGATAAACCAACAGCATATAGCATTGCTTGAGATGCTGGTTGAGATTCATCTTGTGTTAATCTTTTACTGTGTTTATTTAATATCATGTACTGTTTTCTTCAATTTGTGAACGAAATTACTGTGTTTCTCTATTTTTAATGACTATTTATGAACCTTAATCTTTAAATTCACGTACTAAAAATAATCTTTAAAAAACTCATTAACAACACCTTAACCCTACCTTAATATGATGTTCAATTTTTAAAATATTTTCAATAAAAAACCTTCCGTTTTAAAGGAAGGTTCGTTTATAAGAGTATATAAATATCACTTCCTTGTCATGTCGTAATACTTACGATGACAATACTAATAGAAATAATATTTAAAATTTGTTTGTTCATTTTGATGCTCAAATATTTGGAAATTAATTTTAATTATCCAAACAAATTTTGATTTTTTTATATAATGGTACTTTGCCCCATGTGAATATTCTGAAAATTGATATTACTATCTTCCTGATTTGCAATATAATCTGAAATAAAATCTCCTACTTTAGAGGTAGATACAGCATATTCATTGTTCCCTTTAAGATCTTCAGTTGTAATTCCTAAAGCCAACGATTTTTCTACCGCTCTTTCTATAGCATCTGCTTCTTCATGCAGACCCAAATGGTCTAAGAGCATCGCTGCAGATAAAATAGAAGCCAAAGGGTTTGCAATATCTTTATCTTTTGCTTGTGGAAATGATCCATGGATGGGTTCAAAAAGTGCATTTTTGTCACCAATTGATGATGATGCTAATAGCCCGATGGAGCCACCTATTACACTTGCCTCATCAGAAATAATATCTCCAAAAAGATTTTCTGTTAAGAGCACATCAAACTGTTTTGGATTTAAAATTATTTGCATGGCAGCATTGTCTACAAACAAATACTCTAAAGTAACATCTTTATATTCGTTAGCTATTTTAGCAACTGTACTTCTCCATAATCGTGAAGTTTCTAATACATTTGCTTTGTCTACCAATGTTACTTTTTTCTTTCTAGTTTGGGCTGCTTTAAAAGCTAAATGAGTAATTCTAGAAATTTCTTCAACCGAGTAGGAACAACCATCAAAAGCAACCTGTTTATCCTCACTTAATTCTTTTATTCCAAAGTAAATTCCGCCAGTTAATTCTCTAAAAATAGCAATATCAGTTCCTTTAATAATTTCTTTTTTTAAGGGAGAGTTTGCTATTAATTTATCATATGCTTTTACAGGTCTTACGTTACAGTACAAACCCAATTCCTTACGCAAACGCAATAAACCTTGTTCTGGACGAACCTTTGCTGTTGGATCATTATCATACTTTGGATCTCCAATGGCACCAAATAATATGGCATCAGAATTTTTACAGATCTTTAAGGTTTCTTCTGGCAACGGATTTCCAATGGCATCTATAGCGCAAGCACCCATTTGAGCTTCTTCATACAAAAAGACATGATTATAAACATCTGCCACAGCATTTAGTGCTTTTTTTGCTTGATTGGTTACTTCTGGTCCAATCCCATCTCCAGGAATTACAGCGATTGTGTATTTCATATTCTTTATAATGTTGCCTCGTAGGCGTTAATTTTATCTTTTTTACTAATTAAAAAATCGATGTCATCATATCCATTAATCAAACAAGTTTTCTTGTAGGAATCAATTTCAAATGTAGTATTTCCTATGGGAGATCCCATGGTTTGGTTTTCTAAATCTATAATAACTTCCGAGCTTGGGTTATCTTGTAACTCTTTTAGTAAACTCTTTAAAAAATCTTCTGATACTTGTACAGGAAGAAGTCCATTATTAAGCGCATTTCCCTTAAAAATATCAGCAAAAAAACTACTTACAATTACTTTAAAACCATAGCCAACTAATGCCCAAGCAGCATGTTCTCTACTAGAACCGCAACCAAAGTTATCGCCAGCTACTAAAATACTGCCACTGTAATTAGAGTTGTTTAAAGCAAAACTTTCATTGATGCTACCGTCTTTGTGAAATCGCCAATCTTTAAATACATTATCTCCAAAACCTAATGTATCTGTCGCTTTTAAAAAACGAGCTGGAATAATTTGATCTGTATCTATATTTTCTGTAGCTAAAGGAACTGCTCTCGATATTAATTTTGTAAATTTTTCCATTAATTTAAGTGTTTTATAATATCTACAATTCTCCCTTCTACTGCTGTTGCTGCTGCTACCAATGGACTTGCTAAAATAGTTCTAGCACCTTGGCCTTGACGTCCTTCAAAATTTCTATTAGACGTTGAAACACAATATTCTCCTTGCGGAATTTTATCATCATTCATTGCCAAACAAGCAGAGCAACCTGGTTGTCGCAACACAAAACCAGCCTGTTCAAAAAGTGTTTGCAATCCTTCGTCTTTAATTTGTTTTGCTACTTTTTGTGACCCTGGTACTAACCATGCATGTACATTCGCTGCTTTTTGTTTGTCTTTCACATAATTTGCTGCCACTCTGAAGTCTTCGATTCTAGAATTTGTACAACTACCAATAAACACATAATTTATAGGAGTATTAATTAATGATTCTCCTTTTTTAAAGTTCATATATTCCAACGATTTTTCAAAAGATCTATCCTCAATATCAGGAATGTTTTGGCTAATTTTAATTCCCATTCCTGGGTTGGTCCCATAAGTAATCATGGGTTCTATGTCTTCTGCTTCAAAAAAGTATTCTTTGTCAAAAGTAGCATCGGTATCCGTTGGTAATGTTTTCCAAGAGGCCACTTTTTTATCAAAATCTAGCCCTTTTGGTGCAAACTCTTTTCCTGCTACATAATCAAAAGTTGTTTGGTCTGGTGCAATCATGCCTCCCCTAGCACCCATTTCAATGCTCATATTACAAACGGTCATTCTCCCTTCCATAGACATTTCTTCAAACACATTTCCTGCATATTCACAGAAGTATCCTGTGCCAGAATTGGTTCCTAATTTAGAAATGATATATAGAATTACATCTTTGGGTAATACCCCTTTTTTTAATTTTCCACGAACAGAAACTCGCAAGCTTTTTGGCTTTTCCAACAGCAAACATTGACTGGCAAAAACTTGGGCTACTTGACTGGTTCCAATTCCAAAAGCGATCGTTCCAAAAGCACCGTGCGTAGAGGTATGAGAATCTCCACAAACCATGGTCATTCCTGGTTGTGTAATTCCTAATTCTGGAGCAATTACATGCACAATTCCATTGTTTTTATGACCTAAATCATATAATTGAATATTATTTTCTTTACAGTTTATAGATAATTGCTCTAATTGTTTTCTAGAAAGTTCGTCTTTAATTGGTAAATGCTGATTTATTGTAGGCGTATTATGATCTGCCGTAGCAACAATTTTATCAGGCCTTGCAATTGGAATACCTCGCTTTTTTAATTCGTTAAAAGCCTGTGGACTTGTCACTTCATGAATTAAATGTTTGTCTATATATAAAACCTGAGGTCCATTTTCTATAGAGTCTACAACGTGAGCATCCCAAACTTTGTCAAACAATGTCTTTCCCATTAGGCAATTGCTATTTTAGAAAATTTATGTACACTTTTCATGATCTTATGAATATCATTGTCTTTTACTTCTTTTTGTTGATCGGCGCACGATAAAAAAGATCTATAGGCTGAATCTAGTTGAATTTTAGTCAACTCATAACCAATTTTCTTAGCCCTGTAAGCCAAGGCAGCTCTTCCACTTCTTGCTGTTAAAACAATAGCACTTTCTGTAACACCAACATCTTCTGGATCCATTATTTCGTAGGTTTCTCTATTCTTTATGACACCGTCTTGATGAATTCCAGAACTGTGGGCAAATGCATTTGCACCAACAATAGCTTTGTTGGGTTGTACAGGCATTCCCATGCTTTCGCGAACTAAAATACTTGTGTCGTATAATAACTTTGTATTAATACTTGTTTCTAAATTTAAATAAGGATGTTGTTTTAACACCATTACAACTTCTTCTAAAGCGGTATTACCAGCACGTTCTCCAATTCCATTAATAGTACACTCTATTTGACGTGCACCATTAATTACTCCTGCAATTGAGTTGGCGGTTGCCATCCCTAAATCGTTATGACAATGGCAAGAAAGAATGACATTCTCTATTCCTTTTACGTTTTCTCGTAAGTACTTTATTTTTGCACCATATTCTTCTGGTAAACAATACCCTGTAGTATCTGGTATATTTAAAACTGTTGCACCTGCTTTGATAACTTCTTCACATACTTTAGCTAAAAATTCATTGTCTGTTCTACCAGCATCTTCTGCATAAAACTCCACATCATTTACAAAAGATTTTGAATAAGAAACAGCGCTAATAGCTCGTTCAATGACTTTTTCTCTTGTTGAATTAAATTTAAATTTAATATGAGAATCACTGGTGCCAATTCCTGTATGAATTCTAGGGTATTTTGCGTACTTTAAGGCTTCAGCTGCAACTTTAATATCATTTTCTACTGCTCTGGTCAAACCACAAACAGTTGCATTTTTTACAATTTTTGAAATTTCTGAAACCGATTTAAAATCACCAGGACTAGAAACTGGAAAACCTGCTTCAATTACATTTACACCCAATGTATCTAATCGTTCTGCAATAACCAATTTCTGATTTGTATCTAATTTACATCCTGGAACTTGCTCTCCATCTCGAAGTGTAGTGTCAAAAATTTGAACTTTATTATCTTGCATGATTTGTAAAGATTATCTTTAATATTTAATCAAATGTATGTAATGAGATTAAAATAAATAGTTATTTTTACCATATCATACGATTTCTATTGCCTCTCAAAATAATACAACTAACTCACTGTTAGAATTTTATGAGTAAACATGTTACATCAGCCAGTCAACAAAATGACGCTCTTTTTGTTCTTATTAAGTCTTTAACAAAGTCTGAAAAGAGACAATTTAACTTATATGTTGGTCGATTAGGAGGGAATATTGATGCAAAATTTTTCTCGCTATTCAAGTTTTTAGAGAAATTAAAAATATATGATGAAAAAGTAATCATTCATAGCGGTATTGTATCTAAGCAACAACTTTCTAATTTAAAAGCGCATTTATACAAGCAAATTTTAATTAGTCTTCGTTTAAATCCTGCTCATAAAAATATACGAATCCAAATTAGAGAACAATTAGATTTTGCAACGATATTGTATCAAAAAGGATTGTATAAACAGAGTTTAAAATTATTAGATAAAGCTAAAAGTTTGGCCTTAGAAAATGAAGAAAAAAACATTGCTTATGAGATTGTAGAACTAGAAAAAGTAATTGAAACACAGTACATTACAAGAAGTTTAAGCAATCGAGCCAATCAGCTTTCTGTGCAAGCAAAAACATTAAGTCAGCAAAATGTTATTGCAAGTAAACTATCTAATTTATCTTTACAATTATACAGCCATTTACTACAAAATGGATACGTGAAAAACAATGCAGAATTAAAGTTTATTGATACATATTTTAATAGCAAGCTTCCAAAATACGAGTATCAAACTTTTGGTTTTAGAGAGAAATTATGGTTGTACAAATCTCATTTATGGTATAGTTTTTTAACGCAAGATTTTATACAGAGCTATAAGTATGCTAGAAAATGGGTAGATTTATTTAAAGAAGATAAAAAGCATATTTCTCAACATCCTGTTTTTTATTTAAAAGGAAAAAACTATTTATTAGAGGCTTCTTTTTTTGTCAAAAAAACAGCTACTTTTAAAAAGGAATTAGCTTCATTTGAAGAAGAGGTTGACCAAAAAATTATTCCTTTAAATACAAATACAGAGCTTTTAATTTTTCTCTATTTATATTCCAATAAATTACACTTACATTTTTTAGAAGCTACCTTTTCTGAAGGAGAATATTTAGTGGCGATTATTAACCAAAAAATACAAAATTATAAGAATCGATTAGACAGTCACTATATAGTAATGTTATACTATAAGATTGCGTGTTTGTATTTTGGGATGGGTAAAAACGAGCTTTGTATAGCATATTTACAAAAGATTATTAAATCTAAAAACCTAACCTCTGCAGAAGATTTGCAGTGTTTTTCTAGAGTTTTAAATTTAATTGCACATTATGAATGTGGTTTAGATTATGATTTAGAAAGACAGTTTTTAGACACTTATAAATTTCTTCTAAAGATGGAAAACTTGCAGGAAGTTCAAAAAATATTTTTAACATCTATTCGAGATTTGAGTGATGTTTATCCCCATGAAATTAAACATGAGTTTAAAAAAATTCACACGAAATTAAAGAAGTTTGAAAATCATCCTTATGAAAAAAGAGCTTTTTTATACCTAGATATTTTGTCTTGGTTGGAAAGTAAAATTGAAAACAAACCGATTGCACTCATCATTAAAGAAAAGTTAAATAAACCCGATAAAAAATAAATTATTATACTTATTGTTGATGCTTTTTTAAGAACATCACATTAATTCATGGATTATATAAAATAATTCTTACCTGAGCCTTCAAAATAAATTTTTCTTCTATTTTTGCGGTGTGAATTCTTACAGAAACCATAAAAAAAATTACAAAACTATTGCGATAGTTTCTATTTCTATGGAAACAATTATTCGCACTTCTTCTATTATTACCCTTTAGGGGTTTCTATATATCATATCAATCTAGGGCAATTATAATTTCGAAAAAATCGAAATAACGTTATAAAATCAATTTTCACGCTTATTTATTATAAAAAAATGAAAGTATTAAAGTTCGGCGGCTCCTCAGTAGCAAGTTCAGAAAGCATACAAAAAGTATTAGCCATTGTTGGTGAAAAATCAAAAAATCAAAAAATTGTTGTGCTCGTTTCTGCTTTTGGAAAAACAACAGACAAATTATTATCTGCTGCTAATGAAGCTTTAGAAGATATTACTGCTTCAAAAGAAATTTTAGAATCAATTAAAGAAACCCATTATACTATAATTGATGATTTAATTACCAAAAACAAAAAAGAAGTTTACAAAGAGGTTACTGGTTTGTTTGATAGATTATTGTCTATTTATGAGGGGATCTATTTATTGCAGGAATTATCTGATAAAACTCTCGCTAAAGTTTCTAGTTTTGGTGAAAGACTTTCTTCTTACATCATTGCAAATGTCAGTGCAGGTTTGTTTGCGGCGACCCATAAAGAAAGTAGAGATTTGATTATTACGAATAATGAGTATTTAAATGCTCAAGTAAATTTTCTAGCCACCAATAAAAATATCAACTCTTTTTTTAAAGAAAACAAACATCAAATTACTGTTTTAGGTGGGTTTATTTCTTCGAATAATAATGGAGAAACTACTACTTTAGGTAGAGGGGGATCTGATTTTTCTGCTGCTATTTATGCTGCTGCTTTAAATGCAAATGAATTACAAATCTGGACAGATGTTAGCGGAATGTATACTGCAAATCCAAGAGTTGTAAAACAAGCGAATCCTATTTCAGAAATTTCTTATGAAGAAGCAATGGAATTGTCTCATTTTGGAGCAAAAGTTCTGTATCCTCCAACAATTCAGCCCGCATTAAGGAAAGAAATTCCAATACGAATTAAAAATACTTTTGAGCCAGAAAATTTAGGGACATTAATTTGTAAAAATCCTAAAAACAAGAATGAAGTTAAAGGAATTTCTCATATTGAAAATATCTGCCTTATTACATTAGAAGGCGGTGGAATGATTGGTGTACCTGGTTTTTCAAAACGCTTGTTTGAAACACTTTCTCAGGAAAAAATTAATGTTGTTTTTATTACTCAAGCATCTTCTGAACATTCAATTTGTGTGGGAGTGTATGAAAATGATGCTGTCAAAGCAAAAGGACTTCTAGATGAAACTTTTAGTATCGAAATAGATAGAAAGAAAATAAAACCAATTGGTGTAGAAAAAGATTTGGCAATTATTGCTGTGGTTGGAGAAAGCTTAAAAAATTACCAAGGTTTGAGCGGGCAAATGTTTAGTTCTCTAGGGAAGAACAATGTAAATATTAGAGCAATTGCCCAAGGATCATCTGAAAAAAATATTTCTGCAGTGATCAATAAATACGATGCAAAAAAGGCTTTAAATACCTTACACGAAGAGTTTTTTGAAGAAAAAATAAAACAATTGAATTTATTTGTAATGGGAGTTGGAAATGTTGGTAAACGTTTTTTAGCACAATTATTGCAACAGAAAAAATTCTTAAGAGATAATTTAAAACTCAATATTAGAGTTATTGGAATTTCAAACTCCAAAAAAATGGTATTTAATAACAATGGGGTTAACTTAAATAACTGGGAAGAAAGCTTACACAATGGCGAGCCTACAAGTTTAGAAAATTTTTACAATAAAGTAAAAAAGTGCAATCAAAGAAACAGTGTTTTTATTGATAATACTGCAAATCAATCGGTGTCTGAAGTATATGAGAAATATTTACGAAATAGCATTTCTGTTGTAACTTGTAACAAGATTGCCTGTGCATCTAGCTTTAATAATTACAAAACATTAAAAGAAGTTTCTAGAAAATACAATGCTTCATTTTTATTTGAAACCAATGTTGGAGCAGGTTTACCAATCATAGACACTCTTAAAAACTTAATAAATTCTGGAGATAGAGTGCATAAAATTCAGGCGGTTTTATCTGGAAGTTTAAACTTTGTTTTTAATACTTTTGACACAAACTCAACATTTCATAATGTTGTTGAAGCAGCTCAAAAAGAAGGGTATACAGAACCAGATCCAAAAATTGATCTAAGTGGTATTGATGTTGCTAGAAAAATTTTAATTTTAGCGAGAGAAAGTGGATATCAATTAGAATTAGAAGATATTGAAAACAATGCTTTTTTACCTAAAGAAAGTTTAAAAACAATAGACAATGAAGCTTTTTATGCTTCATTAATAAAGAACGAAGCGCATTTTCAAAACATTTTTAAAAATGCAAACGATAATGATTGTCGTTTAAAATATGTTGCTGAATTTGTTGACGGTAAAGCGAATGTTGGGTTACAACACATTTCAGTAAATCATCCTTTTTATAATTTAGAAGGAAGTGATAATATTGTATTATTTTTTACAGACAGATATCCAGAAAACCCTTTAATTATAAAAGGCTCTGGTGCAGGTGCAGAGGTTACTGCCTCTGGTATTTTTGCGGATGTAATTAGAATAGGAAATGTTTAAAAAAGATTCCGTTTACACTTGCCATGAGTAATTTGTTGCTTATTAAAAACTGTGAATCAGATCTATTAACTAAAAATATGAAATATATTAAAATTTTTTCTCCTGCCACTGTTGCGAATGTCTCTTGTGGTTTTGATTCTTTAGGCTTTGCTGTGGATGCCATTGGAGATGAAATGACATTTACCAAAACACCAGAAAAAG
>Ga0115008_10003115_pt1 | contig 13724 bp, 10 predicted proteins | sample FraStrMetagenome_FD_87164 | JGI IMG/M metagenome (GOLD analysis project Ga0115008, IMG submission 87164) | Marine eukaryotic phytoplankton communities from Arctic Ocean - Fram Strait ARC3M Metagenome | ecosystem: Environmental > Aquatic > Marine > Oceanic | place: Fram Strait | collected...
CTTTTGAAGACATATTGATTTTGGGAGGTAGTAAATGTATAGCATATGGAGATGGAAGCTATGGTTTACTTGGAATAGCTTTGATAGGTAATGAGTGTTATGCACATTATGAATCAACTTGTGAAAGGCAGTTAGTGTAAACTATAGAAAACATATTCTTGATTGCCACTTTGTTCAAGCTCCAGATAAATAATTCTGTATCTATTGGTATGTTTCATCGGCTGCTTTTATTTGAAATCCAGAGCAATTTTTTCGCGCCAATTCTCACAAACCCAGCTTTGTATAGATTTTGGAAAAAGAGTCGAAAATGCGGTAAACAGCTTTGTACTTGCAACCTAAATTAATGCAGTGCAATCGATTTCTTTCAATGTCCACAAAAACGTTTGCACCGAAAACCAATGCTATTGAAATGCCTTTAATTGATGATACATTTCTTTGTGATGAGAAGATTTTTGAAAAAAATACGTGCTCTTCTTTACATAAAGCAGATCAAAAAACATATTTTCATAAGAAACGAACTCTGGGGTCAAACGAAAGGATCCAATTTGATTACTATACTCCGCATGAGGCTACAAGTAGGCAAGACGATCCTGTCGAAAGGAATTACCTTGATTCGAAGCTACATAATACAAATCTTAATAAATGTCCTGACGATTGTATATCGTTTAGAATCCGAAATCCGCTTCCGAAAAATTCGGACTACTCTAGCGTTTATCCAGAAATGAGAAATCATAAGAAAAATTATGAAAAAAGTAATTCAAATAGACCAATCAAAGAGTCCTCTTCATTACTGATGTGCAGAGAATCGACGCCCTCCTTGACATCATTGCCGAAAGAAGACAAAGAGAATAATTCTGTTTTTCCTTTAGATATTCTTCTGTTGGATACAAAACTTTCGTGTCCCATATCCCCTCAATTATTATCTTCATCCAAGTCCTTTGAATCTATATCAACCCTAACAGAGGATTCTGTAAATACTTCGTTTGATCATGTCACCAACCCACATCATTGTATCATAGTAAAAAACAATCTCAAAGAGGGCATAGAAAATTTTGACCGTTATCAAGGAAACTCATTATCTTGGTCTTCATGGACCAAGTTGAAAGTTACCCCAATATAAAAAGTCCCTGTACATATTGAAAGATATTCTGTTTATTTTGATAAACGATAAGATTTCTAATGAAAAATAATCGCTTCTCCATGTTATTACAGAAATTATTGTATTATACCATTATCATTTATGAATGAAGATTTATTCATTGTAGGTTTTATTTCATTGTCTATGATTGCGGCTACTAAGCTCTCTATTACAATATGAATGAAATTCAAGTAACGATCTATTGAACATAAGAACAAACTTGGTGGGGCAAAAATATGAAATGATGGTTTGAAACAAAGTGAAGCTATGTAAAAGTCATTGTCTCTATCTTTTTGTGCCGATTATCTCCATCTTTCGTCACCATGTGTCAATGATCTCCATCTTTTGTCACCATGTGTCATGAATGAAAAGTTTTTCTTGCCTTCCGTTTTTCCTGCCACAGTATGTCCCACTGTAGAATTGTGAAACTAGTCGCAATGATTTGATCCCAACGGCTCGATGAAGCTCGTCACACTAATAATGCCGTAGACTTATATCTGTAAAAGATCGACTCGTCATAATGCCGGCATATCTATTTTTTCCAAACTTCAATTTTCAACACGTACGAAATTGCATATGAGGGTATCTTTGACCTACACGTTGCATAAAATGAAGATTTCTTTCTTCTTCAAAACAATTTCAACAACCTTTAATTTCCAAAGGTGTCAAATATTTCGATTATCTATCACATCTGAAAGGTTGGTCATAAAAATAATATTATGAGACCTCACTATTTGGTTTTATTTGTTACATCATTTATCTTGTTTGGATGCGCTGAAGCATTTAGTAGCCCAATCTTTGTCAAAGATAAGGCATCAACTGTGATTCCAGACAAAAATAATGGTGTATCCATTGACTTACCAGATTTTGACGAACTCTTTACAAGAATCCAAGCTGTGTCCCCACTTGCACGTAATGTTATAAAACAGAATTTGGATGCATCTTCTTCACTTCAAGAGCAAGGTAATTTTGACTGACTTTTGGGTTCACTGTAAAATCTCTGTTTCTAAAAATATCTAATCTAGCATTCTTGTTTCTCCATTCTTTCTTTCAGACGATACAAGCATGGAATGGGAAGTAATGGAGGCAAAGACGAGAAAAACAGTACATCAAATCGAAAAAATAGACAACTTCCAAAACTTGGGATGTCCAATTTTGAGGTTCAGATCGACATTGAAAGGGCCCTGTTTAGGTATGACTTTCGCAGATTTCATCACAGATTACAATCATAGGAAACAATGGGATATAAATATTCAAAAAATGGAGTTACGTCATGATTTCGATCCTTGCCTAGTAAATAAATCAATAGAAAATAAAGAATATGGCTCATGCAAGCGTTTGGGAGTAGGGTATCAGCAAACAAAGAAAAATTTTGTGGTATCTTCCAGAGAAGAGCTTATACTTGCTGGTGTACAACAATTTTCCAACGGTGCTTCCATTCTTTGGGGTACAGAAATGGAGAGTAAATATGATCACCTTTTCCCTCCTGGAGAGCGTCATACTAGAGCTACAAATCACCTTTTCGCTACTGCTCTTTGTCCAACTGGCCAAAATACTTTTGATGTAGAATATGTTATGCAACTTGATAGCGGAGGAAAAATTCCCACTTGGATGACAACTCCCGTTATCGCGGAATCAGTTAAATCTCTTTTTGAGTATGCAAAAAAATACTATGGATCATGTCCTCAAAACGAAGTAGATAATTTGCTATTTGTGTAAAATGGGAAATTCCAAAGTAGATATAGATATAATTATAACCAAAAGAATTGCTAGAAACACTCAGCCTTTTGGCTATGAATTAGAAAACTGTTCTTGGCACGTTTCAGTCAGTTAAGATAAATATAATCTAGAACGAATTTTACTCTATATCTTTCATTCCAGATTTGTTGAGACTAAAAATATTTATGATAGGTATAATGCCTATTAAATTTGCCTTTATTTTAATTACACCATCCGCTTTAGAAATCTTTGAAGTTTGTAAAGCGGTGCCAATATTCAGCAAAAAATATCATGTCTGAATGATTTTTCTGCAAATCAGTGATGGTGCAGTATTACTTTTTTATATTTATTTTCAAGTACTTTCACAACGGTCGAATTACGCGTTTTTTTTTTGTTCTCTACTCAAAAGAAAGTAGTAAATTTCACTTTATGACAAGGCATACTTTGAAACGATGTTCTACTGTAAAATTCAGTTGATTGTTGATAAGATTGAGCTATACGAAAGGATGGTTTGCTATCCATGAATGTTTATCATAATATATATATCAATATTTACTAAAATCTTATTTTCTTCACTTCCCTTCTAATTCTTTTCCAAAGGATATCCCTTGAAAAGTTCCTTGGCTCAAATCTTTGTGAATAAGCATGATTCGTCTCCTGTTGAAGAAATTGAGCTCAAAATAAGATTTTCACTCTCTCTGCTCCCTCATTTCTAAATTACTTTCAATCGATTATAGTCTAACGAAACCATGCATGTGTTGTTAGGGTTGCAAGTGTCAAAACCTCATACAGATATCATCATAAAATGAAGAGAAAATTGAGTTCAGTTATAAAGCGTCTAATTCCATCATAATTTTTGGTCGCACTTTCTTCGGTAAATTGTGAGCGAACCCCAGGTTCGAACTTACAAGTTGGTCGTACTTATGTGCAACCCTCTCGTAAGTAGAAAACTATTTTCGTACTTCAGGTATAATTTAGCCATTCTTCGAAAAATGTGTTTGTTAATTAATTCAAGTTTTTTAAATACATACAGCTAAATTATCCTACATGACCTCGAAATATATAGGTCATCTTCTCAATACCGATTTTTGTTTAAGTTTACGAAATATATGCTTAACAAACGTTGCAGTATGCTCTCAACGACACATTCTAAATGTCGTTCTAAAATATCATAGTACTCTTCACAAATACTTAACATTATTATTATTAGTATTAAGTATCGGTTCGTGTTTGGATGACTGAGGCCTTTCATTTATGGACTACAATAGAGATACAACCTATTTTGAAAGCAATCAGCGAATGAACCACCTGTTCCTTAGTCTCTCCCCCTTCCAGATAATCTTCACATCTTTCAAACAAAATCCATCTTTGGAGCAGTCTCTACTTCTATAACATCATCATTGCATACAAATAATTACTTTTCTTTGGAAGTGAATCAAAAAAACAAAAAACGAAATATCAATGAGCTCCAGGGAAAAGAAACTTGTTGAAAAACAACGGAGGCATCTGAAAGTCCTTCTTCATGCTGCTACATGTCAAAACGAAGAGGAAGGAACTCCATGCCCTATATCTTCTCACTGTGTCAAAATGAAACAATTATGGAAGCACATATCTACATGTGGGAATAAAAACTGTACTTACAAATATTGTCGAACGTCACGTCAACTGCTTTCCCATCGTTCACATTGTATAAAATTCAATCGTCAATTAGGTTCTCCTTTGAAGCTATCCAAAAATATCTGTCAAAACGTTTCATCGTCGCCAATAAAGTCTTTGATGAACCGAAATAGAAGTACATCATATACTAAACCTCAAACCACCTCCAACACAAGAATCAATTATCCATCTCCTCGACGACATTGTCATCTTGATGAACCAAGTATATTTTCAAATCACAATAATAATAATAATATCCCAGAAGAACACAAAGAAGATCGAGAAACCATCCGTTCCACGTCATCTACATCAAGCTTGAATTCCATGGTGGTGGTGGGGATTCAGATAGACAGATTGGATATCCGAGAAGAAGGAGAAGGGGGCCATCAAAAACACTTTCGGACTCCGTATTTTTCATCATCGTCTCTCACACAAAATTTGGAAATATGAATTTATGAATTCATAGGCATATATAAATGCTGGGATGTTCTATTTCTGTATCATATTGTGACACATAATTATATAGTTTCGATAACCTACAAACAATGAATTTTTATCGACATAGTGTAAGAGAGGATCGTTCCTGCATTCCTAAAATAGTGAAAAAGAAATCTAATTTTTGATCTTGAAAGTTGAAAATGTTCCATGACAAATACAGTAGATGAAACAAATTACTCTCCTTTAGGATATTACGTTTGTGTATTACAAAAGTTCTTATTCTTTGTTCTGAAATGTAGTTATAGGTATATCTATATATATATAATTTATAACATTCCTGCCTGAATCATGGCTTCGACACGTTCTTCGGCACACATATCTGCCAATTTTACACCATGAATTCGTTGTTCCATAAAATCCACCTGTCCCTTTGTTCGTTTCGGACCCTTCCTTTTGGAATTCAAATCATGATCGGAATTCAATGCTGGATTCTGTAATTGTTGTTGTTGCTTTTGTTGTTGTTTGACCTTGACGAGTTTCCTCCAGAGCATATTGCCATCCAATTGTTTCTTCATAGCCTTGGTACGTTGTTTCCCAAAAAATCCATGAATATGTTCTTGAAATTCTTCATGTAATTTGGGGATAAAGGATGGATCTTGAAGAGAGATACTGATACTCGGTCTTGCTAAGCCTAATCCACCATAATCACGTGTTCGTGGTTGAAGTTGTTGATGATATTTGTTGGACGATGGAAGATTTTGGGAAGCAAGGATGGTGGGATTGAGAAAGAGTGGAAAGTAATTGAGTGTTTGAGTGATGGGGATGGGTTTGGAGATTGGGAAGGTATGTAATTTAGGATTGTGTTTATGTTGTTTCCTGGAATATTGTGGATGTTGATGAACTGTCCTTTCTAACAATGACATTAATTGGTGTAGATTTATCTGACTTTGTTTTTGACTACGTTCTTTTCGTGTTTGTGTTTGTGTTTGTGTTTGTGTTCGTAAATCTTGTATCCATGATGATGATGATGATGTTGGAGTGATTTGATGATCATGTGGTGGTTGCAGGGTGTTTAATTTTCGTGCTGTGCGTTGTTGTTGTTTTTGTTTTCGTTTTTGGATACGATCGGCTTTGGAGGATAATTTCATGGAGGTAGCTTGACTTTCAGAATGACTTGTCTGTTTGGCCAATGCTGTGATCCAATCATCCTGTTGTTGTTTGTGTTTGTGATTGTGTTTGTGATTGTGATTGCGTTTATGATTGTGTTTACTATGTTTCTTAGGAGTAGTAGAGATGGTGGATGATATTTGTGGGTTGGGTGAAGTATTAGTATTAGTATTATGATTATGATTATTATTGAGTGGAGCTTTGGATTTAGTTCGTTTGGGAAGTGGTTGCATCGGTTTTCGTTTTGGTTTCGAATTTGGTGGTTTTATGTTTGGTTTGATTGGTTTTGGTTTTTTGGCCATTGTGCTGGATACTTGTTATTTGATATATACTTGATTCTTGATGAAGGACTGCTGTTTCGATTGTTTGTGTTGTCATTATTCATGACAATAATATGAATGATCTCAACAAATTGTTGGTGGAAAGGTGTACGGATCGTCATTACGGGATATCAAGTATGTATGTACATAGTAACTATACAAATAAACATCGTAGCTTTCTACACGAATGACTGGTATGAGCTTCTGAATGGATTGAAACACAACGATGATGACATCCCATAAATCTCCGACAAATTTATGCATTAGGTTTATTTTTATGTTTCATCCATCATCTCCTTCATCATAATTAATACTCAAGTATGCAAATATCTTCGACTCCAAGAACCAGTTCTGGACTTTTGAAAATATCGCTAGTGTCTGTGATTGTAGTATGGGTTATGACAACTCCATTCACATATTCCTTTCCATTCTCTACTATCACCACCACCACCAAAACATTTCAACAATCCTACAAATCATCTCGTTCATTTCCTTCCCAACATTCGAATAGAATACACTCCCAATCATCCTCCAATCTCCAATCCTCCTCCACCACTTCTACTTCCACTTCTCCTCCTACTAATTTAGCATCTCCCAAACAACAACATCTAGTTTTGATTGGTGGTGGACATGCCCACGTACAAGTCATAAAGGCATTCCATGCTCAAAGTCGTCCCTCCCATTTAGATGTAACCTTGATCGATGCCCAATCGTCCGCCATCTATTCAGGAATGGTCCCTGGATGTATTTCCAATTTATACCATTACAATCAAACCAAAATACAATTAGGTCCCTTAGCTCAATGGGCCAATATCACCTTTGTGAAGGATGTGGTGGTCGATATTGATGTTGACAATTGTCAAATTCAATTACAGTCCCAACATCAACCTCCAATATCCTATGATTGTATCTCTATTGATATTGGGAGTACTACCAAAGGTATCCATTCGATTCCTGGAGTTTTGGAATATACCATCCCCACCAGGCCCATTCGTAGTCTCGTTCAACATTTTGAAAATCATCTAGATTATCCAACCAACAAGAAGAAACATGATGATAATGATAATGATGATGATGATGATGATCCCATTGTGATTGTGGGTGGAGGAGCAGCAGGGATTGAATTGTCCATGGCCATTCGAGCACGATGGAATCCTTCCTGTGAGATTCGTATTCTGAATGGTGGATCGAAATTATTTCCAAAGGAATCCAAGGATTGTCAAAATGCTCTTGATCAAATACTTCAGGAACGAAATATTCAAGTATGGAATCATTGTCATGTTGAAAGCATTACTGACAATACTATTTCTCTTTTTCAAACATCCAAGGATCATGATGATAATGATGATGATGATGATAAAGATGTCAAAGATCCACAATTAGATGTCATGCCATATTCTCATTGCGTTTGGGCCACAGGAGCAGCTCCTCATTCGTCCCTCATACAAAAATTGCAAAATCGAGGATTATCCATCGATCCAGATGGTTGGATCAACGTCTCTTCTCATCTACAAAGTACATCTCATCCCAATATCTTTGCTGCTGGAGATTGTGCTCATATACTCTTAGAAAATACTAACTCTCCACCGAAGGCGGGTGTCTATGCCGTCCGTGCGGGTCCCATCCTGATTCATAACTTACTATCCTTTTTACAAACTACACCCATGATTCCATATCGTCCACAAGATGATTTTTTAAAATTAATCATGTGTGGTGATGGAACAGCCTTAGGATTTCGATTTGGTATCCCCATATATGGAAGTTGGGTATGGAAATTAAAGGATCGGATTGATACTTTATTTATGGATTTGTTTGATCCACAATTATTACCGGAATTGTCAAACGATGACGAAACGAGTGATATGGATATGAGTCAATATGATGCCATTGCGGATATACGACCGGATCCCTTGAGAGCCAAAGATGCTGCGTTGCTATTGCAAAGGACTGATGAGGATGTGGATTTTGAACGTGCTTGGGATGTTATTCGAGATATGATGGAAGATGACGTCTACAAAGAAAAGGTCTTGAGTTACTTTTAGATTGACAGACAAGTACGAGCAATCATGACAATGCAGAAGAAATGATTGAAACATACTGCTATAATGTCAAATAACAATGATTTTTGGTTGTAACGGAATGATTTATTGACTTCATTGCACTTATTTTGTCGTCTTTTCCATTTCCATTGTTTCCTTCCTATGAATGCCATGTTCCATTCCAAAGACCGTATAACTAACATATGAAACGGATATTCGTATCCTCCAACTATGTTTCCTGTGTCAAATAAATTCATCATCGATAGTCATGTAAATCCTTAGCCACTTTCAAATTTTTCTCTTTCACATTCGTGTTTCTTTTTGAACAAGCAAGAACTTCATTGATGTGTCACACATACTCTTTCGTCGTCAATCACAAAATTGTTTATCTTCCGAACATGGAAGACCACTCTTTCAAGAATTTATCTTTTCCTGTGGCATCTGATATAGATGCTAAACAATGGCTCCCATTGAAATCGTATTGTTGGATAGAACAATGACGATTATTTAAATTTTGCCTCTCAAGTGCCTGGAAGAGTTGTACTCCATCATCATGTAAGGGATCAGCTTTGGAAGTACAAACTATTATTTTCAGAAAGGATGAGTTTTTAGGAGAAGACGAGATGTGAGGAACATCCACTTGAGGACAAATGAGCCTCCAAAGATCGTTTTTTTGAATATCCCTCCAAACACTTTGTTGGATGGCATTTGCAACACAATCTGCTTCATCAAATTGATTCTTTTCCGCTTTTAAACCAAGGTAGGCACACCAGGACCACCTCAAGAAATCAACAGGACATGCTCCAGATGATGTCGAGTTCAGATGATAACTGAGAGTTTGACAATTGGGTTGAGTCATGGGAGAATCTATCATGATGGATTTTAGATTATGAATACCATAACGACGACAACTTTCTAAACCTATGACGGAACTCAGATTTCCTCCTGCAGATATCCCACCAATATGTTTGGAGTGAGAGAAAAAATGCGTATGAAGTAAGTTGTAGGCAGATAAACCGTCGATAATAGCTGCGGGGAAAGGATATTCTGGTGCCAATCGGTAATTGACAGATAAGACAACTATATTAGTACACGCATTTTTCTCGGATTTTGTGCCATTTTGAAGTCTAGTCAAACGGAGGGCATTGTCAATAGAACAATCTGCATCTCTTCCGTCACCCAGTATTAATCCACCACCATGAAACCATAGAAGGAGATGCGCAGATTGGTCAAATATTATGTTTTCAAGTGATGTACTTGTGATTGAATCTTTGGATTCGTACGATATTCCAGAAACAATTGCAGATTGAGGACAAGTAATGTCAATTTGAATCAAATTATCGTCCTCGTCTTTATTGTTGAAAGCATTTTGAAGCATGTGATCAATAGGGGATCCATTCAAGGAAGTGAATCCAAATTCAGATAAAATCTTATTATTTGTCGGTATCGTTACTGTTCCTGATAAAATAGGGTTATCTTCAGAAAGTAAAGAATTCCATTCCTTACATCTGGCTGTGTAAGAGGAAGCATTCATTGTTTTCAATGAATTCCGTAGAGATGTTAATTTTTTCGTCAATTCAGGAGTATTATTTTGTTCTTCAGAAATGTATAAAGGGGATTGCGTCACATCAGATAAAGGCAAAATAATTGGGAAAATAGAGGATAAAATTTTATCCAAGGTTGATTTGTAGGGGTGAGTCCAGTTCCAATGAGGAGCTTGTTCGTATTCATTCTTGAATTTTGTGTTGTTTTTACTTTTTCTATTTTTAAGGACAATATAAATACTGCAGGCGAGCATTATAGAGGAAGAGATGCTTACAGCAGTAGCTGCATTTTCGGCTGCAAGAAGCTTCATTCTATTCATTTTACTTTCTGCTGTCTATTGTGAACTCAAATGGAACAGAAAGATCAATAACTGCTGTGATAGTAGTTCAATCGCTGAATTAAACTAGAAAGAAGTGCATAGTCATGTGTCTCTCTCTAGAGAATTTTGATTATTGCACGTATGCTTTTGGTCGTAAAAGTACGAATTCATATTAGTAATTAGTATTGGTTAAAATACATTTTTGTAGAATGCACGTTTTTATGAAATGATAGCCACATCATTCATACCATCATGAGTATGCTTTCCAAAATATTTGTAACCTCAGTAAATTTTATTGCAGCGAGCCATGCATTATCATATTCTTCTCCTTCAACAAAATTCCCTAATTTCTGGAATGATCCAATCTCTACTCAATCTTTACATGACCCACCATCTCCAGAACTACTTTCCAAAATCCAAGCAAAGCCCTACCGTGGCGGATTAGAACCTGCCTTCAATATTCCCAAAACGACCCCCAAAATCGTTCATGGAAAAATTCCAAAAGAACTTAAAGGAAAATTAGCTTCCAATGGCGCTGGAAGAATCCGTATTCGTGATCGACAATATGGACACTGGTTTGACGGTGATGGCTATATAACCTTGTTAAGCATAGATGGGGTAGAATCCACCGTATCGTTTCAAGCATCTTTTGTCCCTACCAAAAGATACATAAAACAACAGAAATACGAAGATGAAGAATCTGATAGAAAATCAACTTATTTGACATTTTCAGGACCTTGGACCATGGCAGGAAATGAAAAATGGTACGAAAATCTATTTCGCTTGCCGACTAATCCTGCCAATACAGCCACAATGTGGCTACCACCATCCTCAGATACGCCTTCATCTACTGCAAAAGAGCAACCTCGATTGTTCGCCCTATGTGAAGGAGGGCATCCTATTGAATTGCACCCAGAGACTTTGAAATTAGTACAACAGGAAACACCCTTATCCTTCAATGATTCGAAAGAAACTGCGTCATCCTTTTTTTCAGCCCATTTCTCAAAATGTTCTGCAACAAATCATTACTTCAATCATGGATATCGAATAAGACCTGGACCGTTGACAAATCAAATCAATGTGATGGAATTGGATGAATCTGGGAATTTGATTCAACAAAAAATAACGGATTTGCCTTTTGATGCATTTGTGCATGATTCTACAATTACTCAGAATCTCTTTTTGTATTTTGTTCCTCCTTATTATATTCCCAATGAATCCATTTATGACACCCTGCGGGGATCATCTCCATTAGCCAAAGGGACTATTTGGGATGAGAATCAAAGCTCTAAATTATATGTGCATTCCAAACATGACTTGAAATTGAATTGGATAATCGAATTACCGCATCAAATGAGTCTTTATCATATAATTGATGCTCATGAATTAGAAGAGGCAGATGATAAAATCAAATTATCCATTAGAGTATGTGAGCATATTTCATTGGACAGGATGATGCTTGAACAACAATTCGCGGATCAATATAGCGTCGAGGATTCTAGAATATTGACAAAGCCAATGGAATACATATATTTACTTCATAAAAATGATAAGGCGTCTTCTTCCTTACTATCTTATAACCCGATCGCCAAAGACGCAGCATTTTGCGAATACCCAGTAGTTCATGGAGATTTTGATCCATCGCGAAAAAATCGTTATTGTTGGACGAACGCAGCTTCATCCGACACGGTTGAATGGTTGGATGGTCTACAAAAAATAGATATGGAAGAAGGTACAGTATCTGATGTCATTACCTTTGGAGAGGGAAGCTATGCTGGTCCACCAGCTTTCGTTCCAAGACGAAATAAAAATGGTACATTGGTGGGAGATCAAGAAGATGATGGATTCATATTTACTACAATTTATAGATCAAAGGAGCATAGATCTGATGTTGCTATATTGGATGCCTCTTCGTTGGATGTATTATGCTTGATGGAATTGGAACACCATGTTCCCTTTCAATTTCATGGTGATTATTGGGATGAACATACTGCTAATACATTTTAGAAACATTATTTCTTCCGAATAGCATGTAGCAGACGCGTTTGCGAAAAAAAATTATTAAGAAATTAAGTGAAAGTGAAACATGAAAAATAAACTAGTTGAATGTCGTCACTCCCTTCTTACAAACTATTTTGACGATAATTATTACTTCTTTTTATTCCACAATAGCGAATGGAAATTTTTATAATCAATATGTGACTTGATTTTGAGTTGAAATCTATGCGTTACTTTATAGTCTTGTTGGACACACATTGTAATTGTCGCTCATGATCCTAACAAGATCATAAACTCTTTCATGAAGTAGACAATTACTACTATAATTTTTCTGTGGGAAAATTCCCACGAAATTGTTTAAGTTGTAGAGTACGACGATTTTATTGAGAGTAATTAATTCTTTCAGATGTATCATGATACGCACTCTGGTAGCGGAATCATCTATTTATCAGAAACATTCTTGGCGCTAAAATATTTTCGAACGTTTTCCTAATTAATGGAAGACACAAAATCTATTTTCTTCTTGATTGCCATAGTAGAAATTGAATATTACATATTTCTGAAATATTTGTTTACATTTTATAGAAAGATTAACTCCTTAATTATATTTGAGAGTATGATGTAAATCGCACCTAAATCTCGTCACATTTTTCATTAAGAGTTGTGGGCGATTATGGTGCTCACAAAACGAGTTTAGTTCCTAAAATACACTACCGTCCATAAACTCCGATCTGCATTTCAAATGCCCCATGCATGCAGACAAACAACATTAAATTTTCATATATCCTAAAAAATTACCTGGTGAAGCCTATTGATAACAAAACAGCTACCACATAGAAAAAAGGCAAAGAAATCAATATTGGAAACTGGAGATAGAGAGAGGAAGTATGACGAATACAATACCCATCAAACATACAACCAGCATCGTCACTAGCATGAGATTAATTGAATCTATTATACTTTGCACAATCATTATTTCATCTTATTTTGTTTCTAGTGTTTCATCGAGTAAATTGCCGAAAACAAAAGACATTGTATCACAGATTCAAAGGCCAAATATTGTACATAAAGTTGGTTTCAACAAAGAATCATCTACATTTTCTTCAAACAGAATATCAAGTACAGTGATGGCTACTACTTCCAACGAAGAAACAGAAAAAAACTCTACAATATCAGCAGCAGCAGGTGCTCCTTTAGAAGAAGGCAGAACTCAAGGATTCGATTTTTCAAGTACAGCTAGTCCAAGTGATTTTTCTGCTTTGAATTTAACTGGAATCTTAAATATTTCTTCTCCGACATCTACACCAGCTGAAACTTCATTTGCACCAACATTCACTTCGACTACAAACTTAATCAATCCATCAAGCTCTCAAACTTCTTTCACC